>OGKG01002746.1_pt1 | contig 17677 bp, 15 predicted proteins | sample 1572201 | NCBI WGS metagenome assembly OGKG01 (sample SAMEA2582146, study PRJEB24529) | metagenome | biome: Human gut stool | place: China | collected 2011 | reverse complement strand
CCGCCACGGCCACGAAGGCCCGACTTGTCGATCTCTTCAATGATCTGGTCCCGGTCCATCTGGAACATGGCCTTCTCCAGAGCCTTGAAGCCGCCGGAGGCCAGATACTCATCCAGAGACTCCGCGTCCAGCTTGCCGCAGTTCTCCAGAACGATGCGGGTCTGCTTGGCAATGAAGGGGATCTCCTCAGGCTGGACATACTTCTTTTCACCCTTGTGGTAGAGAAGCCGCTCAAGGACATTGTCGCCAAGGATGGTTTCTTCGTAGATATCCTTGCAGTCGTCGGGCTGGACCTTGACATACTGGACAGTTTTGCCGCCCTTCTGGATCCGGACCAGGGGGCCCAGCTCACAGAAGCCCTGGCAGCCAGTCTTGTGGACTCCCACCTTGGAGTCGTGAGCATCCTCGTCGTGAGGGGCAAACTCCAGCTGGACGGAAGGATCGTCGCCAATCAGATCCTTGAACAACTGATAGATCTTATTGGAACCGGTAGCAATACAGCCGGTACCGGAGCAGACCAGCACCCGGCAATCATAGCCGTTCATTTCCGCAACGGCCTTTTCCCGCTCACGGGACAGATCTTCTATATTCTGGATCATCAGCCTTTACCTCTCAATTCCGCAATCAGGGCCAGAGCCTTTTCAGGGGTCATGGCCGGATGGACCTGCTCGTTTACCATCATGGTGGGGGCCAATCCGCAGGCACCCAAGCAGGATACGGTCTCCACGGTGAACATCATATCATCGGTGGTATGCTTCTTTTTGCTCAGGCCCAGCTCTTTCCAAAGGACCTCCAGCACAGGAGTAGAGTGGCGCACATGGCAGGCCGTACCGTCGCAGACCTTGATGACGTATTTTCCCTTTGCCTCAAAAGAAAAGTTCTCGTAGAAGGTGGCAACGCTGTAGGCCTTGGTTTCGGTGATACCGATCTGTTTTGCAATGTAGGAAAGGAGCTCACCGGGCAGGTAGCGGTATTCCGCCTGAACGTCCTGCATGACGGGAATCAGTGCCTTGGGCTCTTTTCCGTAGCGGGCAATGATCTCGTCTGTCTTCCGGTAGTAGGATTCATCCAGCATATCAAATTCCTCCTTTTATGTAGGCATTTGGAATTATAACAAACTTCACATCATTTCGCAACAACTGCATGTTCATTTTGTCTAATATATATAATTGAGTGTTCTGCTTTTTGTATATTTCACCCTATTTTTTCAACAAGTTAGCGTATGCTAATTGCTTTTCTACGGTGAAATCGGTATTTTTTGAGAGAATTTTGCTCTTTTCCTCAAATTGTGTCCCAAAACGGAAAAAGGACTTGATTCTGTAAACCAGTTATGGTAAACTTATCCAAGATTAATTGAGAAGGGTGATCCCCCATGAAACGAATCCTGTGTTTTCTGTTGGCTTGCAGCCTGCTGCTGGCTTGTCTTGCGGGCTGCTCGAAAAAAAAAGCAGACACCGCTGCTGAAACCTCTGCCCCCACCGAGGTCACAGCCTTTACCGCCCCGGACGGGAACCCGGAGGATGTGACCTGCAAGGGCGACTATTCCGGCGAGCCGGATGCCAAGCAGGTGGTGGCCCGCTGCGGCTCCGGAGCGCTGACCTTAGGGACGCTGCAATCCCTCTATGCCCTGGAAGTGCTGGGGTACCTGGGCGGAGACAACAGCGTTCTGCCGGATCCTTCCCTCCCCTTCTCTCAGCAAAAATGCGATATCGACCATTCCGCAGCCACCTGGCAGCAATATTTCCTGGGCAAAGCCTTATCCACCTGGCACAGGGCCCAGGCCCTGTCCGTGGCCGCCGAAGTGGAGGGGCTGCCGGTAGAAGAGGCCTTCCAGCCGAATCTGGACAACTACGCAGAATACATGACCGGTATGCCAGCCACCAAGTATATGTACCGCTACGAAAGCGGCTACAGCCCCAACACCATGCATCAGGCCTTTCTGGACAATTTGGAGGATCTGCTTTCCCAGCTGGCAAAAACCGCCGGTTTTGCCGACGCCGAGGCCCTGGCCGCCCAGGGACTGCACACTACCAAGGACGCCCTGCTGGAGGCCGCAAAGCTCTACAACTTCGGCTATATGTACCTGACCACCATGGAGGACTACCTGGTCCCCACCGAAGAGGAAGTGGACAGCTACTATCAGGCATATCAAAATCGCCTCTCTGTAACCGGCCGGTACGCCGATATCCGCCACATTCTCTCCGTTGTAAATTCCGGTGCCGACGAGGATAGCTGGAATGCGGCGGAAGAAGCCGCCAAAAAAGAACTGGCCAGCTGGGCTTCCGCCTACAAGTCCGGCGAAGGAAGCTTCGGTCAGCTGGCCCACGACATCTCCCAGGATAAGGCATCTAACTTACAGGGTGGCCTTTATTGGCACGTAAGCCAAGGAGAACTAATCTCCCCACTGGACGAATGGGTATTTGACGCGGCACGGCAGCCGGGAGATACCACCGTCATCCGTTCGAATCTGGGAGTCCATATCCTTTACTACGTGGATGGAAATACCGAAACCTATGCTGCTGCCAAGAATGCGCTTACTTTTGAAAAGCTCCAGGAATTCGTGGACAAGTGCCTGGATCAGTATCCTATGGAGGTCACCTATTCCGACATCATCCTGGCGGAAGAGCCGGAGAGCGGCCTGGGTCTTTCCTATTCCGACATTCTTTATCCGGATATCGCCCACCAGCGGTTCCCGGAGGTGCCCCTCTACTTACAGCAGGACTACGGTGTCACCCGCTACGGCAACTATCCCCTGCGGACCTATGGCTGCGGCATTACCAGTCTCGCCATGCTCTCCAGCTACATGACGGATACGGAGCTGACACCGCCCATTCTGTGTGAGCGCTACGGCTCCTATTGCAGCGACTGGGGGACGGATTACACGATCTTCCGCAGAGAACCCCCCAATATGGGCTACTATCTCCGGGACCAGGTCTTCGACCCGGATGTGGCTCTGGCCGCCTTGGAAGACGGGTATCCCCTGATCTCCTGTCAGATGAAAGGCTACTGGACCTCCAAGGGGCACTACATCGTGGTAGAAAAGATCGACGAGAAGGGTGTCCAGGTCCGGGACTCCAATATCTACAATTACCGCCGTGTACCGGCCCACATCACCGACCGACACACCTGGGACGCTGTGAAGGGTGCCAGCGTCTCTTACTGGATCTTTGAAAAAAAGCAGGTCCGTTCTGAGCTGTGCCAGCGCTGCGGCAATCCGGAGAAATACTCCGGTACCATTCTGACCGGCGACTACCTGTGTGAGCGCTGCTCCAAGGCGCTGGTAAGACGGAACTTCTATCTGAGCTTGTAAAAGGCTGCCCCTGTGCGAAATGTTTGTTCGCACAGGGGCAGCTTTTCAGTCCTCGATCTCTTCCGTTTCATACAGGAAGGATACATTTCCTTTTTTCCCCTCAGCCAGGCCGGAGAAGCTGGTGTAGTCCTCCCCTGCCCGCTTCATGGCTTTCAGGGTATCCATTATGCTCTGGAGCTTGTCCGCGTCCCGGGCCAGCTTTTTCAGCTCCCCGGAGCCGTTGTCCCGAAACTCCGTGATGCCGTCCCGGAACTCTTCCACGCCCTCAAGCATCTTCTTCATGGCGCTCTTCAGCTTGTCCGCCCCCTCCATAGCACCGGAAACATAGGCAGAGGACACTGCGTTCTCTTCCATAATCTTGGCAACCAGCCCGTCTGACGTGTCCGTCAGCTCCTCGATCATTTTCTGGGCCTCCTCCAAGTGCTTCTGGGCCTCCACATCATTGACCTTGACGGCTTCCTGTCTGGCCCCCTCGATTTGTCCGGCCAGGGTGGTCAGGGACTCATCGATGTCCGGAGTCTGCGGATCATCCTTGGGGATCTGGAACTGGGCGAAAAGGCGGCCCAGATTTTTGTTCTGGGCGGAGAGAGTCTCCACACCGGTTTTCAGTGCGGTAACGATGGCCCCCAATCCGTCCTCGACCTGTTCCACAGCGTCCTTCAGGTCGTCAGCCCCTTCGTACATAGTATCCATGGCGCTGTCGATGTCCCCGGCGGTGCCGTCAAAATCGTTATCGGCATCCAGATCCTCCTCGTCCATATCGTCCAGCAATCCGGGAGAAACCACGGTAGCCGTAAAATCCAGGGAGAAGTCTGTTACGTCCGCGGATATCTCAAAGTATTCCGGGATGTCCACGTCTTCCGTATAGCTGAGGGACTGGAGATTCAGGACCTTGCTGAAGCCAGGCAGCACCATGCCCACGGCCAGGCCGCTGTCGTCCATGCTGATGACCTTTCCATTTGTGACCTTCACATTGGAAAACACATCCTCGTCCAGGGGCACCAGAGTCATAGCCATCAAAGGCACCGGCACCGTGTAGGTCTTTTTGCCCACCTCTACAGTCCGCTCCAGCTTGTTTTTGTAATCAAAGCGGATCACAAGGTGGCCGGATTTTCCCGCCAGGGCCTGAGGGGTGGAGATGACACCGTCCATCCTATAGCTCACATCGATTTCCATGGGCACAGATGCCGGATCTGCGTTTCCCTTATAGTGGATATCCTCCCCCTGATTCTGCCAGGACAAGGTGCCGTCGGAAAGGACGGTATATTCCTCATCCCCTTCCGTATTCCGGATATCCGTCAGGACGGACTTGTCCTGGATGGGGCCGGTACCCTTCTGCCGGAGGATCACCTCCACCTCTACTTCCTTAGCCTTCCCCGAAGGAGTTGCTGTCACATGGACAGTCTCCTGCTTGTCCCAGTTCTCCTCCGACACCGTGGCCCCCTGGGCGGGGAAGGCCAGACTCCCCAATAGGGCCGCTGCCGTCAATGCGGCGGCCAGTTTCCGTTTTCTCATTCTACGCATTTCAGTGCCTCCGATTCCGGTATCTTTGCGATTCGCCGCAGCTCCATCAGGGCCACTACGGCATAGGCGGCAATGCCATAAATCGCCATTTTTTCGTACAGTTCCGGCGCAACATACATGGGGATCCAGCCGCTCATAGAGGTGAGCATGACCTCCCGGAACAGAACATCCATGATTTTTCCCTCAATGGGAAGACTCAGCAGGATGAAGGCCACTGTCACAAAGGTCGTCGGCAGGACATACAGCAGGAAAATCTCCCACCGGGTGTAGCCCAGGACCTTCACCATGGAGATAGACAGGGCGTTTTTCTCGATGATCATTTTGCTGAGCAGATACACCAGCACAAAGAACAATCCAACGGAGAAGAGATTTACCAGGTCCATCATGCCTCCCATGGAGCGCATAAGCTGGCGACTGACCTTGGTCATGGCCGTCACATCCAGCACCGTACCAATGTACTTTTCATCGATGTCCTGAATGGGGGCATCGGAAAAATAGCCGCAGAAATAGCTTTTTCCCAAATCAAAGGTCTCGTTCAGCTCCTGCCTGGGCAGGAACAGGGCCAGAGCCCCCATATAATCGTACTCTCCCGTAACCGTGAAGGAATAGGTGGTGTCCTCATACTCCTCCTTCAATGTCACGGTGTCCCCCACCTGAATGCCGAATTTCTCTTGATAGGCCGAGGAGATCAGCACGGTGCCCTTTTGAAAATCCCCATGGATATACTGGCTGTCCGGCTCCACACCGTAGAGGGTGACGCTTTCGCTTTTGTATTTCCCGGGGAGCGTCATGAGGCTATAGGCGCTGAATTTTTCCGCCCCGGCCTGCTCCGTCTCTACATCGCTGCGGAAAATAAGCATATTCACCAGGCTCTGGAGCTTCCGCTTCTCGTTGGCGGCGTTGGCAGGAACGGTAAGCATGGTGGTGTATTGAGAGAGCATATTGTCTGGCATAGTGTCCTGATAGTGCTCCATGGCGCTTGGGAACAGCAGACCGAACATCAGAAGCAGATTGGCAAAAAGGATGCCAACAAACAAAATCACATAGCTGCCCAGATTCTGGAAAATCACCCGCAACCGGAATCGGGACAGGAAGGGCAGAAACCCAGGCAGCGGGAACACCCTGGCACTGCGGTGCTTCCGCAGATCCCGGCGAAGAAATTTTAAGGGCGACAGGCTCAGCTTTTTCTGTAGGGTCCACCAGGTAATGACCGTCATCATGAGCACCGGCACCACGGTGGTCAGCAGGAAGGCCTCGGCGTTCCACACTGTTTCATAGGTTGGCAGACTGTAGCTGCCGTAGTACATACCGGCACAGACATCCTTCAGCACCGTATAGCCCAGAACATTTCCGATCAGGGCGCTGACAAGGCACACCAGCACCGGGCAGGTCATATAGTGGCGGATCAGTTCGTTTTTCGTATAGCCGCTGGCAAGGAGGGTGCCGATGACATTGGCCTCCTTGACGATGGTAGCCCCAATGGTCACAGAAAAGACAAAGGCCATAATGGCGATGATGATATACAGCAGCATAATGATCATGGCCCGGTCGCCGCCCATGTCATCCCCTGTAAAGCGGATCGCCTGGTTGAGATACCGGGGAACGAAGCTCTCAAGAGAGGCCTCCTGGTTTACTGCCGTCATCACATCCTCGGCCATATCCTTTTCCTGCTCCTCATCCTTAGGCGGTGTATCATAGAGCCAGCTGTAGCTGTAGTAGAGCCTGTCCTCCGAAAACTGGGCAAAGCTCTCCTCCGGTACAATAGCCACGCCGAATTGGAGGGAATCAAACATGGTGTCGTTATTGTCCTGAAACAAAGCGCTGTAGTCCGGCAGGGCGATAAGGCCGGAAACGGTCCAGTTCTTGCCCTTGGAGGTAAGAATGTCCCCCACTGACAGGCCGTTGTTATCGGCGTACATCCGGTCGATGGCGATCTGGTCCCTCCCGATTGGGAGGCTGCCGGACATGAGGCAGGGGGTATTTACCTGCTGCCGGGTCTGGAAGACGCGCAGTGTTGTCCCATTGTCAAAGGGTTCTTCAACGTAAAAGTTATCGTAAAGGCTGATGCCCACCTTGCTGATATATTTCTTCTGGGCCTTATTCAGCTTCTTTTCCACCCGGAAGTTGCCGTACTCCACGTTGTATTTTTCAAAACTCTCATTGTAGGCGATGAGCATGCTGCCGTCCGCCACCAGGAAACCGGAAACCAGGGCAATGGTCATGGCAAGAAGCAGAAAAATCACGATATACTTCCCTGCCTCGCTCCTGAGTTCCCGGAATACCCGCTTGCCAAGAGGATTCTTTACCATTCCAGCTCCTCCGCATCCAAAGGCGTTTCATTGCGGTAGGCCTTGCGGACCACGCCGTCCCGAAACTTGACGACCAACGTTGCCATCAGGCGAATGGCATCATTATGGGTCACCATGATCACGGTGTTGCCATATTTCCGGTTCACCGTCTCGATGAGCTTCAATATCTCTTTACCGGTCTGGTAGTCCAGAGCCCCGGTGGGCTCATCACAGAGGAGAATATCCGGGTTTTTGACAATGGCCCGGCCAATGGCGGTCCGTTGCTGCTGGCCGCCGGATAGCTGATTGGGCAGCTTGTTCCGGTGGTCCCACAGGCCCAGGGTATGCAGGAGCTCATCCACATTCAGCGGCTTTTTGCTGAGGTAGGCCCCTACCTCAATGTTCTCCCGGACTGTCAGATTGGGGATCAGATTGTACATCTGAAACACATAGCCCAGGTGGTTCCGCCGATAAGCCGTCAACTTCTTCGGGTTCATCTTCCCCAGGGTGATATTGCCGATGGTGATCTGCCCCCCATCCGCCGTATCAATACCGCCGATGATGTTCAGCAGGGTGCTTTTTCCGCTGCCGCTGGGTCCCAGCAGCACGCAGAAATCCCCCTGCTCCACCCGCATGTTGACGCCCTTGAGAACCTGGACCCGGCTGTCATTCTGGCCAAAGCTCTTCTGGATATCCCGTATCTCCAAAAACATGATGCCGCCTCTTCTCTTTTGAGTGGAACCAGTATACATCATCCTTCGGTTAGCGTCAACTAACTTTTGCAATTTTTGTGAATTGTATGTAAAAAACACCCGAAGGACATACATCCTTCGGGCAATCAGGTACTTTATCACATGCCACTCTTCATGGCGCGTTTTCTTGCGATATTAATGGGGCCTTCATTCATATTATTGATCCAGGCCAGGCTCTTGCCGCAACCGTAGGCGGTGCAGGAATCCGGATCGTCCGCCAGAATGCAGGGAATGCCGGTACGCTCCATCAGCAGTTCCGCAAAGCCCCACAGCTGGCTGCAGCCGCCTGTAAGAGTGATGCCGTTTTCCGCCACATCGCTGACCAGTTCCGGGCTGGTCTGCTCCAGGACCTCCATCACCTCATCGGCAATCATCCTTGCGGGACGGCGAAGCACATCGTATATTTCATGGGAGCTCAGCGTGACCATCTTCGGCATACCGGTTTTGGCATCCCGGCCCTTGATGTTCATAGTCAGCTCCTCGTTTCTGGGATAAACCTCACCGATCTGGATCTTGACCTCTTCTGCCGTGACCTGGCCGATAACCGTAGCATGCTGGCGGCGGACATAGCGGGCAATGGCCTCATCGAAGGCATCTCCCGCCACCTTCAGCGAGGAGGATACGGCCACGCCGTTCATGCTCAGCACAGCGATGTCCGTGGTGCCGCCGCCAATATCCACCACCATATGGCCATTGGGCTCCTTGATATTCAAGCCGGCACCCAAGGCCGCCGCCAAAGGCTCCTCGATCAGAAACACACGGCGAGCCCCGGCCTCAATGGCAGCGTTGATGACGCTGCGCTCCTCTACCTCGGTAACGCCGCTGGGAACGCTGATGACCACACGGGGCTTCGGGGTGAACATAGATGCCTTGGTGGCGGTTTTGAACATCTCGCTGAGCATCTTCACGGTCATTTCGTGGTCGGAGATGATGCCGTCCTTCAATGGCTTCATAGCCACCACGTTGCCGGGGGTACGGTTCAACATATTCCGGGCAGCGGAGCCTACCTGGAGAATTTTGCCCGTATTCCGGTCCACCGCCACAACGGAGGGCTCCCGGACCACCAGGCCCTTGCCATCGGCATAAATAAGGACATTGGATGTACCCAGGTCCACGCCCAGGTCATTGGAAAACAGCTGCATAAGTAACCTCCATGGGAAAAGAAAATATCCGGGCAGGCAAGCCGATCCGAATCAATCGGCACCTCCCTGTTTTTGAGCCGCGGCTACCGCGGCGCAGTGCACCGCCCCGGCCCCTGCCTCCCGCAGGACCCGGGCGCACTCCTCCGCCGTAGAGCCGGTGGTAAATACATCATCGATCAGCAAAACGCGTTTTCCGGTCAGGTCAATTTCTCCCACCGGTGCGTAAACGCCGGAAACATTGCCACGGCGTTTTTCCGGCGAAAGGCCCGACTGGGCAGGATTGTCCCGCACCTTCTTGAGAAGCGGTTTTGGCTCCATCCCCAGTTCCTCGCCCAGTGCCTTGGCCAAAAGCGACGATTGATCGTAGCCCCGCTTCCGCTTCCGTTTGCCGCTCACCGGCACCCAGGTCAGATAGTCAAAGCCCGCCGGATTGGTCACCAGGACCTTCATAGCCAGGCTTCTGCCCAGAGGCACCGCCAGAAAGCGGGCTCCCTGGAACTTGAGACGCAGAATTGCCCTTCGCACGTTCCCTTTATAGTACCAGACAGCGGTGACGCTGTCAAGAAATCGGAGCTCTGTTTTTCCGGATGGGTGGACTTTTTCTTCCAAAACCGGAAAATAAGGGCTGTTTATCCGGCAGCCATGGCAGTAGTCCGTCTCATCTTTACGGAGCAGCTTCCCGCACAGGGCGCATTTCCGGGGAAATATCAAATCCAGCAGCCAATACAAGAGTCTCATTCCGCTCTCCCCTGAAGCCGGAGTTTCAGCCCGGAATAGCGTTTGTTCTTCTGTGCGTTGGCGGTCATAGCCATTACCGTCTCCTCCCGGCCCACTACGATCAAGAGCTCCTTTGCCCGGGTAATGGCCGTATAAAGAACGCTCCTGGTCAGAAGATAGGGAGAGCCTCCCCAGGCCGTCAGGATCACCGCCCGGTATTCACTGCCCTGGCTTTTATGTACCGTGATGGCGAAAGCAGGCTCCAGCTCTCCCAGCTGGGTGAAATCGTAGTCCGCCGTCTTGTCGTCATAGAGCACCGTCAGGGTCTCCTTTTGCGGATCGATCGCCTTGACAACGCCTACGTCCCCGTTGAAGATGCCGGCTCCCGCGGCGGTGCCGTCCTCTTTCTTCCAGAGAATATCGTAATTGTTCCGGATCTGCATGACCCGGTCTCCCTCCCGGAAGGTATAGTCCCCGTAGGCGTGCTCCTTTTTATCCGGCGAAGCCGGATTCAGGGCCTGCTGGAGCATTTTATTCAGAGACCCGGTGCCCACACCCCCCTTGCGCGTAGGCGACAGGACCTGGATCTGCTCCGGTGGGATGCCCATATTCTTGGGAAGCCGGGTGGTACACAGGTCCCGAATCAGATTGGTCAGATCCTGCTCGGTGCTTCTGCGCATGAAAAAGAAGTCGCTTTTCACGTTGCGCAGCTCCGGGGGCTCCCCGTGATTGATCCTGTGGGCGTTCATGACAATCAGGCTCTGCTGGGCTTGTCGGAAAATCTCCGTCAGCCGGGCCATAGGCAGCTCTTTACTCCGGAGCATATCACTGAAGGGGAAGCCCGGCCCCACCGGAGGCAACTGATCCGGATCACCAACCAAAATCAGGCGCTTGCCCTTGGGGATGGCCTTCAAAAGGTGGTACAGCAGCTGAATGTCCACCATAGACATTTCGTCCACGATGATGGCATCGGCCTTCAGGGGATTGTCCTCGTCCTTCGCAAAGTACATCTTCCCTGTGTTCTGATCGATCCCAGCTTCCAAAAGCCGATGGATGGTGGAAGCCTCCTCCCCGGTAACCTCGCTCATGCGCTTGGCAGCCCGCCCCGTAGGGGCCGCTACCAGACATTTCAGCTGCATATTGCCGTAGAGGCTCAAAATGCCATTCAGCAAAGTCGTCTTGCCGGTGCCGGGGCCGCCGGTGATGAGCAGCAGCCCGGAGCCCGCCGCCTCCCGAATGGCCTGGGACTGCTCGGCGGAGTAATTGACACCGCTCTCCCGTTGGGCCTGGGCAATCCGTTCCTCCAGGTCGTCCGGCTCCGGGAACGCCTTGTGGGCCAGTTCCTTTAGCCGCTGCGTACAGTAGATTTCCGCCTCGTACAGCTCCGGCAAGTAGTCCACAGTGATATCCGCCAGAGTGGACCGGACCAGCTGCCCGGCCTCCAGAAGCCGGGCAATGCCGCTCGCTACCGTGTCCGGCTCCAAAGACAGCAGCTGGCAGGTGCTTTGCAAAAGCTTTTTTTCCGGCAGGAAGCTATGCCCCACCGTCAGGTTGTACTCCAGTTGGAATCGAAGGCCTGCTTCCACCCGCCGGGGATCGTCTCCCGCCACGCCTAGCTCAATGGCGAACCGGTCTACAGCCCCAAAGGGGGCATCCAAGCCCTCCTCTACCAATAGATAAGGGTCGTCATATACCAGATCCACAGTACTGTCGCCGTAGATCTTATAGGCCCGCAGAGCCAGCTCCGCCGGAAGCTGATGGGCAGTGAAGAACTCCATGAGCTGACGCATACCTACCTGAACCCGGAACTCTTCCCCGATCTGCCTGGCCCGCTGGGGAGAAATGCCGGAAACCTCTGCCAGGCGTTCCGGCTCCCGCTCCATGATCTCCAGGGTTTTTTCTCCGAAATGTGCCACAATCCGGGCAGCGGATTTGGGGCCGATCCCCTTGATGATCCGGCCAGAGAGGTAGGCCTGGATCTGGCTGGCGGTCTGGGGCATGAGCCGCTCCAGAAATTCCGCCTCAAATTGCTTGCCGTAGCTGGAATGGGTGCTCCACTTCCCCGTTACCATAAGCCGCTCCCCCACCACGGGCAGGGGAATGGTCCCAACCACCGTCACCGGCTGGCTCTGTCCGATGTTCAACCGCAAAACGGAATAGCCGTTATCGTAATTCTGGTATACCACTGCCTGGATGGTGCCCTGCAAAATCTCTAAATCCTGTGTCAACCCAATTCCCTCTTTTGTTTTTCTGCGGACCGGTGCCTGCCCCACCGCCGCATAATTCTTTTTCTGTCTGTCAAAAATGAAGCGTGTAAAAGCAGGATACGCCGCATTGCACTTTCTTTTCAGTTTACTATATTTTATTAGAATTGGGAAGTACTTTCAAGATATTTTTACATTTGTTCCCGAATGTCAGAATTCACCCCCGGAAATTTTTTGACAGATTTTCGTTTTTGACTAATAATTTTACTTGAAAGAATTCTTTTCATGCTGTACAATAGGGTGGATAAGGAGGCGGCGCATATGAAAGAATGGGGTTTGATCATCTGGATCCCGCAGTTTGCCATCAGCATTGCCTCTCCCCTGGTGATTTTTCTCGCGTTGGCTGTCTGGCTGCACAACAGCTGCGGCTGGGGTGGCTGGGTCATTGCGGTCGGAATCGTTTTCGGTCTCATCACCGCCGTCATCGGCTTCCGGGACACGGCCAGAGCCATGCTGGCGGCCTCCGGACACAGCAAGAAATCCCGGGACCCGGGAGTCAGCTTCAATCATCATGAATAATCGTTAAGGAGTCCTTTTCTATGGTTTTGCAAAGCGCTTCCCGTAAAGAGGTTCGCCGGATCGCCATCGGCAGCAGCGTCTGCGCCGCCATTCAGATTGCGGCTTTTTTCCTGCTGAGCCTGGTGGGCATTGGCACCTTCTCCTATAAAATCATCATTGGCACCGTCGGCGGCACCTGCATGGGTATTCTGAATTTTGCTCTGATGTGTATTATGATCCAGAAGGCCACGGGCATTGCCGACGAAAAGCTGATGAAGGCCCAGATCCGCAATAGCTATTCCTTCCGCAAGCTCCTTCAGGTGCTCTGGGTGGTGGCCGCGTTTCTGATCCCGGGCATCCATGTTTTGGCCGCCATCGTTCCCCTGGTCTTTCCCAATGTAGTGATCTACTACCTGCAGTTTAAGGGGAAGCTCCTGCCGGCAGAGGACACCGCCCCAAAGGCTCCCACCGTCCGTGCCGCGGAGCCGGAAGCGTCCGAAGGCGATGATCTGGGACCCTTTGAAGCATAAAAAATACATCTGAATATACAAAAATACGGATGAGGTGATTCTTCCCTATGGAAATGTCAATCAACGGCGCTAAAATTCTTGCCACCTTCGAAAATGTTCCTCTGCTTGGAACGGTCCACATTACCCAAACCCTGATCGTCAGCTGGCTCGTCATGCTGATCATCTCCGCGGTCTGCATCTGGCTGGGTTCCGGGCTGAAGGTTACAGGCATCTCCCGAAAACAGGCTGCGGCGGAAATGATCGTGAACAGCCTCATTCACTTTGTGCATGGAAATATGGGCACGGAGTTTGACCGGTACATTCCGCTGGTAGGCACCATTTTCGTGACAAGCCTTGTCTCCAATCTGATCAGCCTGGTGGGCATCTGGAGCCCCACGGCAGACCTGATGACGGAATTGGGCTGGGCCCTGGTGGTATTCGTGATCATCACCTATCACAAGATCAAGGCCTCTGGCATCGGCGGCTACCTGAAAGGCTTTCTTGATCCTATCTTTGTCATGGCACCCATCAATGTCATGGCTGAGCTCTTCACCCCTGTCAGCATGGCTTGCCGTCACTTCGGCAACATTCTCTCCGGCACCGTCATCAGCGCACTGGTCTATGGCTCCCTGACGGTTGCCAGCCATGCCCTTCTGGGGGCTATCGGCTCCTCCAGAGTCGTTGCCCTGGCCCTGGCGGCCATTGGTATCGCCATGATTTTCTTCGGTAAGAAAAAGCCGAAAAAGACCATGTTCGTTTTTGGCATTGTCTTTGCCGTGCTGGGCCTTCTTGGCTTCCTCAGCAGTTTTGGCGGTGTCTTGGCATCCTTCCCCTGGCTGACTGTGGGTCTGCCCGCAATCACCAGCTTCTACTTCGATTGGTTCACAGGCTGCATCCAGGCATTCATCTTCTGCACCCTGACCACCATGTTCATCAAACAGGCCGCAGGTTAAATCCGTCACACGGCCATTTGAATATAAGAAAACCAAAGCAAAATAAATAGGAGGAATTATTTTATGGATTTCACTGTTTTGGCAAAAGGCATTGCCCTGGCTGGCTGCGCCATCGGCGCTGGTCTGGCTCTGATCGCCGGTATCGGCCCTGGTATCGGCGAAGGTAACGCCGTGGCCCGCGCCTGTGAGGCCATCGGCCGTCAGCCCGAGTGCAAGGGCGATGTAACCAGCACCCTGATTCTGGGCGTTGCTCTGGCCGAGACCACCGGTATTTACGGCTTCGTCACCGGCCTGCTGCTGATCTTCTTCGCTCCCGGCCAGTTCATGAAGTTCCTGGGCTGATCTTCCGGACACAAAATTTAAATCACACCGGAAGGAGGCAAATCAATGGAGACACTTTATCAGTCCCTCGTGGCGGTGGAACCGGTCACCCTGATTGCCAACATCTGCAATCTGTTCATTCAGATGCTCATCATCAAAAAGTTTTTCCTGGATAAGGTATTGGCCATTCTTGACCAGCGCCGGTCTGCGGCGAATAAGGAAATCACCGAGGCCAAGGCAGCCAAGGATGAGGCTCTGACCATCAAGAAGACCTATGAGGACAATATGCTGCAGGCAACCGCCAAGGCAAATGAGATCCTCCAGACGGCTCAAAAGACCGCCGCCGAGCGCAGTGAGAAAATCATTGCCGAGGCCCAGACCTCTGCCGCCCAGATCAAGAGCAAGGCAAGCGCCGACATTGCCCAGGAAAAGAAAAAGGCGATCAACGATGCCAAAAACGAGATTTCCGGTCTGGCCATGGCCATTGCCGGAAAGGTCGTAGAGAAGGAGCTGGGCGAAAGCGACCAGAGCCAGCTTATTGACCGCTTCATCAACGAATTGGGGGATCAGGTATGACCCAGGTCGGAAGCGTTTACGGAGAGGCTCTGTATGAGCTCGCCTGCAGTGAAGATCTGGAAAAACCCATTCTGGACGAAATGACCGCTCTGGACGAGGGCTTTCGCCAGGAGCCTGAATTTATCAAGCTTCTGGGCAGCCACTCCATTCCCAAGGCGGAACGCACCAAGGTCCTGGACGACAGTTTTCGTGGGAAAATCAACATCTATTTGCTGAATTTCCTGAAAATTCTGACAGAAAAGGGCTATATGCACCATTTCACCCACTGCTGCCAGGCTTACACCCGGCTCTACAATGAAAAGCACAATATTTTGAGTGTTCGCGCTGTCACTGCCGTGCCTCTGACGGACAGGCAGACGGAGGCGCTGACTCAGAAGCTGACCCGCATGACCGGCAAGACCATCTTGCTTGCCAACCGGGTCGATCCCACCTGTCTGGGCGGTGTTCGCCTGGATTATGATGGGCAGCGGCTGGACGATACAGTCTCCCACAGACTGGATTCCGTCCGGGAGCTGCTGAAAAACACCGTACTCTGACGAGAAAGCAGGGACTGTATGGAACTGAGACCCGAAGAAATAACCAAAATCATTCGTAGCCAGATCAAAAACTACGAAAACAAGATTGAAGTCAGTGAAACGGGCGTCGTCATCCTGGTTGGCGACGGCATCGCCAAGGCTTCCGGTTTGGACAAATGCATGGCAGGCGAGCTGGTGGAATTCCCCGACGGCTCCTACGGCATGGCCCAGAATCTGGAAGATGAAACCGTTTCCATCGTTATCCTTGGCTCTGACCAGGGCATCAAAGAGGGCGACATTGTCAAGCGTACCGGCAAGGTGGTTTCTGTGCCCGTCGGTAAAAATCTGATTGGCCGTGTTGTCAACGCCCTTGGTGAGCCCATTGACGGCAAGGGTGCCATTGAGGCAGAGGCCTACAAGGCCATTGAATCCCCTGCCCCCGGCATCATCGAACGGAAGCATGTTTCCGTTCCTCTGCAGACCGGCATCAAGGCCATTGACTCCATGATCCCCATTGGCCGTGGCCAGCGGGAACTGATCATCGGCGACCGGCAGACCGGTAAGACCACCATCGCCACCGATACCATTCTGAACCAAAAGGGCAAGGATGTGATCTGCATCTATGTGGCCATCGGTCAGAAGCGTTCTACCGTAGCTCAGGTGGTGGAGAATCTGACCCTGGGCGGCGCTATGGACTACACCATCGTGGTATCTGCCACCGCTTCCGAGCTGGCGCCCATGCAGTACATCGCCCCCTACTCCGGCTGCACCATGGGCGAGTATTTCATGCACCAGGGGAAAGACGTGCTGGTCATCTATGATGACCTATCCAAGCACGCTGTGGCTTACCGTGCCATTTCCTTGCTGATCCGCCGTCCCCCCGGACGGGAAGCTTACCCCGGTGACGTGTTCTACCTCCACTCCAGACTTTTGGAGCGTGCGGCACAGCTGTCTCCGGAGTTGGGCGGAGGCAGCCTGACGGCTCTGCCCATCATCGAGACCCAGGCGGGTGACGTTTCGGCCTACATCCCCACCAACGTCATCTCCATCACCGATGGTCAGATCTTCCTGGAAACGGAGCTGTTCCACTCGGGCGTTATGCCCGCTGTCAACCCCGGCATCTCGGTGTCCCGTGTTGGCGGCAACGCCCAGATCAAGGCCATGAAGAAGGTGGCCGGCACCCTGAAGCTGATCTACTCCCAGTACCGCGAGCTGCAGTCCTTTGCCCAGTTCGGTTCCGATCTGGACGCGGACACCAAGGCCCGCCTGGCACAGGGCGAGCGCATCGTGGAAGTGCTCAAGCAGAACCGCTCGGCTCCCGTGCCCGTGGAAAAGCAGGTGGCGATCCTGTATGCCACCATCCATGATCTTCTGGTCAAGGTCAAGGTGGCTGATGTGGCCGAATACGAAAAGGGCCTGTACGAATATCTCGAGAATGATGCCGCCGGTGCCGCTGTGATGGAGACCATCCGCACCACCGGCAATCTGGACAAGGACACCGAGGAAGCACTCAAGGGCGTTCTGTCCGCTTACACCGAGAGCTTCGTCAAGGCGCACTGAGGGAAGGAGGCGTAACGCATGGCAGGTTCCATGAAGGACATCAAGCTGCGCATCAAAAGCGTAGAGAGTACCATGCAGATCACCAAGGCCATGGAGCTGGTGGCTTCCTCCAAAATGCGCCGTGCCAAGGAGCGGGTGGAACACAGCCGCCCCTACTTTGAAACGCTGCACGACACGCTGACCGGCATTGCGGCTGCAGACCCCCTGGCCCGCAGCCCCTACCTGCGCCGGGCAGAGATCAAACGCACCCTGCTGGTCGTCATTGCAGGCGACCGCGGCCTGGCCGGTGGATATAACTCCAACGTGCTCAAGCAGGCGGAGGCCCAGCAGGGGCCGGTCACGGTGCTGCCCATTGGCAAAAGAAGTCAGGAGTACTTTGCCCACCACGGAGCCGACCTGTTCACCGAAGAGGTGCTGCTGGCGGCGGATGTCTCGGTGGGTGAGTGCTTTGCCCTCTCCCGGAAGATCACCGAGGGCTACCTGAAGGGCGATTACGACGCAGTGAAGCTCTGCTACACCCGGTTCGACTCGATGATGACCCAGACCGCGGTCACCATGGAGGTGCTGCCCCTGACCATTGAGCCCACCGAGGAGCAGAAGGCCGCTGCCCGCCGCAGTCAGATCCTGTACAAGCCCAGCAGCGAGGAAGTGTTCCGCGCCATCATCCCCGAGTATGTGGCCGGTATCGTTTATGGTGCCGTGTGCGAGAGCGTGGCCAGTGAGCTGGCCGCCCGCCGCACCGCCATGG
>OGKG01002743.1_pt1 | contig 17688 bp, 10 predicted proteins | sample 1572201 | NCBI WGS metagenome assembly OGKG01 (sample SAMEA2582146, study PRJEB24529) | metagenome | biome: Human gut stool | place: China | collected 2011 | reverse complement strand
TATTTTTTTAAATCCTGAACAAGAATCTCAAACTTGCCATTGTATGGACTTACGTTTCTTGATCCCACTTCCACAAAATCATCCACGCTAAATCCCTGAATCTTCTGGGCAATTGCTGTAAATAGGACTTTTTCGCCACTATCAATCTTGGCAATTATCTGATTTTTGTCCCAAATTACATCTGTCTGCCCCGGAAGCACGTAACCTTTCTGAAGGCGGTTAGCCATACTATCTCCAAACTCCGCATCAACCACGTTAAGTTGCTCCGTTACCCTCTTTGGCTCATCAATAAAAAATATTGGATTTTCAAAATAGTCAAGCAGACTTACCAAATTGTCATAAAAATAGTTTACATAACTATCTACTGCTACCTGACTTGGGTTAATATCCATATTTGTAAGAAACTCTTCAACTGTAACTCTAAGTCTGTTAGCCTCTTCCGTCTTAAAATCTTTTCTGAATTTTTCAACATTTTGGTCTAAATCCTGTCGAATCTTCGCCATTCCCGCCTGAATTTCTTTCTTAGTCAGTGAATATTCGCTGGCAGGATAAATTTTTACCGATTCAAGATTCTCAATTGAACGCTGGCTTTCCACCTCAAAACTCTTTATTATGTCAACCTCATCGTCCCAAAAATCAATTCGATAAGGCACCTCATCTGTCAGCGTGTAAATATCAACAATACTTCCTCGCACCGCAAACTGTCCCGGTCCATCAATCTGAACAACCGGCTCGTATCCCATCTGCACAAGCTTGCTCTTTAAGGCATCCATCTGAATTATGCTGCCTTCTGCTATTTCAAGATAATTATTTTTGATTTTTTCAATTGGCATTATCTTGTCCATAAAGGCATCCGGCGTCAAAATTACCGTAAATGGCTTATCTTCAACTATTTTTTGAATAAATTCAAGTCGTTGTTGCAATATAAGATTTCCGTGTACATCCGCACTAAAGAAAATAAAATCCTTTGCAGGATACATTACAACATCGTCCGAAAAGCCCTTTAAATCCTGATACAACTGACTTGCTTTTGTTGCACTAAAAGTAACAATGACTTTCTGCTTGTAGCCATTGCTCAATCCATTAATAAAATGAGCAAGCTGGGATTCCCCACACCCTGTAACCTGACAGGATTTGTGTTCAGACAAGCAGACCTTAACCTGCTCAAACTCATTTAATTGTAATAGTGGATAATCAAAACTTTTCATTTACTACTCCCGGACTTCACTATTTTGATAGATTCTAGTTGAATTTATTCATTGCTATATTTATATCTTCTAATTAAATTTGTTCATTGCTGTGTTTATATCTTCCAAAATCATAACTTCAACTGCTGAGGCTGCATCTTTTATACCCTGCTCAGCCAAAACTCTTTCGCCCTTGCTAAACTTGCCAAGCACATGATTTACAAGATTTCCTTCATTTGCACCTACTCCCACACGCACCCTCTTAAACTTCTGAGTTCCCGCGTGATTAATAATACTCTTCAAACCATTATGACCGCCTGCGCTGCCCTGGGCTCTAATTCTAATTCTTCCCGTAGCCAAATTAATATCGTCAGAAATAACAATAATGTCATTCTCCGGATCAAGCTTATAGAAATCCATAACTGCTCTCACTGACTCACCGCTAAGATTCATATAAGTCTGTGGCTTCACCAAAATCACTTTCTCGCCACCAATATTTCCAATACCGCATAAAGCCTTGTGTCTCTTAGTCTTCACCTCAACACCCATCTGACTTGCCAACTCATCTATAACATCAAAACCAATATTGTGTCTTGTTTTATCATATTCCTTATCAGGATTCCCTAATCCAAAAACTGCATACATAATCGTACCTGCCTTCTATAATTTACAAAATAGTCTTACTCTTAATGATACTATTTTTAGGAGTTTATTTCAACTAACTAAGGGGATTATGTTTGTATTTAATCCCTCTAAAAAAATTACCCCTCCGAAAGCTGACACTTTCCGAGGGATTCTTCTTTTTTTAATATTTACTTTTCATCTCTTGTAACAACACTTATTCCAATACCAATTGCATTAGGTCCAACGTGACATCCTATACTAAATGACAATGGATCATAATATATATCGTGGATTTCGTTTTCAAATGTATCTTTTACCATCTTGTACCACTGGTCTGCGTCTTCCTGTTTCTGGAATGTTCCTGCTGCTCCAAGTCTTAACTGTTTTCTATCTACATCAGCAAATCTTGTATTAAGGTCTTCTTCAATAGCTTCTAACATCTTAAGTTCAGCTTTCTTCATTCCTCTAACTTTAGTGAATGCATCAAGCTTTTCACCCTGAATTGTAAGTACAGGCTTAATGTTAAGAACTGCTCCTATGGCTGCTCCTGCTGCTGTAACACGTCCTCCTTTTTTAAGGTATTCTAAAGTATCAACAGCAATGTAAATACTTGAATTGTAAGCATTTTCTTCAAGTCTCTTTTTTATTTCTTCTGCTGTCATTCCCTGATTAGCCATCCATTTTGCTTCAAGAACTGACTCTCTCATTGTTACTGAGATTCTGTGGTCATCAACAACCTGAACCTTTCCGTCATATTCTTCTGAAAGCTGAATTGCCGCGTGACATGAAGCACTTAATGCGCTTGACATTGGAATGTAAACAACCTGTTCATAGCCTTCCTTCAAAATGCTATCCCACATATCCATTACATCCCCGGGTGATGGCTGTGATGTTGTAACATTCTTTCCTGAAGTCATTGCGCCATAATATTCTTCCTGTGTAATGTTCTTTCCTTCGTAAAAAACATCTCCCTCTATGATAACCGGCATTGGAAGAGAATATATTCCAATTTTCTTTCCTTCTTCCGGTGTAATTCCACTATTACTATCAGTCATTACTGCTGTTTTCATATTAGTCTACCCTTTCTCTAATAATTCATATTTAATGTTTTCTCGTTATTTCTTCTATATGATTGTATCTAAAACAGCCCAAATCAACAGGCATATTTTACCCGATATTAACTTTTACAGTATAACATCTGATTGCTAATTAATCAATAAAAGTAAGCATTTAGGGAATTTTTCTTCGATATTAAAAATAATTTTTGCAATTTAATAATTAGTACAAATTAGTTTATAAGAAGAAAAAGACACAGCCTACTAATTATTACCGTAAACTGTGCCTTTTTAACTTAAATTTTATTTAGTATAAACACTCATTTCCCACAATGAATATCCATATGGAAGTGCTCTTTCCACGCCCTGCATTCTTACATATCTTGCCTTTGTAGCGTCAAATGTTATAGTTTCTTCTCCACCTTTTCCATCTGTTACATTCTTAACTGTTGTCCAGTTTTTGCCATCTGTTGATGTCTGAATCTTGTATGCCTTTCCGTAAGCACCTTCCCAGTTAAGTACTACCTTGTTGATTGTGTAAGCCTTGCCTAAGTCTACTAAAAGCCATGCATCATCTACAAAGTTTGATGACCAACGTGTCCCGTTGTCCCCATCTACTGCATATTTTGCTGCCATTGCATCAGTTTCATTTCCTGATGATGTAACCTTAGCTGATTTTGCAACGTTTGTATTTGATGGAACTGATGAATCTTCATTATTTGCATCATCTGACACTGAGCCTGAAACTTTACCGTAAACTTCCATTTCCCACAATGAATATCCATATGGTAATGCTCTTTCTACACCCTGCATTCTTACATATCTTGCATCTGTAGAATTAAATGCTACCGTTTCTTCTCCACCTTTTCCATTAGTCACGTTTTTAACTGTCTTCCATGTTTTTCCATCTGTTGATGTCTGAATCTTGTATGCCTTTCCGTAAGCACCTTCCCAAGTTAAAACAACTTTATTAACTGAGTATGTTTTTCCAAGGTCTACATAAATCCATGCATCGTCTGCAAAATTAGATGACCAACGTGTTCCCTTATCTCCGTCTACTGCGTTTTTGCCACCAAATACATCATTTTCTGAACCTGATGTTACTGTTTTGCAACCTGTAGAAATAATCTTTGTTTCTGATGTGTCAGGTGTTGTTGGCTGCTCAGGTTCTGTTGATGAACCGTCAATCTTGTATTCTGCTGTTGCCACAGATGAATCAATCATTCCTTTTCTGTAAGCAATCGCTTTTAATGTTGTATTCTTGCTTATCTTAATACTTGGAACGTATAAGTTTGACTTTTCGTTAGGGGTTGAACCGTCTGTTGTATATCTGATTTCCACACCCTTAGTATTACTGCTAATGTTTACATTCAAAGCCTTACTGTATGTTCCTGATGGAATGCTAAATATTGGTGTTTCAACTTTTGCAGCTTCATACACACCCATTTCCCACAATGAATATCCGTATGCTAATGCTCTCTTTACACCTTGCATCTTTACATATCTACATTCAGTTGCATCAAATACAATGCTTTCTTCTCCACCTTTGCCATTGTTGTTTTCATATACTGTTGTCCAGTTGTTTCCATCTTTTGAAACCTGAATCTTGTATTCCTTAGCATATGAAGCTTCCCAGTTAAATGTAACCTTATTAATTGTGTAATTCTTTCCTAAATCAATCTGACAATACTGATTATCTGTAAATTCTGAAGACCATCTTGTTGTTCCGTCGTTATCGACTATCTTACTTCCGTCTACACTTGGATTTTCTGATGATGAAACCTTAACGTTCTTGCCTAATGCAATATTGTCTTTAAGTGAAACATCTGTGCCATTCACAGTGATTGTGCTTGAAGCCATTGCAGATGTAATATATTCATCTTTTACTACGATAGCTTTAACTGTTGCTGTACTTGATACTGCAAATACTCCATCATAAACCTTTGATGATGTTGTTGGCATTGTTCCGTCTGTTGTATAGTAAATAGTAGCTCCAGGTGTTTCTGATGAAATTGTTACATACTGTGTATCATCATATTTTCCTGACGGAACAGATATTTCAGGAGTTGAAGCCTGTACTATGTTAAAGCTCTTATTCTTATATACTTCAAAGTTTACAAGTGCCTTTGCACCAATTGTTGCTGTGCCAATCTTGTTACCGTTAGTTTTAAATGTTACAACCTTTGTGTCGTTAGTAGGATTCCAAACTGTTGCTGTATATTTGTTTGTATCCTTGTTATAATATACTGCTGCTGAACAGTCACCTGTTGCAACAATGTCAGTTGTTTTTACGCCTAACTGTTTCATACTGTTAATAAACCAATATGTGTTAGCTGTATCTGTTTTCTGAACCTTTGTATCGTTTACAAGGAATTTCTCCATTGCAAGACTTGGATTAGTCTGTGAAAGGAATGGCCATGTAATATGTTGCCAACCTGTATCTGCCTGTGGATACTCTTTAAGCATCTTGTCAATTTCTTCCTGACTCTTTCCTTCGTTCTTAGCTGCCTGTACTGCCTTAGCCATTGCTATTGTTGTATCATCTAACAATCCCTTATATATTTCAGCACATCTGCTCTGATTCATTCCGTAATATGTTAAATATTCTGAAATCGGAAGCCACTGAATACCATAAACATATAATGGCTGTCCACCAAAGAATGTTCCATAGAAGTTAATTCCACCGTAGACCTGACCTACTACATTGTATGGCCATTCTTTAATCCAGTTGTCTTTATCGTAATCGAACCAATACTGTTCGACTGCTTCCATTTCATTTGTAAATCCAAATACTCCTGCATCTCTGTATTCATCATTTTCTGTAAGAACTCCCCAAAGATACATACTTACCCAGCTAAATAATGATTCACTGGCTGATTCCTGATTGTTACCTGAATCATTGTCTGCGTATCCGCCTGCCCATGAATGTCCTTCGTACATATCATAAGCTCTAAATCTACAGTATTCACTGTCATTGTCAGAAGATCCGGCATAATCTCTAATCATCATTTCAATCATACCTTTGTAATCATTATAAAATTCATTATCATATGTAGCTAAAACTGTTGCTGCAAACATGAAGTAACCATATGTAAAATGGTGATCACAAATTGCTGCATTTGCCCCAAACTCGCTCTGTTCATAGTAAAGAGTTCCCCAATTATTATTGTAAATAAAATAACTGATATCATCCTTTCCGTCATAAGTAAACCAGTTAACAAGAATCTTCTTCATTCTCTTTAAGAATGTATCTCTAAGTTCTGTTTCTCCAAGCTGGTCTGCCATAAGAACTCCCATCCCCAAAGGATGAAGGTTCTTGCCTTCCCAATATGCATCACCTGCAGGATTTAAGTTCTTTGTTGCATCTTCCAATTCATTTAAGTAACCTAAAACTGCCTCTCCATCAAACTCTGCATTAGTTGGAAGAGCAAATGTTGGAAGAAGTCCTGCAAACTCTGAAACTGTTGTAAATGAAAGTCCTTCAATAGTCTTTAAATCACCTCTTACAGATGAATATGTTGCAAATGCCTTATCATCATCTGTTGAATTTTTCCACTGATGAGGAAGCATACATATAAATGTCTGATCTGTAAATCCATTTCTCTTAAGACTTGTTGTAGTCTTATATGTTGAAGTTACCTTTGCTTTACTGTCATCATAACTGTATGTAACTTTTGTATCTGTAACAAACGCATATCCATGTCTATAGAATGTTTCAATCTGTGATTTATCTTTCATTGTTCCAATAGACATGTAACCGTTAGTTTCAGGGAATGTTACTCTAATATAACTTCCGATTTTCTTAAATGTTGTATTTTCAGGAACAGTTAAACAATAATAACTTTTTGATGTTTTTGTTTTGCTCTTGTTATCACTGTCTGTAATTTCAAGACCGATATGATCTGCTTTCATTGAATCTAGATTTTTTGCCAATATTTCATTTCCGTTACCGTCAAAAATTGATGTAATGGCTGATGATGAAATATAAACTGACTTTGTATCGCCATATTCTGTATAGATGTAAGGTGAACCTTTTACAAATGTACTTGTCATTGCAACATGATTGTCGTCTGCAAGCTGTGCTGTTACTGAATAGTCACCATATCCGCTTACCTTATCACAAGCTGTAGCTGTATCAAGGTTTTCAGGCAAAATATAAAAATCAGTTTCAGTTTCAGAATTAACCGACACGTTTACATCAGTACTGCCCATGTCAGGAAGCCAGCCACTTGTTGCTGTCAAAATGCCAAGTCCCTTAGATGAATATTTCATTTTCATTGGAAGAGTTGACATTAAGTTTCCAAACTTATTAATAAGCATTGACTGCCACCAGTCATTACTTGCTATCGGTGATTTAACATCATCTGTTTTGTAAACAGGTAATTTTGCTTTTTCGTTGTACATTGAATTTGCAAGATATGTTCCCTTACCGTTTGAAACAACATACGAATCAGGAAGGTTTGGAATACTATGGTTTACCTTTCTGTCGCCTGATTTGTACTTATAAACCTTCATTTCCTTTATGCTAAATCCGCTACCACTTTCAACCCTTGTATATCCATACATTCTTACATAACGTGCATTGGCATATAGTTCAATATTTGCAACTTCATTACCATAACCTTTAAACTGTCTGTATAAAGTTGTCCAATTACCCCCATCTTTTGAAACCTGAATGTCATACATCTTTCCTGCATCAGATGACCAATCAATTTCAACACGTCCAATATCATAATTTGCTCCAAGGTCAACCATCAACCACTGATTGTCTTTTTCTCCTGATGTCCAATATGAATTATCATTTCCATCAACTGCATTCTTAGCCAATACAGAAGTCTGGTCAATTACTCCATTATCGTCGTACATCCACCATACATCTCTTAATGATGATGCTGTAGCATTTTTATTTAAGGCAAGATTTTCGCCATAATCTACAGGTCTTTTTGTTACCCCGTCTTTACCGTACACTTCAAACTCATACAAAGAATATCCGTAAGCTTCTAAAGCCTTCTTTGTCATATAAACTCGTACATATCTGGCATTTGCTGTTATGTTTAAGTCCTCATTTCCACCTTTGCAATCGGAATTAACATAAACATCACTCCAATTTTCTTCGTCATTTGAAACCTGAATCTTGTATTCCTTGGCATAAGCACCTTCCCAATATAACTTTACGCCTGTTACATCAGTAACTTTTCCCAAGTCAACATAAATCCACTCTGTGTTATCATTCCATGCACTTTCCCATCTTGTACCGGTGGATCCATCTACTGCATAAGCCGGGTCACTATTTCCCACTGAAGAACTTGCATACACCATTCTTCCTGTAGAAATTACATAAGGTGAATCGTCTGCTGCCATAACATTTTGAATCTGCCCTGCCGGCAACATTCCCGTAACCATTGCCGCTGTCAAAAAGGCCACTGTGGCTTTCTTTGCCACTGCAATCTTCTTACCTTTTCTCATTATTTTCTTACCTCCTAAATAAAAAAAATACAATATATACTTTTAACCCTCTAAAACCTTCCGTACCTGGATTTCTTTAAAGAAATATTCTAGTCCTTTCCAATCTAAAACATTCTCAAAAAATCAAATTACTTTTCTAGAATATTTTAGGAAAACGTTTTTTGCAATATTTCAACAAAGAATAGTTGATTTTAGACGTATTTTTGTATATATTGTATAATTTTTACTTAATTTTACTATTATTTAGCACGAAAATTCGGCATAATTAAAATTTTATTTCTTTCATATTTTTATAAAAACGATTCATTTTTATAAAAATAGTTTTATGCTAATACTTTTCCTTCAGGGAATATTGTTCTAAATACTTTTCTTACTAATGGTCCTGCAATAATTAACTGGAATGGTAATGCCATTACAAAATTCTTTGGTATGTTAGTTAACCAGATGAATAATACGTTGCTGAAATCACCCATTCTAATACTTGCTTCAACTGCACCATAAAGTGACATTATAATTACCATTGGAACAACCATTGAACATGAAACTGAAATTACTTTTCGAAGTGTACTGCTATCCGGCTTAACTAAATATTTAAAGGCAAATCCCTTAGCCAATCCTGAAACTACAAACCAATCCATACATGCTGCAAATACATAGGCAATTGGAAATCCTAACCATGCATCCTTAATAACCTGGGCGTTAAATGTTCCTGTGTGTAATATTACGTTGTAAATGCTCATCCATAAAACCATAGTGAAACACATAATTACTGTGTAAATAAAACTTTCTCTCTTATTCTGTGGCATAATAAATCCTCCTTTTATTCTTGTGTTCTTTTTCAACAGTGAAATCCATCTGCATTGCTATTCTCAATGAGTTCAGTGTGGAAGACTTTTATTCAAACATAAGAAGTTCTCCGTTTAGCTCATTTCACATAATAAAAAGTAGAGATGTAATAGTTGTTAAACTCGTTACCATCTCTACTTTCGTATCTGACTTTCACTGCGTTCTTTTAATTTTCCTTAGGTATTCTACAGTAAAATTTTATTTTTCGTAAGTACTTTTTTAAATTTCGGCACTTTAAACAATAATATGTATAAAGCTACGTTAAGGCACACACTATTGCATAAAAAGCCTCACGAAATAATGCTGATATTATCTTACATTTCCGCCTTTCATGGCTGCCTTTCTCTGATACATTTTCTTGTCAGCATTTTCAAGAAGAATTTTTAAGTTTAATTCTGATTTTCTCTCAGATTTTCAATTATTTTAAACACTTCCGGGTGCTTTTCTTTTAAATGCTCATCAAGAACATGTCTTCTTTCCTTAAATCTTTCTGCCATTTCAGGATGTTCATCCCTGATTCTTCTATGTATTTCTTCTCTATGCTTTTCGAAACGTTCAGCAATAGTTTTTTCATCTTTTCCTGAAATATTAACAATCTCTTTTAGATGTTCTTCAAGATGCTCTAACCACTCGTCCTCGTCAAAAGCATCCATATGTGACCAGCTTCCGTGGAAAAGTTTCTCCATATCTCCTGTTTTCTTTAACTGCTGAATCTGCAGAACAATCTGCTTTTCAATTTGCTCTTCACTTTCAGCTCCGTATGCCCAAACGAACTCCTGAACCTTGTTATCTACTCTTTTTCTTGAAGCACTTCTTTCTTCATTTTCTACGCCACCCTCTAAAGGATAAGGTCTTCCAATGCCCATATCCTTCAAAGCAATGTGAATAGTTCTTCTAACTCTTCCTTCTTCAATCATATACCCTAGCCCCAGTGTTCGAAGTTGCTCATTAATCTTTGCAATATGTTCGGTCATATAAAATCTAATGCCTTTGCCTTCAAGTGACTTGTACAACATTGCCAGCCTATCTGCTGCAGTTATATCAATACTTCCAACGCCACCTGCATCAAGAATTACAGCTTTGGTATCCGGTTTTATGCTGTCTTCAATATCGCGTTGCAACACCTGAATATTACCAAAAAACAAATTACTGCTAAATCTATAAATTATAACTCCTTCAATGGCATGTATTTGGCTTCCCTCGTTCAAATCCCTAAAATGTCTATGCCCCGGCTGTATTCCAAGAAAACATCTTGAAGGTTTTGATGTTCTTATAATCATTTCTGTAAAAGAAAGAATAATACCAATTAAAACACCATTTATTGTTCCAAGTAAAAGTACACCGAGAAAAGCTCCCATAAAAATTAGGAATTCAGTTCTGCTTACCTTCCACAACCTTGCCGCCAAGTCAAACTCCGTTGCACCCATAAGTGCTGAAATAACTATTGCCGTCAAAATAGGAATAGGAAGATATCCGATAAATCCTGTTCCGCAAAGAAGTAACACTATCATAGAAAATCCTGCCACAATGCCTGTAAGCTGAGTTTTTGCCTGATATTGTTCACCCATTGCCGTACGGGAAACTGAACCGTTAATAGGGCAACACCCTGTAAAAGCCGCCACAAAATTTCCCAGAGAAAATGCCAAAATCTCCTGATTATCATTTATTCGATAATTATTTTTTTGAGCAAAACTATTTTCCGCCAATAATGTTTCTGCCATTATTACCACTGCCACTGACAAGCTGATTGTTATAATCTGTTGGATTGAAACTGACGAAAAATCAGGAATACTCCATCTTGGAAGCCCCGGCTCCACTGCATTTAAAGTCTTAATTCCCCAATCTCTTATTGGAAGACTTATTGTGCAAATCGTACCCACAAACATTAAAACTACTGCCATTGGAAATTTAGGCATTATCTTCTTCGAGACAAAAAGTATTACCAGCGCTATCACTCCCATAATTACTGATGGAATATTTATATTAAGCGCAGTCTTATAGATATGTTCGGCTAATTCGAAAAACTCTCCTGTTCCCGATGTGCCTCCCATAACCTTTGGAATCTGCATTAATATGATCGTTGTACAAATACCTGTTATAAAACCACCCATTACCGGTGCTGAAATGTAATTAACCAGCTTTCCGGCTTTCATAAAATAAAAAGCCAACAACCATAAGGCAACAAAAAACGTCATAACAGGAACTGCTGCCATAGCCTTGTCTGAACCAGCCTCTATGTTAAGTGTCAAAAGCGCTGAACCTACAAGAACTGCAGGAGCCGCGTCCACACCAAATATAAACTGAGGCGATGTAGAAAAAAGTCCAAAAACAAGAATTGGAAATACCGAACCATACAATCCGTAAACTGCAGGCAGACCGGCTATCTGTGCATATCCCATAGAGATAGGAATAGACACCGCCATAATAATAATTCCTGCAATAATGTCCTTTATAAAATTGTCTTTGTTATAATTTCTTAATGTTTGCAATAATTTTATATTCATTTTAAAGTCCTTCTATTCCGTTTTTCCCTATTATAACTCTATTTTTCTTTTTTGTTCACAAACATTCTTGTTATTAAAGCCACTATCGGGGAAATTACTCCTGCTATCGGCCACACAACCCATGAAATATCCCACTTTCCTGTTGGAAATGACCATCCTAAATAGATTGCCACAAAGATTAACCAGTACACTAGCATAACGGCTCCAACAACAGGAGCTTCTTTCTTTTTCTTAACAGTGTAGTCGCCTTCCTGCAATAATACGTCAAAACTTGAATTAATGATGCCTACTCTCACAAAAAGATTAACTGCCACTGCCACGATCAGAAGCAAAATTGAAACTGATATCACCACAATATCATCTTTTGCGTTAATTCCTGCGCAAAGCATTAATGGCACACAGCTTAAAATACATAGAACTACTCCAATTCCTACTGATATTGTAAACTTCCCCGAGAAATCATTCTTCTTTTCTCTGACAATGCCATCGACACCATATTCAGTTTCTATTTCTTCTTTGCCTAGAAATTCATATTTAGAGGATTCCCTTCCGCTTAAAATAAATAGAAATACTGCTACAGCCACCATTACAAGAAGTATTGCCACGCCTATTCCGCTGGCAAAATCCTCTGTAATTCCAATTCTTCTGCTTTCACTTAAACCTATAAGGGCAATCAATGGTGCTGCAGATGCCACACATAAAGATACTCCAAATGCTATGATAGGTGACGTTTTAGTCTTAATTCGTAAAAATTCATCTGCCTCTTCCATAGTAACCTTTCGAAGCTTCTTAGAACTTTCCGTACTTTTAAAACCATCAACGTTTTCCGCTTCTTCAATTTCATCTTTTAATAAGTAATCAGTTGTAACACCAAAAATTCTTGCCAATTCCAAAATTCTGTTTAAATCAGGCACTGACTGGCCACTTTCCCATTTTGAAACCGACTGTCTTGAAACTGACAATTTCTCAGCCAACTCTTCCTGGCTCCAACCGTTCTTTTTTCTTTCTTCTGATATTTTTTCTGCTAAAATCATATTCTACTTTCCTTTCTGTTCGAACATCCTGATTTTACCATAAATAGCCGGTTACAGGCTATAAAGTCGCCTTGGAAATTTGTCAACTGATGGTTGCAACTGTGCAAAGAAGCCCTTTATATGGGCTTTTTGCTATAAATCATTTTCTGTTTTTAAAGCATTCCTTTAATATCTTATATAAACGGCACCATATATACAGGTATATAATTAATACCATTTTCCCATTTATAATCTTTGGTATGGACAACATATCTGTCTCTAATTCGACTACTGAACTTATCGCAAAATACATCTAACGATTTGTGTCCTCTGTAATTGCCTGACTTTACCTCAATTGGGCATATTTTATCACTTACAGAAATTAGAAAATCTATCTCATGCAAATGATTAGAAGTTTCACTATTCATTGTGTAATAAAACAGATTATCTCCTTTAGCCACCAACATCTGTGCGACAACATTTTCGTAAATGTATCCCAAATTAGTTTCCAGTTTATCAAAGAGCAATTTGTTATATATTACATTTTCAGTATACTTTTTATCTTTAAACGCAAGTGTTATAAACAACCCGATGTCTGATGTGAACAACTTATATCTTCCAATATCTTTCTCCAATGCCATTCCAACATCCGGATTGTTCGCATGATAAGCAATATTCACTGTAAACGAGCTTAACATATCAGGTATTAATTCTCGAACCTGCTCTGCTCTCATCCCTTCTCTTGCACTGGACAAAACATATCTGGATGCATTACTGCTGAGATTTGCAGGAATTGCATCATATATGTCGCCAGCCAATCCCGTTCCATCTATTTTTGTAAAATCTTCTTCATATAAATCAATAATCTCTCTTTTAATCTCATCAACTACCTGCAGATTATTATGTTCAATATACGTTTCCACAGCCTGAGGCATTCCTCCAACAAGCATATATAGCCTGAACATACGCATAAGATTTCGGTGCAGTGCATTTCCTGCTGACTTTTTATTTTCCAACAACATCTTAATTGTATCTGTAGTCACTTCATCATCTATTGCCCACAAAAATTCTTCAAAATCCATAGGATACATTGATATTTTGTGTTCCTCACTTGGAATTAATATATCTTTCGTATTCTTTTTTATTGACAAAAGTGAGCCTGTTTCAATATATTTATATCTCCCGTCTGCCACCAGATACTTAATTGCCTGTCTTGCTTTCGGAAGCAATTGAACTTCATCAAATATGATTACTGACTCTTTCTCATATAATCTAACTCCTGTTAGCTGCTGTAATTGTAGAAAGAAAAAATCTAAGTTATACGTATCATCAAACAATTCTATTATTTCTTTACTCGTATGTGCAAAATCAATTAAAATGTATGACTTAAATTCTTTTTTTGCAAACTCCTCTGCAATAGTAGACTTTCCAACTCGTCTGGCTCCTTTAATCAATAGGGCATATTTGTCACTACGCTTTTCTTTCCATTCCAGTATTTCATTATATATCTTTCTTCTAAAAACTGATTTTGGCATATTTTTTCACCTCTCTAGCATCAGTATAACGCAAATCCCTATTCATGTAAACGTAAATTCTACGCAAATCCCCATTCGTTTGTTTCTAATTTCTACGCAAATCCCTGTTCGTTTTCATCTGATTTCTACGCAAATCCCCGTTTATTACTTTTCGGGAGCAATTATATTGATAAATAGGTTTCTTTTTAGTCTAAACATTTCCATTAACTTTATTATCAATGGCGCGCACTAATAATTCATGTCTTTTTCGTGTATCTGCATTCTTACCACAATATGCTCTTTCAATATATTCTTTTTTGACTTTCCACTTTACATAGATTATTATTTTATACAGAAAAAATATTCAAAAGAGGTACATATATGCAGAATGACAAAAATTTCTTAGGCACGGCTCCTATTGGAAAGCTTCTTCTAAAGCTGTCTATTCCAACGGTAATCGCCCAGCTTATTAATATGCTTTATAATGTTGTGGACAGAATTTATATCGGACATATTCCGGGGGAAGGCAGTCTTGCTCTTACCGGAGTCGGCGTGTGCATGCCGATTATTATGATTGTTACTGCTTTTGCAGCACTTATCAGTTCCGGTGGTGCGCCAAGAGCTTCTATTTGTATGGGAAAACAAGATAATAAATCCGCAGAACAAATATTGGGAAACTGCTTTTCTTTACAGATTGTTGTCTCTATTGTTCTTACGGTTGTTTTGCTGATTTGGAATAAAGATTTGTTAATGGCTTTTGGTGCCAGTAAAAATACACTTGGATACGCAACGGACTATATGCATATTTACGCTTTAGGCACATTGTTCGTTCAGTTAACTCTGGGCATGAATGCTTTTATTACTGCTCAGGGATTTACAACAACTTCAATGGTTTCTGTTCTTATCGGTGCCATTTGTAATATTACTTTAGACCCTGTATTCATTTTTGTTTTTAATATGGGCGTAAAAGGTGCAGCCCTTGCAACTGTGCTGTCACAGGCAATTTCAACCATATGGGTAGTTGTTTTTCTTAGTGGCAAAAAAACACAGCTTCATCTGCTAAAAAAATATATGGACTTGAAACCTAAAATTTTTCTTCCATGTGTTGCACTGGGACTTGCAACTTTTATTATGCAGGCAAGCGAAAGCGTTGTAACCGTCTGCTTTAACTCATCTCTCCTTCATTACGGTGGAGATATTGCCGTTGGTGCCATGACTATTTTAACCAGCGTTATGCAGTTTGCCATGTTGCCACTTCAGGGAATCGCCCAAGGCTCACAGCCTATTGCCAGCTATAATTACGGTGCAAAAAATGCAGACAGAGTAAAGAAAACTTTCCGTCTTCTTGTAATTACATGCTTAACATACTCCACATTGCTTTGGGCTGCAGTACAGATTATTCCAAAAGTATTCGTAAGTATTTTTACTTCCGACGCAAAACTGGTTGCCTTTACTGCACCAATGTTAAAAATATATTTGGGTGGTTTATTCCTTTTCGGAATTCAAATTGCCTGTCAGATAACATTTACGTCCCTTGGCAAAGCAGTCAACTCTATTATTGTTGCTGTTGTGCGTAAGTTCGTACTGTTACTTCCGCTTATTTATATTATGCCTCACGTTGTATCTAATCCAACTATTGGCGTATACATGGCAGAGCCTATTGCAGATATTATTGCTGTGCTGTTTACATCTGTTTTGTTTACATTCCAGTTTAAAAAAGCACTTGCACAAATTAGGAATTCTAATAAAATGTAACGAAGAATGTGATATTCTTATTAAATTTACAAACCGAAATGATCCTTATTAGATGCCCTTGCGAACAACGAATTATGAATAATTGTCATATAATGATTTTGGATATCTCTAATTAGCTTCTTTGCGACATGAATAATAGCTACTCGGTAAGGATAAGAGGCTATTTAGTTCTACATCAAAGATAGAATTATTTACACCAACAGTATTTGCTGCTAACTCCTTTAACTTCAGGAATTGCTGAGGCAAAAAATTGCCTCTGGACAATGAGCGAAGTTTTTCATAAGAAGCTGAATTCATGCGAGCCGTCTTTTCAGCAGAACCATAGTTTTCAAGCAGATACAAAGCAGTTTTTGAAAATCGCTCATTAAATAATGGCTTGAATTCAGGAAATGTGTGATCAAGCACATTTGTGATTTTGACAAGATAGAAAGAACGTTGTCGGACAAGACAATTCTATCTTTTTTTCAAACGCAATACACTATGCTATAATGTCCGATTATGGCTCCGGTAAACTATATTCACCTGATTTGTCTTATGCCACTTTCAGGCGTTCCCAAAGATACTTTTAGAAAATGGCTTGAGCTCGATAACTTAAATACCGTAAATGAACTAATACGATACGGAATAATAAGTGAAGACAACACCAATAAATTTATATCACTCCATCAGATGATTATGGAGGTTTCACTAGTTGAGAATATGCCTTCTGTATCATTATGCAAAAAGCTACTTAATCATCTACATTTTATTTGCCTTGCAAGAGGTCTTGATGTGACAAGACCTGTCATTATAACTAATGCACTTACAAGTATAAATAACCACATTATTATAGAACACAATAACTATTATCTTTCTTTTCTTCAGGATATGTTCCCTTACTTTGAAAAGTACGGATTAATTAACATATTGCCCGACATAATAAGCAGAATTGAATTATTGATGAATGAAAAAGAATCCACTATAAACGAACTAGACAAAGCACTGTTGTTGGATTACAAAGTATGGCTTTTACTTTCAAAAAAAGAATATGACAATGCTATAAAGAAATACAACAAAGCAATTAGACTTGTAGAAAACTATCATAATTTAAACGAAATATCAGCTCGCTCTGCCAATCTTCTTTCAAACATATACAATAATCTTGATTACACAACCGGAATGTTTTATCAAGGTATTATTTTCCTTAATAAAAAAGACTATAAGAATGCCGCTTCTGCATTTGACATTTCACATAGCCTTTTTAAACAATATCTTGGCGATGATCATGAATATACCATATTTACTAAAAAATATCTCTATTTACCTATTTTGCAATTTTTCTGGTCTTCCTGAATTTTAATGATACTTTAGCTGCAGATGAACTTCTTGATATTGCTTTAGATGCTTTTATACCTGCCTTTGCACCTTTTCCTACATATGATCCTGGTACATAAGGAAGAAATGTAGCACCAATATCCCAAGCCAAATAACCTAAATTTCCCCAGGATGGATCATTTATCAATTCATATCCTGAATATACAATGCTACCTGCATCAAGCAATGTTTCAATAAAATGTCCACTCGTATCCACATAACTTATAGGATTTCCCGCGCAATATGCATATAAGTTCCATGAATTCTCATCTGATTCCGCTCCTCTGTACGTGTCCTGACTTAAGAATTCACCTTCAATATTTTTATTAGCGTGTTCAAATCCTGATTTCTTGTATCAATTATTTTCTGTT
>OGKG01002727.1_pt1 | contig 17764 bp, 15 predicted proteins | sample 1572201 | NCBI WGS metagenome assembly OGKG01 (sample SAMEA2582146, study PRJEB24529) | metagenome | biome: Human gut stool | place: China | collected 2011 | reverse complement strand
CGTGGAGACGTCGGAGATCAAGAAGTAAACAGGGTAGAAAAAATAAAAGGGAAGAATCTGTGAGGAACAGGTCCTTCCCTTTTTGTAATGCGCATGCTTGACTTTCTGCACAAGGCTGCCGCCATCAAAGTCTTTGAGTTTGCAAACAGCTATGGCATCCGATGGCAGGGCTTTGTTCAAACGCTCCAGGCTGTTGTGCAGTTCAGGAAGGCTCTACTGGTCAGACCGAGTTATCCTGCGAAATTATCATCTGCGGCGCATCCGCTTTCACGATTTGCGCCACTCTTGCGCCAGTTTGCTTTTGGCAAACGGTGTCCCGATGAAGATGATTCAGGAGTGGCTGGGACACAGCGATTTTTCTACCACCGCGAATATTTATTCGCATTTGGACTACGCTTCCAAGGTTTCTTCGGCAGAAGCGATGCTGAACGGGCTTGGAATGGGTTCAAATCCGGGAAATGACACTTAAAAAAGTGTGATTTCTCTCCAGAACAGGGCGTTTTCTCTCCTGTTATGAAATTGTCAAACTCAAAAATTCCGTTTTTTGCATAAAAAACGGTACAAAGTGCTCAAAAAAGCACGCTGTACCGTTGATTGGCGGAGCATCAGAGATTTGAACTCTGGCGGCGCTACAAACGCCCTATCGCATTTCGAGTTAATCTTTGAAAATGTAATATGGTGATAACCAAGGCTGATACAGGCTGGTTTGTCCGCTGATTTTGGGCGATGTTTGTGGTGAAAACACTGATAAACCAGCAAAAAAACAATGTAGGTACGAAAATAAGCAAAATCGCCCGTTTTGGGGCAAAAATGGCGGCTTTTTGGGAGAAATGCAAGATAAGATGCAAGATAACCCCTATCCCAAAAGCCGGATAATGGTGCAGGTTTGCGGACACGAATGAGAAAAAATGCAAGAAGCAAAAAATTGAAGTAGTGATTTTTCGGGTTCCACTTTACAAACAAGGAGAACCCGAAATGAAGAAAGAAACTGTAAGCAACGACTCTTTGAAAGAAAAAATCGAAGAAATTCTAACGCCCTATCCGGACCCGATGAGCCGCAACGATTTCCGCATCGTATGCCATATCGGAACGCGCACTTCGCTTTATCTCCTGCAAAGCGGGCTTGTTCCCTGCAAAAACAACGGAAAGAAAACACGCTGCTATAAAATCGCCAAGAAAGATGTTGCCGAGTATCTCTACCGCCGAGAGTCCGACCCGATGCGCTACACTCCGCCCAGCGGGTGGTATTACAACTACCCCAAGCACAAGAAACCAGCCGCATCGTTGGAGCGCAAGCTGAACTATACGGGCGAAGAACGGCTGCTGGCCAAGGAATGGTACGAGCAGCAACTGGCAAATTACCCGGATGTGCTGACCGTTGCGCAAGTCTGCGAGGTGACAGGCTACCAACGCCACACAATTCTGAAATGGTGCAGCAAGGGCTTGCTGAAAACCATCTTACAGACACCCAAGTACATGATTCCCAAAGTATGGCTGCTGGAATTTGTGACATCCGATTTTTTCAACGAAATCAGCCGAAAATGTGGAAAACACTATGCCGCCATCAAGGAAATTAGTAATTCAAGCAAAAGCAGATGATATACTCATTCATCATAATGTGTTCCGTTCAATTTTCCAGTCGCTGACTGGAAAATCGGGTGGTTGAGATATACAAGACATTTTTCCATTAAAGAATATAGTCGGAAAAATCGCTGCACCGCCCTTTATCCGTGCAGAGGATAGATGATAACCCATAGTAGTGCGGTCAACTCAATTTGCCAGACAGCGTCTGGTAAATTTAAGAATTCCAATATAGCGGGTACCATATTTTTCGGATTAGCATTCAAGATCCAATGCAAAAGTGACTGTGGTGCAAAGTTGATCTCTGCGCCACAGTCACTTTTACATTAAGCAAATCAACATAAGCCATAAATCAATATTTTAGTTCAGCCCGGACAATGATCGCATAACAAGGTCAATATCCTTGTTTTCCAACTCCTGAATGATATGGAGATAGGTCTTTTGGGTGGTCGTCATACTGGAGTGTCCCAGTCGCCGGGCAACACTCGCAATAGATACGCCGGTAAAAAGTAGCAGGGAGGCGTGGGTGTGGCGCAGACCGTGGATGGAAATGACCGGAATATTGCACCTCTCGCAATGGCGGCTCAAAACATCATTGACGGTGGAGTTGTAGACCTTGCCATCCACAAAAATAGGTTGATCGTCCGGCAGACCTTTTACAAGCTCGGAAAAACGGATAACAGACTGCCAATCAATTTGAATTTTACGAACCGATGATTTGTTCTTTGTCGGCTGAAACCCACCGGCACCCTTGTAATCCCATGTCTTACTGATGGAAAGGGTCTGATGATAGAAATCAAAGTCCTTGGGGGTCAGTGCCAGTGCCTCCGAAAAGCGCATTCCGGTCTTGGCCACCAAAAGAATGAAATAATCCCAGTTCACTTCATCCTTTAATTCAAGCGAGGCAAGGAGCGTGTGCAGCTCAAATTGATTAAGGTACTTGATTTTCTTTGCAGACGGCGCCTTTCCCTTAATAATCGCCTTCCGCGTGGGGTCACGGTCAATCAGACCCTCGTCCACTGCGTCTAAAACGGCTCCCTTGAGTTGGTGGTGAAAGTCCATGGTTGTCTGTCTCTCATGGTATTCGGCATAATCATTCAGCAGCTGCTGATACGCAATGCGATTCAAATCGCAAATTTTCAAATCCGGAATCAGCTTTTCAAGCCATTTTTGCGTCATCAGGTACTTATCCATTGTAACCTGTCTTATCGCCCCTTTCTTGTATACAGTAATCCACTTTGCATAATATTCACAGAACTTATCTGTGCGTTGTGCTTCGTTAAACATATTGCACCTCCGTTGTATGTGTGAATATGGCTTACGCTGATGAAGGGTGATAAGGTTACTTAGACTATCAAAAAACGACGAAAGCTTTTTTTGTTCATCTATATTTGGTATGGGAATTATAAACTCAGAAACGCTTTTCGCAGATAGATTAGGCTGTGCTGCACCTTCGTCATGTAAGATTCGTTGGCTGTATTCGATATCTGAATTTAGGATATAAAACAAATATTTACCGTCAATGTTTTTGGGCCTAATCGCAACCAGCGATGATGCAACGGTTCCTTCGGAAAAATTGTCGATATAAGCGTTTTTTCCGAGTGTTCCACGCAAACAATATACAATGTCACCAAGCTGTAATTTTGCACCACCGAGGTCATTGTACTTCTCGGTAGTTATCTTATTTGCATTTAGCAAATTTACACAACCATTTTCAAGGTCTCCTGCATTTATAAAGGGAATGCCTTCATGCACCATATCTTGTTCGTTGGGGTATTTTGCACTCCTGTCGCCATTGAACATTTCACAAAAGTCCCCTAACTTCCGCTGTTCCCAAGCGTATGTATTTTATGGCATAAGCCACAAATTTTTGTGGAAACCTTAGCTATCTGTGTTATAATAGAAATAACTACTTACGCTTTTCCCGAGAAAGGGTATTTTCTAAAACAAAAGGAGCTTGACCGATGAACAAACAACAGCTTGCGCAGAAGATTTGGGCTTCTGCTAACCAGATGCGCTCCAAAATCGAGGCCAGTGAGTACAAAGACTTTATCCTTGGTTTCATTTTTTATAAATATCTGTCCGATAAAGAAATCGAATTTCTGAAAGACAACGATTATGACGATGAGCTGCTGAAAACCGTAACCGAGGACGACCCCGAAACCGTCAAATGGGTGCAGGAAAACATCGGCTATTTTATCTCCTACAAAGATTTCTTCTCCACCTGGCTCGGCATGGGCAAGGATTTTGATGTTTCCAATGTGCGTGACGCGCTGTCGGCGTTCAGTCGGCTGATTTCCCCCACGCACAAGCGTGTGTTTGAGAAAATCTTCAACACACTGGAAACCGGTCTTTCCAAACTGGGCGACAGCTCCGGCACCCAGACCAAAGCCATCAGCGGTCTGCTGAATCTGATCAAGGATATTCCGATGGACGGCAAGCAGGGCTATGATGTGCTGGGCTTCATCTACGAATATCTTATCAGTATGTTTGCCGCCAATGCCGGCAAAAAGGCAGGCGAGTTCTACACGCCCCACGAGGTTTCGCTGCTGATGTCCGAAATCGTGGCAAGCCACCTGCAGGGCAAAAACGAGATCAAAATCTATGACCCGACCAGCGGTTCCGGCTCGTTGCTGATCAACATTGGCAAAAGCGTTTCCAAGTATATGGCAGACGCAAACAATGTAAAATACTACGCGCAGGAACTGAAAGAGAACACCTACAACCTGACCCGCATGAATCTGGTAATGCGCGGCATCAAGCCGGACAACATCGTTACCCGCAACGGCGATACGCTGGAGGAGGACTGGCCCTACTTTGACGATGCCGACCCCATCAACTCCTATGACCCGTTGTATGTGGACGCCGTAGTATCGAACCCGCCCTATTCCCAGGCATGGGACCCCACCAACAAGGAGGGCGACGCCCGCTATGCCCGCTTTGGTCTGGCACCCAAGGGTAAGGCGGACTATGCCTTTTTGCTGCACGACCTCTACCATATCAAGCCAGACGGCATTATGACCATCGTTTTGCCCCACGGTGTTCTGTTCCGCGGCGGTGAGGAAGGCACGATCCGCAAAAATCTGATTGAGAACAACCACATTGACGCCATCATCGGTCTGCCCGCCAACATTTTCTTTGGCACGGGCATTCCCACCATCATTATGGTGTTGCGCCAAAAGCGCGAGCGCGAGGATGTACTTATCATTGACGCCTCCAAGGGGTACACCAAGGAGGGCAAAAACAACAAGCTCCGCGCCTCCGACATCAAGCGCATTGCTGATACCTTTGTAAAGCGTGAGAGCATCCCCAAATTTTCCCGCACGGTCAGCCGTGAGGAAATCCGCGCCAACGACTACAACTTAAACATTCCCCGCTATGTGGACTCCTCTGAGGCTGCGGAGCATTGGGATGTATACGCCTCTATGTTCGGCGGCATCCCCGCAGCAGAGCTGGACGAGCTTTCCGCGTACTGGGCGGCGTTCCCTGCGCTGCGCGGTGAATTGTTTGCTGAAAACGGAACGCCCTATGCGGCGCTGACCGTTGAGGACATCAAGTTGGCTATCAAAAACAGCCGCGATGTAACCGCCTTTGAGGACGCCTATCGCTCCGCCTTTGCTGCGCTGCCCGCCCATATGAAGTCTGTCCTGTTGGATGGCATGGACAAAATTGAGATTGCCAAGACGGAAACCACCCTCAGCGAGGATATTTTTGCGCGCCTTGCCGACATTCCGCTGATTGACAAGTACGAGGCTTATCAGCTGCTGGACGACCACTGGAACACGATTGCCGTTGACCTTGAAATGATCCAGACCGAGGGGTTCGGTGCAGCCAAAAAGGTAGACCCCCATCTTGTCACCAAGAAGAAGGGCAACGAGGAGCAGGAAGTGCAGGACGGCTGGGTCGGGCACATTCTGCCCTTTGATCTGCTGCAAAAAACACTGTTGAAAGATAAGGCTGGCGCGCTCCACGCGCTGGAAAATCAGCTTGCCGAGCTGCCCACCGAATATGAAGCCCTGCTGGATGAATTTACCGAGGACGACAAGGACGCCTATAAGGAGTGCTTTACCGAAGAAGGCGATGCTTTTGTGCCGAAGGAGATTGCCAAAAAGGTCAAAGAACTGCGGCGGGACCGCACCCCCGAGGCACAAAATGCCTGCCGCATTTTCAGCCGTGTAGAGGAACTGACCAGGCAGGAAAAGGCACTGAAAGCCAAAATCAAATCTGACGCAGCAGCACTGGAAGCCCTGACCAAAAAGACCATTGAGGGGCTGACCGATGCGCAGGTGTTGGAGCTGCTGGAACAAAAATGGATTGCGCCCTTTACGAACGAGCTTGCCAAGCTGCCCGATGCCATGGTGGACAGCCTTGTCAGCAAGATTCAGACCCTGCAAAATAAATATAGCACAACCTTCTTTGATGTGGAAAGCGAAATCCGCGCCACCGAAAAGCAGCTGGCCGCGATGATGGACGACCTTACCGGCAGTGAGTACGACCTGAAAGGCCTGAGCGAGTTCAAGACGCTCTTGTTGGGTGACTGATATGGCAAAACAGAACAAACCTGCCATCCGATTCAAGGGATTTACTGACGCTTGGGAACAGCGGAAGTTGGGGAAAGTTGTCAAAGAAGTAACCCGCAATGACCCAACATCGGAAGCCCCTATAATGATGATTACGGCAAACAACGGCTTTATTGAGCAGTCAGAAAGGTATGCTTTTGATAACGCCGGAGAAAGTTTGAAGAAATATATTCTTCTCCAAAAAGGTGAACTTGCCTATAATCACGGCGCATCAAAGTTGCGTCCATTTGGCTCTTGCTTTGCGCTGACAACAGCAGAAAGTGCCCGTATACCGTTTGTTTATCATTGTTTTTCTGCGGAAAACCAAAATGCAGAGTTTCTGTCAATAGAGTTGAATGGCTCTGAAGTTGAGAGTCAGCTTCGCAAGATTGTGTCGTCTGGTGCGAGAATGGATGGCTTGCTGAACATCTCGTTTGATGAATACTCTACTGTGACTGTGCTACTTCCTGACATAAAAGAGCAAGAACACATTGCCGACTTTTTTCGTAATCTCGACCACCTTATCACCCTTCATCAGCGTGAGTTAGAAAAGCTGCAAAATATCAAAAAATCCATGCTCGAAAAGATGTTTGTCTAAGGAGAATCGTGAAAAAATGGGAAAAATTATTTTATATCACGGCACTCCCGACAAAATCGTTGTGCCGAAATTTGGCGGCGGTGATGATAAACACGACTATGGCAGGGGCTTTTACCTTACCGAGAACATCGAACTTGCCAAAGAATGGGCGGTCTGCCGCCCGAACGACACAAACGGCTGGGTTCACAAGTACGAACTGGAAACCGCCGGGCTGAAAATCTTGGATTTTCAGCAGCACAGTGTTCTTGCGTGGCTGGCAGAGCTGATGAAGCATCGGGACGCCGCCGACTCCAAGCGATACCGTATGCTGGCGAAAAAGTTTATCGAAAAATACGGCATGGATACCCGCGATTATGATGTGATTTGCGGCTGGCGCGCAAACGCCTCCTACTTTTACATTGCCAAAGAGTTTGTGCGCGATAATATTGATGTGGATATTCTGGAAGATCTGCTGTCGCTGGGCGGTTTGGGCATCCAGTATTGCATCAAGTCCGAGGCCGCGTATGCAAATCTGAAAGAAATAACCGACGAGCTGCTTGCCGTGGACTACACTGAATTTAACGACAGGTACAATCAGCGCGACATAACGGCAAGAAAACGGATGCGCGAACTGGTGGATTCCGACGCGAACACGGTCACAAAGGTGTTCAGCACACTGTTTGAGAGGTGAGGGACTATGCGCGCGTATGCAAAGGAATATGTAAGCGATGTAGTCGAAAATCAGGGCAAGCTCTTTGACCTTGTGGCACAGAAATACCCTGACAAGGATACTGCGGCTTTTATCAATTCCTATATGGCAAGCAAAACCAGAAAAAGCATTGACGAAGCCAAAGCCTATGTAAACACGATGAGCGCCCCCGAATTGTGGGATTACTTTTGCAAAACCGAGGACTTTACGCTGAAGGACGGCAAAGCCATCGAGGGGTTTATGCCGGACTGGATCGGCGAATTTTATGCGTATTATCAATGGTATTATAATCTGCCCAGCAGCGAGGTCGTAAAAAAAGTGCCGGTTGCTTTTCTGGAAAAAGCATACGGCGGGCTGCATGATCTGGAACTGGATTTGGCGGTACAAAAAGTCGGTGAAGTATAATGACGGTTGTTTGCTTTCATAACCCCAGTGAGGAAAACGGATATTTGAGCAACTGGTACCCCTGCCGCTTTACGGTGGATGAGGTTGACTTTTCCTCCATGGAACAATATATGATGTACAAAAAGGCTGTGTACTTTGGTGACAAGGCTGTGGCCGCCAAAATTCTTGCAACCGACGATGTTGCCGAAATCAAGGCGCTTGGCAGACTGGTTGCCAATTACAGCGAGCGTTATTGGAACGGTATTCGGCAAATTGTTGTTTTTACAGGGCTGCTTGCCAAATTCACCCAAAATGACGACTTGAAAGCGCAGCTTTCCGCCACCAAAGATTCCGTTTTGGCTGAATGTGCGGTCAGGGATACCATTTGGGGCATCGGCTTGTCGATGAAGGACCCGGACAGGCTGGATATTGACAAGTGGAAAGGGCAAAACCTGCTGGGCTATGCCCTGATGATGGTGCGCGAACGGCTGTAAAAGCGCACACAAATACCCGGAAAGAGGCAAAACAAATGACCTTTCAAAAGGAATCGGATTTTGAAGAAGCGCTTATAAAAATCCTGACGACCAAAGGCTGGGAGAGCACAATTCTGAAATATCCCACCGAGCAGGATCTGATTCGCAACTGGGCAAGCATTCTCTTTGCCAATAACCGCGGCATAGATCGCCTTGGCGATTACCCCTTGACCGATGGCGAGATGCAGCAAATTGTGGAGCAGATTCGGGAACTGCGCACGCCGCTGAAGCTGAACGGCTTTATCAACGGCAAAACGGTTTCTGTCAAGCGCGATAACCCCGATGACAAGGCGCATTTCGGCAAGGAAGTCAGCCTGAAAATCTACGACCGCATGGAGATTGCCGCCGGGCAAAGCCGCTATCAGATCGTGCAGCAGCCGATTTTCCCCGGAAAATCTAAAATGCTGAACGACCGCCGCGGCGATTTGATGCTGCTGATCAACGGTATGCCGGTGTTCCATCTGGAATTAAAGCGCAGCGGTGTACCGGTAAGTCAGGCGTATAACCAAATTGAAAAATACGCCCACGAGGGTGTTTTTACGGGGCTGTTCTCTCTTGTGCAGATTTTTGTGGCAATGAACCCGGAAGAAACCGTCTACTTTGCCAACCCCGGTCCCGATGGGAAATTTAACACCGATTATTACTTCCACTGGGCGGATTTTAACAACGAGCCAATCAACAACTGGAAAGAGATTGCCTCCAAGCTGCTGTCTATCCCCATGGCGCACCAGCTGATCGGCTTTTACACCGTGGCCGATGATGCGGACGGCGTGTTGAAGGTTATGCGCAGCTATCAGTATTATGCCGCCAGCGCGATTTCGGATGTGGTTTCCAAAACGAAGTGGGACAGCGGCAAGCAGCGCGGCGGGTATATCTGGCACACCACCGGCAGCGGCAAGACGATGACTTCCTTCAAGTCCGCACAGCTGATTGCCAATTCCAACGATGCGGACAAGGTGGTTTTCCTCACGGATCGCATCGAGTTGGGAACGCAGTCGCTGAAAGAATACCGCGCCTTTGCCGATGAAAACGAGACCGTGCAGGCAACGGAAAACACCTATGTATTGATTTCCAAGCTGAAAAGCATTGCCACCGCAGACACGCTGATTGTGACTTCTATTCAGAAGATGAGCAACATCCGTGACGAGGAAGGCGGCAAAAATGCCCGCGATATTGAGCTGATCGGCAAAAAGCGGCTGGTGTTTATCGTGGACGAGGCGCATCGCTCCACCTTTGGCGATATGCTGGCAATTATAAAAGAAACCTTTCCCCGTGCGATTTTCTTCGGCTTTACCGGCACGCCCGTGTTTGAGGAAAACGCCAAAAAGAACAACGCGCAAACCGATGTGTTTGGCAATGAACTGCACCGTTACAGCATAGCGGACGGCATCCGCGATAAAAATGTGCTGGGCTTTGACCCGTACAAGGTACTTACTTTCCGCGACAAAGATGTGCGGCAGGCTGTTGCACTGGAAAGGGCGAAGGCAACTACGGTTGCAGACGCCCTGAATGACCCCGCAAAAGCCGCTGTGTACTATAAGTACATGGACAACACGCAGGTGAAAATGTACGGCGAGCCGGGTTCGGACGGAAAGTGGATCAAGGGGATTGAGGATTATCTGCCCAATACACAATATCTGACGGCAGAGCATAAGCAGACCGTTATCGAGGATATTAAGGAAAACTGGCTGACTTTGAGCCACAACGGTAAGTTCCACGCCATTTTTGCCACAAGCAGCATCCCGGAGGCAATCGAATATTACCGCATGATGAAGCTCACCATGCCGGAATTGAAAACAAGCTGCCTTTTTGACCCGAACATTGATAATAACGGCGGCGCCATTTACAAAGAGGATGGGCTTGTTGAAATTATCGAGGATTACAATAAGCGCTATGGGCAGGATTTTACAATACCCACCCACGCACGGTTTAAGAAGGATCTGTCGCTGCGTCTGGCGCACAAGGAGCAGTATAAGCGCATTGAACGCACACCCGACCAACAGCTTGATTTGCTGATCGTTGTTGACCAGATGCTGACCGGCTTTGACTCCAAGTGGGTTAATACCCTCTATATGGATAAGATGCTGGAATACGAGAACATTATACAGGCGTTTTCCCGCACAAACCGACTGTTTGGACCGGAAAAACCGTTCGGCGTGATTCGCTATTACCGCAAGCCGCACACAATGGAACAAAATGTGCTGAAAGCGGTGAAGCTGTACTCCGGTGACCGCCCGATTGGATTGTTTGTTGACCGCCTTGCCCACAACCTTGAAAAAATGAACGAGGTGTACGGCGACATTGCGGAGTTGTTTACGAGCGCGGGTGTGCCTGATTTTGAAAAGCTGCCGCAGGACAGAAGCGTCTGCGCCAAGTTTGCAAAGCTGTTCCGTGAACTTAACGACTACATGGAGGCAGCGCGTGTGCAAGGCTTTACATGGAATCAAAGCGTATATCATTGCCCGGACGATGCTGCCGATGAAACCATTGATGTCGAAATGCTGTTTGATGAGTCTGCCTATCTGATTTTGGCACAGCGCTATAAGGAACTGTCCGCCGAGCCGTCGGACCTTTCCGATGACGACGATGCGCCGTATGATTTGGTGGGCTATTTGACGGAAATCGACACCGGTGTGATTGATTCCAACTATATGAACAGCCGCTTTGATAAGTACCTGAAGCTGCTGAATCAGGCGGGTGCATCGGGAGAATCCATAGAACAGGCAAAAGCCGAACTGCATAAGTCCTTTGCCAGCCTGACACAGGAAGAACAGAAGTTTGCCAATATCTTCCTGCACGATATTGAACGCGGCGACGCCACACCCGAACCCGGCAAGACGCTGCGGGATTACATTACCGAGTACCAGTGCCGTGCGAAGAATGACCAAATCCACCGCTTTGCCGTTGTGTTTGGCTTGGATGAAGAAAAGCTTCGCAATATGATGGGTCTGGGGCTTACGAAAACCAATATCAACGAGTTTGGCCGCCTTGACGAACTGAAGAAAAGCGTAGACAAAGCAAAGGCAAAAGCCTATTTTGAGAAAAAAGAGGGCGTAAAGCTGATACCGCCCAAGGTAAACCAGAAAGTGGACAGTTTGCTGCGGGAATTTATTGTAACCGGCGGCTTCGAGGTGTAAGGCTGCATATTTATAAGTGATAAGTCGAACAAAAGGGCCAAGGAAAATCCGAGGCCCTTTTACTTTTGCTTGGGAACAGCGGAAGTTGGGAGACTGCTTTACTGAACGCTGTGAAAGTATGCCCGATGGTGAGTTGATTTCAGTTACTATAAATGACGGTATCAAGAAGTTTTCGGAACTCGGACGGCACGACAATTCCAATGATGATAAGTCGAAATATAAGAAAGTCTGCGCTGGCGATATTGCGTACAACTCAATGCGTATGTGGCAAGGAGCAAGTGGATGTTCACCGTATGAGGGAATTGTCAGCCCTGCTTATACCGTACTTACGCCAAATTCAGGTATAAACTCCAAGTGTATGGCTTACCAGTTCAAATTACCTGCGACTATCCACACTTTCAAAATCAATTCACAGGGTATAACATCTGATAACTGGAATTTGAAATTTCCCGCATTAAGCGAAATCGAGATTTATGTATCCCCTTACGAACAGGAACAAGCAAAAATAGCAGCTTATTTCGCGAATCTCGACCACCTTATCACCCTTCATCAGCGTGAGTCTTATATTTATGGGATGTCCAATTTTATACGATTACCAAAGTATGATTACTGGAATTTGTGACGTCTGACTTTCTCAACGAAAGCGGCTGGGAATGTGGAAAGCACTATGCCGAACTTCTAAAGAGCCTGTTTACAGGCAGCAAGTAACCAGTCCTTACGCGAGTGTCAGACCATACCAATGCGATGTGACGCGTGCGCTAGTAGCAAAGGGCTTCACCCATCTATGCCTCCGCCTGTGCCCTGCCGTGGTGGAGTTGTTAAATGATACCGGCTTTTACAGCTTTTTGCTGCAGATAGTTACAGAAGGCGCTGCAAGACACAAGCATAAACAGTGCATCCTCCGGCTCTACGGTTTTGCTCTCGTTCAGGATGGCATGACGGATGCCGTCCTGGTCGCTGGTATAACCGTAGATTTTTTCAAACCCCGCTGCGAGGGCGGAATGGATGTCAATGCCGCTATTATTAAGTACCTTTAATGCTGCGCCTAGTGTAGCTTTCGGATTGTCGGCAAGGATCTGGCACATGGATTCTACTGCGGAAATGGATTCCTTCACACAGTTGCGGTAGTCGGGATCGGTTTTGTCGGAGTATTTCTCAAGGGCGGTCTGGATATGGATTCTGGCCCCGGAAAACGGCCCGCTTAATGCAAGCGCAGATTCGATGGATTGAATTTCCGTTTCGTTTGTGATGGGAGAAATCTGCTTGCCGATGATGCGATAGCCGACGTTATCTGCTTTAAATACATTATCAAGCATATTGGAAAAGATATAAGTATAAGGGTAGGTGTCGTTGACAACTTTCTCACAGAAATCTAAAATATCGTACCAAGCAGTTTTTTGCAGAAGGATAATCTTTTTAGCAGAGTCTACAATCTGTTGGCAGGTGTAAAGTTGCGATAAATCATGCCGCATATATTGAGACCAAATGCGAATACAAAAATTTTTTTTGTTCATACCTAAATTGATCATATATCCGGAGTCCGACACACAACTGCTAAACCACTGATAAAATCTATTCCAAATGTCCATCCGTGTATCTTCATTCAGACAATCTGTCTGAATCGGCACTTCTATCGGCTTAATTCCCATTCTTTGAGAAAAAGACAAATATGGCATAAGAACGCATCCTTTCATACATATATTTTATTATTCTACTGTTTTATGGAACATAAATAAACGATAGTATTAAATTGATGTTTACTTCATTTCTAGACCGCAGATTAAGTTTCCGGCCACATAATCTTCCACTCAAAGTACTCTGCCTGCGTAATCTCTCCCGCATACAACTTCTTCTGAACTGCGGCCCAATCCTTCAGAAAATCATCCAAAATCGTATCATCAAACCACATCGCCACCGGGGAGCGTGGCGGCCAGCTATCGTTATCATCATAGTGCAGCGCAAAGTTAGGGTTGGCATTATACCGCGCTGTGCTGCGCTCGGTGGGAACTAGCTTGATAACGCCGGGCTGCTCCTCGTCCAGCCAAAAAAGCTGTTCCAGAATATCATTCGCCGGACCGTTACCGCCATCGGAAAGTGCCAACGGGGAAACACGCAAAGCCTCTGCTATCTGATTTAGCAGGGGCTTTTTTGGTACGCGGTAACCCATCTCGTACTGTGCAATGCGGTTTGCGCTGAGGTCGACCAACTCGCCCAACTCTTTCTGGGTCATGCGGCGGTGCTGGCGGATGCGCTTGATTTTCTCTCCGATGTTCATTTCGTTCACTCACTTTGCAGGATTTTCCCTATTGTACCACACCATAACATAAAAGCGCAAGAAAAAAGTAACAATTTTGCGAAAACTATTGACATTCGCATAAAAGCGCAGTATCCTATATTTACATCGCAAATATGCGAAAGTCAAAATTCAAGGATGGTGATCGAATGGATTGTAAAGAAATCAGAGAAATGTACAAGCTCATGTTTGCAGAATACCCAGACATTGTAACGGTTAAGGATCTGCAAACCATGCTGGGCATCAGCCGCCACGCGGCCTATGACCTGCTGGGGGAGGGCGAAATCAGCTGCATCCGGCTGGCAAATGCTTACAAAATCCCCAAAATCAATGTGATCAATTATGTTCTGAAAAGTCCGTGCGGTCAGACCCGCGTGAGCGCGTAGGAGCAGTCTTGATTCTGGCAAGAGCACCTCCCCGTCTCAAATAGATTCGGCACCTTGAAAACTGCATATCCGACAAGCAAGGTACATTCACCACATTGCCGTCAACTTACGAGTACGGCAGCGCAGACAGAGTACGCGCCATGACTGCCACCGGGCACGAGCGATTCAATCTCTGATAAACACCCCGTGGCGGAGTGGAGCGCAATGACAGATGTGGTCGTAAAGATACTTCCGTCCAGTCACAGTTCACACAATGAGGGCGGCAGGCAGAGAACCTGGCTGGGGTAAAAATACCCATGATGCCGTTGCAGCCGAACGGCAGCCTTGCGAATCGTCCCCACAGCTGGGGCAAGGTGGGCAAATGCAGCTGTGAATCGAAATGTTATCCCGAAAGTGTACCGAACGGATTCACTTTTTCCAGCCCAGTAAAAGTAGTGAATCAGAACCGTATATTTTCGGGAAATTTATTGGAAGTGAATCAGATTTGATTCACTATTCAGAGGACAAGGCATAAAAGTGAATCAGTTCTGATTCACTCGCAGTAACCGCCCAAATCCGCCCGGTGTGGGGCGGATGCCCCGCGTCGCACACGGCGCGACATCACCCGCAAACCCGCCGTTTGGCGCGTTTGTGAGGCTGTGGGGCGGCGTGAGCCGTACAACTTAACACTGGAGAATAAAACTTACTACACACAAAAAGACGATAGTATGAGATAATAGATATATACCAAAACAGAAAGGACGATGCGAATGAATTATGAAAAACTTCCGAAAACGATCTCCGCAGAAGAACTGCTCTCCACGCCGCTGCCGCCGGTCAAGTGGATCATTCCCGACTTGCTCCCAGCTGGTCTTGCGCTGTTTGCCGGCCCCAGCAAGGCGGGCAAAAGCTGGCTGACCTTGTGGCTGTGCTTGCAGGTGGCGCAGGGAAAGCCTATGTGGGGACGCGAAATAGAGCCGCACACCGTGCTTTATCTATCGCTGGAGGACACCTTCAACCGCCTGCAGAAGCGCCTTCTCCAGCTGGTGGGCAGCGAAGAAGCCCCCGAACGGCTGGTCATGCAGACGGAATGCAGCAGCATCGGGCAGGGGCTGGAAGAACAGCTCACCAGCTTCATCTATCAGTACCCGGACACCGGGCTGATCGTCATCGACACCTTGCAAAAGGTACGTTCCAACGACCAGAACAACAGTATGTATGCCAATGATTACAAGGAAATCAGCGCACTAAAAGCACTGGCGGACAAATACAATGTCTGCATTTTGCTGATCCACCATCTGCGCAAACAGGCCGCCGACGACCCGTTCCAGCAGATTGCAGGCTCCAACGGTCTGATGGGTGCGTCCGATACCAGCTGGGTCATGCAGCGCAAGCGTATGAGCCAGACCGCCAGCATTTTGGTGACCGGGCGCGATATGGACAACAAAACACTGCGTCTGCACGAAGAAAACTGCGTTTGGATGCTGGACGAGGAAGAAAGCACAGAACGAATTGCGGCGAAGGCTGTTCCCGGATATATTTGGAAGGTGGTTGACTACATCGATAGTGTCGGAACATGGCAGGGCACAGCCACCGAACTGCTTTCCGCAGCCGATATTGAAGGCGTTTTGCCCCACCAGCTGACCCGGAAAATCGTGGAGCACTTCGATACCGTGTTTACGCCAAGAGGAATCCGCTATGAAACCCACCGCACCTCGCAGGCGCGGCAGATGAAGTTCTCCCATGACGGAAATGACGCAGATGACGCTAATGACGCTGAAATTGACATAACCCAGCTTTTCAAATGGGATATCTCACAAACAGCGTCATCAGCGTCATTAGCGTCACAAAGGTCGCGTAAGGAGAGCAAGCATGGGCGAAGTGTTGCCACAGGGCAACCCGCCGAAAAGCCTACGGGGACAGCCCCGAACCCCTGTGAGGCTGCTGGCGCATGAGAAAGCGCAGCGTTGGAATCAATGTCCGCGTCAGCGTCACAGAGAAACGAAAAATGACGCTGATGGCTAAACGGTGCGGGCTGTCTCTTTCGGAATACTTACGCCAGCGGGCGCTGGGATATGAACCGGGCGGGCATCCGCCCAAGGAGGTATTTGATGTATTGGACAAACTGGATGAAATTGCAGAAAGCTGTCAACCGAGTGCAGGTACTAAAATTACAGCCTGTGCAGATGAAATAAGGGACCTGCTCATTGGCGGTAACTAAAATCTGGACAATCAAGGACAGTTTACAGCGCGTCCTTGACTATGCAGCCAACCCGGACAAGACCGAATACGATGCCCTTGCCCAAACACTGCACTATGCAGAAAATGATGCCAAGACAAAGCTGAACGAGAGCGCCCAGCTCGTCACCGGCATCCATTGCAGGGTAGATCATGCGTGGGAGGATATGCGGGCTGTACAGGAACGCTTTGGTAAAACAGACGGCGTGGTGGCGCTCCACGCCTACCAGAGCTTCCGCGAAGGTGAGGTCACCCCGGAGCAGTGCCATGAGATCGGCGTGGCGCTGGCCCGCAAAGTTTGGGGCAAGCGCTTTCAGGTGCTGGTCGCCACTCACATGAATACGGATAATCTGCACAACCACTTCGTTATCAATTCCGTATCGTATGTGGACGGCAAGAAATACGAGCAACGCCGCAGCCAATACGCTGAGTTCCGGGCAGCATCCGACAAGCTGTGCCGGGAGTACGGCTTGTCGGTAGTGGAGCAGCCCAAGGCAAAGGAACCGGCACGGTACGCCCGGATGCGGGAAGCCATCGATCAAGCCTGTGAAGATGCCAGTACTCCGGAAGATTTTCACAGAGCGCTGTATCGGCAAGGGTATATTTTTAGCAGTGACCCGAACCGTAGGTACGCAACCATCCGGGCGCGGGATGGCGGACGAGCCGTGCGGCTTTATCGGCTGGGAGAAGAATACGATCTTGCAGCCATAGATGACCGACTGCGCGGAAACTACCTGCTGTATGGACCACGACTGTATGAACTGAAACACCCGCCCCGGCAGTATACGCCGAAACGATATCGCCCCAAGGATACCTATGCGGGAAAAGGTGTTCTCCAGATTTTCTTCGAGGTATTCTTCGGAGAATCCCAGATGCAACGCTTGTATCTGTACTACTGTTATCAGTTAGGCATCCTTCCCAAGAAACAGCAACCGCGTATCAACCGCCCGGAACTGGAGCGCATCTGGAAAGATACCGAGAAAATTCTTGCAGAACACGCTTTTGTCCGCGACCACAAGTTTCCCTCTTTGCAGGCCATCGTGGACTACCGCAAGGGCTTGTCCCAGCGGATGAAAACCCTCGCCGCGCAGCGGGCGGAAGTCGTTAAGCAGATGCGGAGAAAAGATACTCCGCCGGAACTGGCTGACCAGCGTATGATACTGACTTGCCAAATCGCCAAACTGCGCAAAGAGGATAAAATCGCAGAGGGAGCCATCAAGCGCATCCAAAGAACACGCGAATCCAACCGCATAGACCAAGAAAACCGAAGTCAACACACAAACAATAGAAATCGCCGCCGAAATCGTTCTCGGCAGCGCTGACAAGGAGGTACAATGGCTTACATCAAGAAAAAATCCGAACGAAAATTCAAAATCACCGTCTGCAAC
>OGKG01002719.1_pt1 | contig 17822 bp, 14 predicted proteins | sample 1572201 | NCBI WGS metagenome assembly OGKG01 (sample SAMEA2582146, study PRJEB24529) | metagenome | biome: Human gut stool | place: China | collected 2011 | reverse complement strand
GTTTTAAGAGTGGAGATCAATCGTTATTGCTTGAAAGAAGACAGTGGAAGAAGTGAGGATGTGTATCTTTTGGGGAATTTAATTGATAAGGAACATTGTAATATGAAATTTGTAGAAGCCGATTACCGGTGTGAATCATTTTTCGTTAAGCATGAATTGAATTATTGGTATCGTGATTATCTTGAAGAAGCGTTGGAGGTAAAAGATGCATTATTTTGTTTATATGGAGAGGTTGATAAATGATTTTAATGAGGATTGTTTACTTTTATCACTAATAAAACCCCATGCTTATGGAAACACAGAAAAACACGTCATCGATCTTTGTAGAGAACGGGGAGGAATTTACCCGAGTTTGGTTTAATAAAGTGCTTTATTTTAAGGCAGAAGGTGACGGCACTAGAATCCAGATGAAAGATTCTCAAATAACTATACCCATTTCTTTAGAACGGATAGAGACATCTCTTGGTGAAATATTTCTCCGTATTAATGAATCCTGCATCGTGAATAAAGGATATGTGGAAGCTTTTAATAAGAAAACATTGATTATTGGAGCGGAGGAATTACCCGTTTCTAAATCTCATGTAAAGGAATTATATTCTTCATTCCATATTTTGTGAAACTTGAAATCCGGGTATTGGCAAGAAGACGGATAGACAGAATACAGACACGACAATGGGGATGGTAAACAAGCAGGAATTAGGGGTAAAGATCGTGAACGTGGAAACAAAAGAGGAACGATCGGGGGGTATGAATTATTAGTTTTGTTACTGCATAGCTTGTTTGCTTTATGGTATTGAAATGCGAAATTTAAACCTTATATTTGCATCCGTTTATTGAAAAATAAGCGGATTTAAGGTAGGGCTTAGAGTGGTTACACGAGATTTTATTTATTGACATTGTTACATAATTGTTACATAAGCCTTCTTTTTGAGTGTTTTTAATATTTTGATAAATAATTAGTTATGTCTTATTTGGCAGGTTCTTTCGTAATGCGTAGGTCTGGGGTTCGAGTCCCCAAATTGGCTCACGAAAGAGAGATTGTTTATGTTGAAAGCAATCTCTCTTTTATTTTTGTATTAATTCCTACTTTGGAATAATCCAAATACTGGTGTATTTTCGTGTGACAAGTAAATTTATTACATTTGTATCTGAGAATTATATGGATTTTTAGGTCTGAATATACTAATTTATACGTATTTACTTGTGTTTATGAAAAAAGGAAGATTATTTTTGAGTCTATTGACTTGTTGTGTTTTGTTGGGGGCAAAGAATGGAAATGCCCAGTCGTGGAAAGATATTTTGAATTCTTCCACGGTAAAGGATGTGGTGAATACGCTCACGGGAAACGTGATTAAGTTTTCTGATTTGCAAGGGAATTGGAATTACGTGGAACCCGCTTGCAAGATGACGAGCGATGACAAATTGAAAGAGGTGGGAGGGACGCTCATGTCTTCCGCCTTGGAAAAGAAAATCACGACGGTTTACACGAAAGCGGGCATCGTTCCCGGTAAGTTCTCGTACACGTTTAACAGTGACAGTACTTTCACGAATGTTATCGGGAAGAAGACGTTGAAGGGAACTTATTCTTTAGACGAGAAAAATAAGGTACTTGTATTGAGTTACAAGTTGGGAAACGCTTTCACCGTGAAGCGGACTGAAGTGCAATTGGCAAAATCGGGAGAGCAGATTTCGATGCTTTTTAATGTCGACGGGTTGATGAAGTTTGTCAAGGTGTTGTCGTCGATGATGAAAAAGTCCGATTCGTCTTCATCCTTGTCGTCTTTACTGGAAGGGTATGACGGGATGCTTCTGGGATTCGAGATGAAAAAATAAATTTGGAAATTTATTTGCGGAACTTTTCTCCACCTCGAGTATGTATGAGATAAAAAATAATACAGAGAGGAATACCAATGCCTCCGGTTAGGCTTAAATACGATAGATTAAAAATATCGGCGGCAAGAATAAATAACATGCAGAGAACAAGGGAAAGTATGAGTTTTCCTGTACTTTTACAAAGTGCTTTGGAATCATACTTTTCCTTTTCTTCTTTTGTCATTGTGTTATACCCGGCGATAAGGAACGCTCCTTTACCGCATAACAGTAAAATAGCGAGAATTAAAAAAATGGCAATAACACAAATCAAAACAATCATCTTTTTCTTGTTTTAAAATTCCGAGGTAAAGTGGAATATTAACTTTTTATAATTGCTTTGTGCCATTTGGAGCATGTATTGCGATTCGGCAAGAAACACGTCCCGTCCCCATTTGTCCTTGGCAAGATACTGTGCTTTATGAAGCTTGAAATCTTCCAGTTCCTTGTCGTCCAATGCTTCAATCCAGCAAGCCTTGTAGAGGTTGATCGGTTCCCAGCGACAAGCCGCACTATACTCGTGAAGCAAACGATATTCGATGACTTCAAACTGAAGGGCACCCACTGTTCCGATGATCTTCCGGTTGTTGAACTGGTTGACAAAAAGCTGGGCGACACCTTCATCCATTAGTTGGTCGATGCCTTTTGCCAGTTGTTTTGATTTCATGGGATCGGCATTCTCGATATACTTGAATAATTCCGGCGAGAAACTGGGTATTCCCTTGAAATGTAGTTTTTCTCCTTCCGTGAGGGTATCGCCGATTTTGAAGTTTCCCGTGTCATGCAGCCCGACGATGTCACCGGGATAAGCCTCGTCGATAATAGATTTCTTGGAAGCCATGAATGCAGTCGGAGTCGAGAATTTAAGGTTTTTACCTAATCCCACGTGGAGGTAATTCGTGTTACGTTTGAATGTACCGGAACAAACTTTCACGAAAGCGATACGGTCACGGTGGTTCGGGTCCATGTTGGCGTGTATTTTAAAGACGAAACCGGTAAATTTCTCTTCTTCCGGCGACACGATACGTTCCTCTGTTTCACGCGGGAGGGGTGTAGGTGCTATTTCGATAAAACAATCCAGCATTTCCCGGATACCGAAATTGTTCAAGGCAGAACCGAAAAACACGGGTGCCAGTTGCCCCTGCAGGTAGGCTTCCCTGTCTGCGGCGGGGTAGACTTCACGCACAAGTTCCAAATCTTCACGCAGTTTGGAGGCTGATCTTTCACCGATATGGCTATCCAGTTCATCGGAATCTATATCGTTAATTTCAATCCCGTCTTGTATGGTCTGCACGCTGGCGGAGTAAAGGCACAAGTTTTCTTTGTGTATATTGTATATACCCTTGAAGACGTCTCCGTTGCCGATAGGCCAGCTCAGAGGGGTTACTTGAATTTGAAGTTCTTTTTCTATTTCATCCAACAGGTCGAACGGGTCCTGTCCCGGGCGGTCGAGTTTGTTGATAAACACGATGACCGGGGTTTTACGCATCCGGCATACTTGCATGAGTTTGCGGGTTTGGCTCTCGACACCTTTAGCGGAGTCAATCACGATAATTACGCTGTCGCAAGCCGTCAGTACCCGGAAAGTATCTTCGGCGAAATCTTGATGGCCGGGAGTGTCAAGAATATTGATTTTAACGTCTTTGTATTCAAAACCCATAACGGATGTGGCAACCGAGATTCCTCTCTGGCGTTCTATTTCCATGAAGTCGGAAGTTGCCGTTTTCTTAATCTTGTTTGATTTTACGGCACCCGCTATATGGATAGCACCCCCGAATAACAATAGTTTTTCCGTTAATGTAGTTTTACCCGCGTCCGGGTGGCTGACAATACCGAATGTCCGTCTTTTCAAAATCTCTTCCTTGAAACCCATTTGTCTTGATGATTTTAGATTTTATTTTTGCGGGTGCAAAGATAGAAATAAATTTTAAATTTATACCCGGGGTGCGTGGGGAGATGAGGTAAGTTTCTGGCGTGTTCAATAATCTTCTTGTTATTATTTGTATTGATATAATGTATCTCGTAGTTATCAAATTTTATTCAATTTCAATTAATTTTCTATTATTCTACCTTTGGAATAGGGGATGAATAGGAGTTGAATGGGAGTTGAATAGGAGATGGTATAAATCAACTACAAATGATATTTATATTTTGTATATCTTATATGGCTTATTTTAACTTAAATACCGGAGAAAAAGGATACTTGCATTCACTCGTTTGTCTCGGGAAGAGATAGGGTGCTCTTGAAGGGACGAACTTTTTGTCGTGAAATTTAACTTTTGTCTTTTAAAATCGTAGTTTTGTAAAACTAAAATGGAAGATATGGAAAAGTATATAGGAGCACACGTGAGTGCATCGGGAGGAGTTGAAAACGCACCGGTTAACGCGCACGAGATTGGGGCAACGGCTTTTGCCCTGTTCACGAAAAATCAAAGACAATGGAAGGCTGCCCCCCTGTCGGCAGATAGTATAAGGCTGTTTCGGGAGCGTTGCGAGCAGTATGGTTACACGGCTAAACAGATATTGCCGCACGACAGTTACTTGATTAATCTCGGGCATCCGGAAGCCGCGAGTTTGGAGAAGTCCAGAGAGGCATTTTTCGATGAAATGAAGCGTTGCGAGGAGTTGGGTTTGGACAGGTTGAATTTTCACCCGGGAAGCACGTTGAAGGAGATTAGCGATGAGGCTTGCTTGACATTGATAGCGGAGTCGATTAATATGGCATTGGAACGGACGCGCGGGGTTACTGCCGTGATCGAGAATACGGCAGGACAAGGTTCTAACTTGGGCTACAAGTTCGAGCAGATTGCCTATATAATCGATAAGGTGGAAGATAAAACCCGTGTCGGGGTTTGTATTGATACTTGTCACTCGTTCGCGGCGGGGTATGATTTGGCAACTTCTTCCGGTTTCACGGAAACATTCGAGCATTTCGATAACGTGATCGGGTTTAAATATTTGCGGGGAATGCACTTGAACGATGCCAAGAAAGAGTTGGGTTCCCGTGTCGATCGTCACGATAGTTTGGGTAAGGGAACGTTAGGTATCGAGCCGTTCAAATGGATTATGCAAGACGGGCGGTTTGACGGGATTCCTTTGATTCTGGAAACACCGGATGAATCGTTATGGCCGGAGGAAATCAAGATGTTGAAAGGATTTGTAAAATGAAAATATTACATACTTCGGACTGGCATTTGGGAAAACGCTTGAACGAGCGGGAAAGGATACAGGAGCAGGTAGAAGTAATGGATGAAATTGTGCGAATCACGGAAGAGGAGAACGTGGATGTTGTTGTTGTTGCCGGGGATTTGTTCGATACGTTTAATCCGTCGGTGGAGGCGATAGAATTGTTGTATCGCGCGTTGCATCGCTTGGCGAACGGGGGCAAGCGGTTGGTGGTGGCAATCGCGGGGAATCATGATTCGCCCGATCGGGTGGATTCGCCCGACGTGTTGGCTCGTCAGCATGGAATCTTTTTCGTGGGTAGCCCGAAGGTTCATTTTAATTCCACGGTGACGGACGGGGGGATTGAGTTATCGCGGTCGGAAGAGGGGATTTCCGAATTCCGGTTGCCGGGACACGAGTATCCTTTGCGGGTGATGCATACCCCTTATGCCAATAGTCTACGCTTGTGTCGATTTCTTGGAGTCGAGGGGCAGGAGGAGGGTTTGCGTGCCGTGCTTCGGGAGCATTGGGGGGCGTTAGCCGCAAAGTATTGTGATAACGCGGGAGTGAATTTGTTGGTGGCGCATCTTTACGTGGCGCGGGAAGGGGGAGATATGCCGGAGGAACCCGAGGATGAACGTCCGATTAATATCGGCGGGGCGGATGCGGTGTACACGTCGTTGATACCCGACGGGATACAATATGCGGCGTTGGGGCATTTGCATCGCTGGCAAGTGGTGGACACGGTGCCTTGTCCGGCGGTGTACAGCGGTAGTCCTCTGGGATATAGTTTTAGCGAGGCGGAGCAGAATAAATATGTCACGATCGTGGAGGCGGAGCCGGGACAAGAGGTGCGTTTCGAGAAGCGGCGTTTGACAAGCGGGCGTCCGTTGGTGCGGGTGCGTTTCGAGGGGGTGGAGCAGGCTGTGGCTTGGTTGGCGGGGCATCCCGGGGCGTGGGTGGAATTGACGGTGGCGACCGATACTTACCTGACTGCCGCTGAAACGAAGTCGATACACGAGGCGCATGACGGTATCGTGTGTTTGATTCCGGAGGTGAAAGAAGCGTCGGTTTCCGATGAACGGGTGGCGTCGATACATGATTTGCGTTCTGACGTGAACGCTCTTTTCGCCGAGTATTTTCGTCGTCGTAAAGGGCAGGAACCGAATGACGAGATTATGGCATTGTTTAAAGAAACTTTATCAATTGAAAATTGAAAGTTGAAAATGGAAAATTATAAAAAGCTATCAAATCGAAATCAAGAGTTCTCATTTTCAATTTTCAATTCTTAATTTTCAATTATATTATGGTTCCGGTTAGATTGACATTAGAAGGTATATATTCGTATAGAGAAGCGCAGACGATAGAATTCAATCGGCTGACGGAGGCTAAGTTGTTCGGTATTTTCGGTCCGGTGGGAAGTGGGAAATCGACGATTTTGGAGGCGATGATTTACGTGATTTACGGGGTGATCGATCGGTTGAACAACGAGGTGAAGTATAATTTGATGAATCTTCAGTCCGATCGCTTGTTCGTGGATTTTGAATTCAAGGCGGGCGAACAGGGACGGGATTTTAGAGCCACGGTCGAGAGTAAGCGGAACAAGAAAAGGTTTACCGATATCTCTGTTCCGAAATTTTTATATCACGCGCGGAAGGACGGGGAATGGATGCCGTGTACCCGGGAAGATGTTATCGCGGCGATAGGGCTTAACGCGCAAAATTTCAAGCGGGTTGTGATTATTCCTCAAGGTAAGTTTCAAGATTTTCTTATGCTTCGGGATAAGGAGCGCACGGAGATGATGATGGAGCTTTTCGGGGAGTTGCGCCGTTATGATTTGGGCGGTAAGGTGGCTTATCTGGAGGGGGAAACCAACAAGAAAATGATTGATCTGAAAGGACAGTTGACCGGATTGGGAGAGGTTAGCGAGGATGCATTGGCAGAGAGCAAGAAACGATTGGTGGGATTGCGGGAAGATGCGGAACGATTGAAAAAGGCGTTGCAAGAGGGGACGGAACGGGAAAATCAATTGAAAAAAGTGAAACAGCTGGTGGAGGAACGGGGTGTTCGGGAAGAGGAGGAAAAAGGTTTGTTGGGACAAAAAGAGAGTATCGCCGAATTATTGAAACAGGTCGAGAAGTACGAGTATTGTTTGCAATATTTTCAACAACCGATCAATCGCTGGGAAGATAGTTCCCGCCGTTTGGCGGAATCTGAAAAAGCTTTGTCCGAGTATCGGGAACGGTTGGTTGGCAAACAACAGGAGTTGACTTGTTTTAAAGAACAATATAATGAATTGAAGTTGAGATACGAGGAGCGGGATCAGTTGAAAGTGCGGGCAGAGCGGTTGGAAAGGGTGATTCGCTTGCGAAGTTTGACGGTGGAACAGAAGGATTTACGGGAACGGCATGCCAAAGGGGAGGCTATGGTGGCTACCACACGAGAGGAAGTCGAGGTTTTGAAACGTCAATTGGCGGAGCGGAAAGATAGACTGGAGAAATTGGTGCAGTCTATCCCGGATATGAAGTTATTGTCTGACATTCGGGAGTGGTATAGCCAGTATCATCATGCGCGGGAAGAAGAAACACGGGTGCGGGAGGAGTTGAAGCAGGTTGAAAATGAGCTGTTGAAAGATAAGGAAGTTGTTCTGTCCCATAAGCAAAAATATTCCTTCTTCGCTGACGCGGAAAGCGATACGTCAGAAGAGTTGTTGGAAGTATCTGAAAAAAGGAGCCAACAGATAGAGCGGGAATTAAAGGGTTGTCGGGATGAATTGATGCATCTGAATACTCGTCAGCGTTTAGTCGATTTTGCCAAAGAATTGAGCGAGGGGGAACCTTGCCCGTTGTGTGGTGCGTTGTCACATCCCGCACCTTTGCACGCGGAGGAGATGGAGGGCGTGATGCGTTTGATCGCGGAGAGAATCAAGGCGTTGGAACGCGAGCGGGAGGAATTGAACCGGTGGAGTTCCGTTTTAGCCATCGCGGGTGAACGAAAGCGCTTGAATTTGAACAGACAGGTACAGGCGAAGATAAAGCAAGAAGAAATACAACATAAATTGCAGGAGCATTTGTCCCGTTTTGTATGGGAGGGTTTCGCCCCGGATGACGCACGACATCTCAAGGAAGAGATCGACAGGGCGGCGTCTTTAGGGAATGAACGGAAACAGTTGGAGGCGGAGGTGAAGCAGACGGAGTCGGAGATGGACGTGAAGAGAGGTCATTTGGAGAAATATAGCAAACGGTTGGAGGAGATTGACCGGGAAGTGGTGCAGCGTGAAACGCAGATGGAATTGGTGCGGGAACAGTTGAAAGGCTTTGATGTAACCGTGTACATGGAAATCGGACTGGAGAGTTTGAAGGGGGAGAAAGAGAAGTGCCTCGCTGTTTTTGAAAAACTGGGAAAAGATTACCGGGAGGCTACCGAGCGATTGCAGCTTATGGAGAACGAGTATCGAAAGTGGGAAGGCGGTGCGGAGGAAAAAGAGAAAGAAATCGTGTTGCTCCGAGAGGAAAAGAAGAGTGGAGAAGAGAAATTGAACGTGTTGTTAAGGGAGAGTGTTTATAAAGATATAGCGGCGGTGCGGGAAATACTGAATAAGAAACTGGATTTACCTGCCAGCCGAAGTAGGATAAATCAATTTAATCAACAATTGCACGTCGTGCAGGTAAGAAAATTGGAATTGGAGAAGTTGCTTGCCGGGGTGGAATACCGGGCAGAGGAGCACGAGGCATTGGTTCGTCAACTGGAAGAGAATCGGCAACGGGAGAGAGAAGTGTTGGCAGAACATGGTGCGTTGGCAAATCAAGTCAAAGATATGGAAAACCGTGCTGCGGCACGGGTGAAGATCGGGAAGGAGTTGGATGTTCTGGATGCGAGGCTTCGGAATTTGCTGGTGTTGAAAAGTTTGTTCCGCGGGAATGATTTCGTGAAATTCGTGTCGTCGATTTATTTGCAGAATTTGTGTAACGCGGCGAACGAGCGTTTTTATCGGATGACTCGCCAGCGTTTGAAGTTGGAGTTGGACGAGGATAATGATTTCGTGATCCGGGATTACATGAACGAGGGACGAACCCGTAGCGCCCGCACGCTTTCCGGGGGACAGATATTTCAAGCTTCTCTTTCGTTAGCGTTGGCGTTGACCGATAATATCCGGCATTTGACGGGGAGTGACCAGAATTTCTTTTTCTTGGACGAGGGATTCGGTTCTCTTGACAAAGAGTCTTTGCGTGTCGTTTTTGAAACACTCAAGTCGTTGCGGGAAGAGAATCGGGTTGTCGGTCTGATTTCTCACGTGGAAGAGATGCAGCAGGAATTACCGGTATGCGTGTTCGTGGAGAACACGACGGAACGGGGAAGCGTTGTGACAATTGACAATTAAATTAATTTGTGATTTATGATTTGCGATTTACGGTAAAAAAAGCCTTGGCAAGTGCCGTTGGAATCATAAATCTAAAGTTATAAATCATAAATCTAAAATCATAAATCTAAAATCATAAATCAAAAATATGAAAGTCGGTTTATTATCAGATACCCACGGGTGGTTAGACCCGAAGATTGTGGAGTTTTTTAAAGCGTGTGATGAAGTGTGGCATTGTGGGGATATCGGGGATGTGGCGGTGGCGGATGCTTTAGCGAAACGGTTTAAGTTGCGTGCCGTGTACGGGAATATTGATGGGGAATTGTTGCGTAGAATGTTTCCGGGGACGGAGGTTTTCCAATGCGAGGGGGTGAAGGTGATGATGACTCATATCGGGGGATATCCCGGTCATTATGACAAGAAGGCGGCGGATGTTTTACGACGGGAACGACCTAAATTATTTGTTTGCGGTCATTCGCATATCGCGAAAGTGAAATACGATCAATTATTGGATTGTTTGCATATAAACCCCGGTGCGGCGGGAAAATTCGGTTTTCATACCGTGAGAACAGCCGCACGCTTTGAAATCAACGGGGATCGGATTGAGAATTTGGAATTGATAGAGTTGGAAAAATAATTAATTTAAGACTCTGTTAATAGAATTAATGCTTTCGGAGTGTTACATTTGCAAATGTTACTCGTAGAAAAGAGAGAATACTAAATATATATTATATGAAAAGAGTTTTACTATCGGCGGTTGCTCTGTTAATCGCTTGTTTGAGTTGGCAAAGTGTTTCGGCGCAACGGGATATGCAAGCCGTGCGGGAACAGTCTATCAAGTATCAACAATTAATGCAATTGATAGCCGGATATTACGTGGATACGGTTAATTTGAAAAAGATTACGGAGGATGCTATCGTGAAAGTGTTGGCTGACCTTGATCCCCATTCCGTGTATATACCCCGGGAGGAATTGGAAGAGGCAAATGAACCTTTGGAAGGAGGGTTTTTCGGTATAGGGATACAGTTTAACGTGCTTCATGATACCTTAACCGTGGTTGACGTGGTCGCGGGAGGACCTTCTGAAAAGGTCGGGTTGCTCGCCGGTGATCGGATTACGGAGGTTGACGGGGAGAATATAGCGGGAATCGGTATCAGTAACACGGACGTGAGGAAGCGTTTGAAAGGGGAGAAAGGAACCGTGGTGAAAGTTAAGGTGAAGAGAGGGAATGAATGGATTGATTTCAATATCGTGCGGGACATGATTCCGATTTACAGTGTCGATGCCGCGTACATGATTGACAAGAATATCGGGTATATCAAGATTGCCCGTTTTGCTGCCACGACTGTCGAGGAGTTTGAAAAGGCCGTGAAGCAATTGCAGGCAGAAGGGATGAAAGATTTGATTATAGATTTGCAAGGTAATGGCGGTGGTTACATGGGGGCGGCTATCGGTCTTGCCGATCACTTGTTGGACGGGCGAAAGATGATTGTGTACACGGATAGTCCCGCTTATGGCAGGGCTGAAGAGTTTTCTACTCCCGCTGGATTATTCCAAGATGGTCGGGTTGTCGTGCTTCTTGACGGCAACTCCGCTTCTGCCAGTGAAATTTTGGCAGGTGCCGTGCAGGACTGGGACCGCGGGTTAATCGTCGGACGTCGTTCTTTCGGTAAAGGATTGGTGCAACGTCAATACCCTTTGGCTGATAAGTCTGCTATTCGTCTTACGATATCCCATTATTTTACACCGTCCGGACGGTGTATCCAAAAACCGTACAAGGGAAAAGATTACCAGATAGAATTGTATGAACGTTACGCTAACGGGGAGTTGCTGAATGCCGACAGTATCGCATTGACGGATTCCACGAAATACTACACGAAGAAGGAGCATCGTTTGGTTTATGGCGGGGGGGGTATTATTCCCGACGTGTTCGTGCCGATTGATACGAACGTGAATTACAGTTATTTCAATCGTTTGTTGGCGAAGGGTGTTATCGGTGAATTTACTTTGAATTACGTGGATAAGAACCGGGATGCTTTGAAGAAAAAATACCCGAAGTTTGAGATGTTCAAGAAGGATTTTCAAGTGACCGACGCCATGGTGAACGAGATTGTGCAGAAAGGGGAGAAACAGGGTGTGAAAAAGGACGAGAAACTGTTGACTCCGGTTATTCCGGAAATAAAATTATTCGTGAAATCCTTGATTGCTCGGGATTTGTGGAATATGACAGAGTTATACAAGATTTCCAATGAGCAGAACAAAGTGTTAAACGCGGCTGTAAAGACTTTACAGGATGGGACTTATAATAATACAATAAAATAAGTATTGTTTTGGTCTGTTTTTTGATAGAGTTGTTACGTAGTGTTAATACATTGTGAGTTATTGTAATTGAATAATCTAAAATTTGATGGAATGAAAAAGTTTTTATTAGTGGTGATCGCTATGGTCACGTTAGGAAGTGTTCATGCTCAGACCGCGTTCAAGAGCAAAGTCGAAGGTATAACCGGTACGGAATTTTATTTCGGTCCGAAATTCGGATTCAACGTGGCCGGTATAAGTGATGGCCCGAATAAAAGTAAATTGAGTTTCCTTGTGGGAGCTTTTGCCGAATTCAAGTTCAATGATTTATTTGGTTTGCAAACCGAGTTGATCTATTCCCGGCAAGGTGATAAAGGGAAAGAGGGAGGTACTAAATATTGGATGAGGGTGAATTATTTGAATATTCCCGTTTTGGCGAAGTTCTACGTGTGGGAAGGTTTGAGTGTTGATCTTGGTCCGCAATTGGGATTTGCCTTGAATGGAAAGCATAAAACAAAGCATGGAGGAACTGAAACGAAATCCACTATAAAACATTTGAATACGGTAGATTTGAGTTTCGGAATGGGATTATCCTATGATTTCGATATGGGATTGGTTTTATCGGCTCGTTACAATTTGGGATTGACTAACGTGGTTGAAAAGGATAAAACTTACGGTAATAACCAAAACCGTGTATTCCAGTTATCTGCCGGATGGAAGTTCTAGGAACTGACAATATAATAAAAATGCCGTCACAATTTTTGCGACGGCATTTTTATTATATTACAACTCTTTATTTAGAACCGGAAACCTAATGTAAGTCTGAATTCGTTGTTTTTGAATTTCGTGTTGAATTCCGGGGATTCGATTACACCGGAAGGTGCTTCATAGTAATAGAACAACCCGTTGATGTCAGACTTCTTGTGCATGTAAGAGGCATCGGCATAGAATGAACCGAGATTTACCCCTAAACCGCCTGAATATATTTGAATGTCATTATCTTCATTCATTTCACCCTTTTTATAAGGAGAAGCCGAAAGAGCGTATCCGCCACGGAGGCAGAAAACACTGTTGAGTCTAAACTCGGCACCTGCTCTAAAATTATGGGTGGCTTTGTAGATGTCTTTGATTGCGTTGTTGGTTTCTAAGTATTCATTTTTTGCATCATCATTTGTGAATTTTGCTGCCGTGTAGTCCACGTACTCGTAATCACCACTAATGATTGCCCGTTGCCCGAGAACGATAGCTACGCCTGCCATTACCCGCCATGGGGTTTTCAGCTTGTATGAATAATCTGTATAGGCAGTCCATCCATATTCAAAGCCGGGCTTTGGTTCTGCATCTTCTACTGGTAGTTCAGAGAATTTAGCCGATACATTATTTTGCGCAAATGCATCTAAATTATAGTATGTCGGAGTGTGAATTGCCGCACCGATACGAATAGCCGGAATCGGACGGAATATAAATCCTGCTTTGAAATTTAATCCAGTACCGCTTGATGTGAAATCTTGATACATACTGAATTTTTCCAGTTTATTTGTTATGTCTTTTCCAATTATCTCTTCTGTATAAACTGAATATGATTTATAGTGCAGGGATTGAATTCCGAGTGTTGCCCCGAAATAGAATTTATCACTGAGATTACCACCGAGCGATATGGCATATTCACCTTGGAATCCTCGTTCCCTCGTGTATTTATAGTGCTGCAGTTGATCTGTTTCCCGAATGGGATTCTCGTAATTATAATCCTTGTTTTCGATAGCTTCTTTGCTTAAATAAAGCATATAAGCGTCATAAGCTAATCCTGTAGTGAAATCGTTCAACTGTTGAGGCGATTTTCCGTCTGCTTCTTCTTTCCACACGTTTGCTAAGGATGAATTACCGTCTGTTTCATAATATCCTTGGAAAATATTCCTGTTGAAGTTATTCAAGGTCGAGTAGTTGAAACCGACATTGAAATTCTTTAATATTCTATTATTAGGACTAAAGGATAATACCAATCCGGCATTACTCATGATAAACATGTTTTTTTCGTTATCAATTCCTTTTGTTTTGGCATGGGCGAAATCCATCATCGGAGTAAAGCTAAACTCGGATTTACGGAACACCCCTATACCGGCGGGATTCATTGATAAAGTTGTTAAATCACCACCCAGTGCTGTGAAAGCTCCACCCATTGCAGTAACCCTTGCGGAACCGAATGGGACTATTCTGGAGAATCTAAGTGCATCTTCCTCGTTTTGTGCTGAAGCTGATAATGTGAAGAGGAATAGAACCGGGAGTATATATAATATTTTCATATCCAAAAGTATTAATTTAGAATTATCTTCTGCTGCCCGTGTTTGTACGTTCAACTGGTCCGCTACCGCCACCGCTTGAGCGGGAACTGGAACTGCTACCATATGATCCGCCGCTGCTATTGCCTCTGGAATAACTTCCGGAACTGTATGACGGATTGTAGGTTGAGCCTGAATTACCGCGGTCGAAGCTACTGCTTCTGGTTGTGCCGGAACTTCTCGAAGAGCGGGAGTACGTGCTGTACGATCGGGCGTTACGATTTGTCGTGTACTGTTTTTTAGGAGCATAACGGGTTGTTGAAGCCGTTGGTCTTTCCACTGCACCACCACCCCAACCCGGACGATGATGTCCCCAGTTCGGTCCGTGGTGTCCCCATCCCGGGCGATGTCCCCAGTGCGGATAACCCCATCCCGGGTAGTAACCGTAATTTGGGCCCCATGAATTCCAACCCCAAGGGTCGTAATATCCGTGATAATACCCGTAGTTATTCCAATAAGGATCCCATCCCCACGAGTTACCCCATCCGAAAGAACCTCTCCATCCCCAACGATCCCAACCGAATGCCACGCGGTTGCTCCACGCAAAACTGTCGAAACGGGGATCGTTCCATGCTACTGTCCAAATGTATTTCGGGTAATTACCGAAGATCATTTCGTTATATAATGAAATATTCGAGTTGCTGGGGAACCACCAGTAACGACCGTTTAACGTGAAAACGTTCCAGTCGGAGCTGAATGACAGGTTTTGGGCGATTTCATACCCGTTGCCGAAATAAGCAAAGCCTTCCGGGTAACGGTTCATGATGCGCACGCATTCTTCCAAGTCGTTATCGGAGCCTCTGAAGCCCCCGATCCAATACCCGTCGCCTTCCGAAACTTCAATTCTTGTCACGGGTTGTCCCGTTCTTTCTTCTTCTTTCTGTACTTGTTTTTCAGTAGCGTAACGTGCCATTCCTATGGCGTGAGATTTAGGATTCACGCTGTTGTCTTGTTCTTTAGGATAGACTTTATCGTTTGCTGTATTCTCTTTGGAAGATGAGTTCTTGTCCGCTACGATGTCCACGCCCGTTTTCTTCTTGATTTCCTGCGCGAAAAGAGAACGTTGCCCGGGAACATAGTAGATATCGTCTTCCTGCGCTCGTGTGAAATTTTGCGAGGAAGAGCAGGCACCGAAAATGACTGCTAATGCTGAAATGTATAACGCTATCTTCATGGCTGTAAATTTATTTCTTTCTTGTATGACAATTTTTGAGTGTCTTGGTTTATTCTATAATATAACAAATTGCGTACCACGCTATGTTTATTTCTCCTACTTTCATGCTAACAAGTCATAAACTTGTCAATCTGTCGGTTGCATTTTGCACGAATAAAAGGCAAAATGCCTATTATCATGATAAAAATAGAAAATAAAAATCGGAAATCCTAGTTTTTGTTGTAAATTTGCGCTTGTTTTATCAAAAAATAATGAGATGGCTAAGTTTTTAACTTCAAGAGAAGAGAATTATTCACAATGGTACAATGATCTGGTCGTGAAAGCCGGATTAGCAGAGAATTCAGCAGTAAGAGGATGTATGGTGATAAAACCTTACGGTTATGCCATATGGGAGAAGATTCAACGTCAGTTGGACCAGATGTTTAAAGACACCGGGCATAGCAATGCTTATTTCCCGTTGTTGATTCCCAAATCTTTCTTTTCCAAGGAAGCTGACCACGTGGAGGGATTTGCCAAGGAGTGTGCGGTTGTAACTCATTATCGATTGAAAAATGATCCCAACGGGGGTGGGGTAGTTGTTGACCCGGCTGCCAAGTTGGAAGAAGAATATATTATTCGTCCGACTTCCGAGACGATTATCTGGAATACTTACAAGAATTGGATTCAGTCGTACCGGGATCTTCCGATCTTGTGTAACCAATGGGCTAACGTGATGCGCTGGGAGATGCGTACGCGTATGTTCCTGCGTACTGCCGAGTTCTTGTGGCAAGAAGGTCACACGGCTCACGCCACGAAAGAAGAAGCTGTCGAGGAGGCTCATAAGATGGTACGCGTGTACGCCGAGTTTGCCGAGAAATGGATGGCAATGCCCGTTATCATGGGACACAAGAGTGAAACGGAGCGTTTCGCGGGGGCTTTGGATACACTGACGATCGAGGCCATGATGCAGGACGGGAAGGCTCTGCAATCGGGTACTTCTCATTTCTTGGGACAGAATTTTGCCAAGGCTTTTGACGTGCAATTTACCACGAAAGAGGGGAAACAAGAGTACGTGTGGGCTACATCTTGGGGAGTTTCTACCCGTTTGATGGGAGCGTTGATTATGGCTCATTCCGATGACAACGGTTTGGTGTTGCCGCCGAAACTGGCTCCGCTTCAAGTGGCGATAGTTCCGATTTACAAGAGCATGGAGGGATTGGAGAAAATCCGTCAAACGGTTAGCGGTTTGATCGAGAAACTGAAGAAAGCCGGAATCACGGTTAAGTTCGATGATCGGGACACGCAAAAACCGGGTTGGAAATTTGCCGACTACGAGTTGAAAGGTGTTCCCGTGCGTTTGGCGATGGGAGAGCGTGATCTGGAAAACGGAACGATTGAAGTGGCTCGCCGCGATACTTTGACCAAGGAAACGTTACCCTTGGAAGGTATTGAATTACATATCGAGAAGTTATTGGACGAGATTCAGGAGAATATATACAAATTGGCACTGGATCGGCGTAACAATTGGATCACGAAAGTGGATTCTTACGAGGAGTTCAAAACGTTGATTGACACGAAAGGCGGGTTCTTCTTGTGTCATTGGGACGGAACCCCGGAAACGGAGGAGAAGATCAAGAACGAGACGAAAGCCACGATTCGTTGTATCCCGTTTGATGCTCCCGAGGAAGAAGGCAAGTGCATGGTGACAGGGAAGCCGTCGCACAGGAGGGTGTTGATAGCGAGAGCTTATTAATTTTAAATTTTAAATTGTAGATTTTAGATTGCAATGGCAGTCTGAGTCGAAATTGGATAATTTAAAACTTAAAATTTAAAGTCTAAAATTTAAAATTGTTTTATGTTGCCAGTAGTTGAGCGTTTTCTCAGGTATGCGAAGATACACACGGAATCGGATCGGGAAACCGGGTTGATTCCGAGCACACCGGGACAATTGGAATTTGCTTATCTCCTTTCAGAGGAGATGCAAGCAATGGGTATGCAGGACGTGTCAGTAGATGATTACGGGTATGTGATGGGATTTGTGCCCGGGAACACGGACAAGGAGTGTTCATCTATCGGGTTTATCGCCCACATGGATACTAGCCCGGATATGACGGGTAAACACGTGAAACCACAGATAATCGAGAACTACAAGGGTACAGATGTTCTTTTAAATAAAGAAAAAGGGTTTACTTTGTCGCCGGATGATTTCCCCGAGTTGAAGAATTACGTGGGGACGGATTTGATTGTGACGGACGGGAATACCCTTTTGGGTGCGGATGATAAAGCGGGTATTGCCGAGATTTTGACGGCGATGGAGTATTTGATTCAGCATCCGGAAATCAAACACGGGAGAATTGCCGTTTGCTTTACCCCGGACGAGGAGATTGGAGAAGGAGTAGATCATTTTGATTTGAAGAAATTCGGGGCTAAGTTCGCTTATACCTTGGATGGGGGTGAGATCGGGGAATTGGAATACGAGAATTTTAATGCGGCTTTGGCTCGCTTGACGTTCAAGGGAAGGAATTTCCACCCCGGTTACGCTAAAAACAAGATGGTTAATTCTATCAAGGTAGCCAACGAGTTCATGGCAAGTCTGCCGAAAAAGGAAGCTCCCGAGTATACTTCCGGTTACGAAGGCTTT
>OGKG01002715.1_pt1 | contig 17848 bp, 17 predicted proteins | sample 1572201 | NCBI WGS metagenome assembly OGKG01 (sample SAMEA2582146, study PRJEB24529) | metagenome | biome: Human gut stool | place: China | collected 2011 | reverse complement strand
AGTGCTTTGTCTTTTGGCAAAAGGCGACGTTTTGATGGGCGGAAAAAATCGGAGAGAGCATGGCATCCAATTGATTTTTCCAAAAGAATCAGAAATCCCAGGCTTCCCTCTTGAGGATTCGCGTGACCGAAGATTTATGTCGATGCCGGCGTATCTCGGTGGACGATTTCATTTAGCCGGTGAAAAATTTTATGGCTCAAATGGGCGAAATGTGAGGAAAGGACTGCCGCGTTCCATTTTGATGGCGACACTAAATGATGTGGAGACCGGACAGCCGCTTGCCTATATGTCAGCCAATTTGCTGTCTGCCATGCGCACCGGCGCGGTGCCGGGGGTGGTTGCCAAGCATTTGTCAGTAAAAAATCCGAAAGTGCTGACACTTTTGGGACCCGGCGTTGTAAATAAAACATGTCTGATGGCATATATGTCCCAGTTTGATTCTATTGATACCATTAAGATTAAAGGAAGTTCTGCGGCATCCGCAACAGCGAAAGAAATGGAGCGTTTTATTAAAGAAAAGTATCCGCAGGTTTCCCAAATTGTTTTGTGCGGTACGGATGAAGAAGCGGTAAAGGATGCAGATATCATCAGCGAGGCAACTTCGGTCGAAAAACGCCGGTGGCCGGTGCTGAAGCCCGAATGGATTAAGCCCGGCTGTTTGATTATTTCCTCCGGCACAATGGATTTTAGCGATTATGATTTTATGGTGAAAGATATCCGCAAAATTGTGGATAACTACCCGATGTATGAGGAGTACATAGAAATTTATGAGGAGTGGGATGAAAATGGAAAGCGTCTCTCATCAGGAATCCCCGGCATGTATTATGTCAACATGGTGGACGATGGAAAAATTGAGCGTTCAGAAGTGACAGAGCTTGGTGAGATTTTGCTTGGTGAAAAAAAAGGACGCAAATCGGATGATGAAATTATTATGGTCAGTGTCGGCGGTATGCCGATTTTAGATGTCGGCTGGGGGTATGAGTGTTACTGCAAGGCGAAAGAAAAGGGCATTGGAACGACATTGAATTTATGGGAAAAACCGTATCTTTATTAATAAAGGGGGCGGTTGGTATGAATCGAAGAATTACGGTGAAATACTGTTTTTTGCAGGGAGGATACTGGACGCTCGCAGCTGTAGCGATGGCGTTTACAACACCGCTTTTAGAGGCAAAAGGTTTTTCCGGAACAGAAATCGGAATTTTGAGTGCTGTCAAATATCTGGCAGTGCTCATTTTTCAAATGGTATTAGGAAGTTTTGCGGATAAACACGCCGAAAAAGTTCCCTTGCAGCGCATGTTGATTCTCATGACTTTTGTAAATATTATTTTTTCTTTTTTATTTTATTTAACCGGACATACGATGTGGATGGCAATGCTCACGCTAATTGTTTTTGGCATGACAATCCACTGCGCTTCGCCGCTTGTGGATTCGCTGTCCATCCAGTACATGAACCACGGCGTGAAAATGAACTACGCCATATCGCGTGCCTGCGGTTCTTTGTGCTGGGCCGTTTTCTGCGTTGTGGTTGGTTTGATTGCCGATGCGTTTGGGGCAAACCGGATTTTAATTTTCCAGATTGTCGTAAGTTTTTTGTTTGCTTTTTTTGCGTTTAATATGGATGCTGTCGATTTTTCAAAGGAAAGAAAAAAGGAAGAAAAAACGGGAGATTTAGCCTCTGAAAATTCAGACGCGGAATGTGAAATAGGAGAAGTTCATTCGTGTTTTTATCTGCTGAAACATTTTCCTAAATATTCATTATTTTTGCTTGGACTTGTGTTTGTCTTTGCCGCTTATAATATGAATAGTACATTTCTCATTGACTGGATTGAGGGCATGGGAGGAAATCACGCGGACTATGGGATGGCTCAGTTCGTGCTTGCAATGGCGGAAATTCCGGTGGCACTTGTCTTTTACCGGATTCGTGGACGAGTTTCCATTGATAAACTGATGGTAGTCTGTGCATTCTTTTGCTTCCTTCGCGCCACGGCAACGACATTTTCCGGTAGCGTAACACTTGTCATTTTGTCGCAGGCACTGGAACTGTTAGGGCTCAGTATTTATTATGTCGGCACGGTGTATTTTGTCATGGACTATCTGCCGCAGGCGGATGCCGTAAAAGGTGCTTCCCTCATTAGCCTCGCCGGGATGGGGCTTGGGGAGATGGCAGGAAGTATCTCGTGTGGTTTGATTAAAGATGCGTTTGGCTTGAGAAATCTTATGCTTTTGAGTAGTGGTGTCGGGCTTGTGGGCGTTGTGGTTATGGTGTGGATGTGGCGGAGGTTGGAATGATGGGGTTGTGACAAACGTTCTTTTTCCTTGCATAAAAATAACATCTTCTGTTATGATATAATCAATTGGGGAATTTATTTGAAAGATGAGGAAATAGATTGATGGAGCATGTGTATAACGGAAAGGAAAACACAAAATATTTAAAACTATTAAAACAAAACTATTCATCAAGTCAGGCGGTAATCCGGGAAATCGTAAATTTAACGGCCATTACAAACCTGCCGAAAGGGACGGAGTTTTTCTTAAGTGATATTCATGGTGAATATGAAGCATTTTTGCATATTATGAATAATTGTTCCGGAGTAATCAAAGAAAAAGTGGACTTGATTTTTAAAGATACCTTATCGGAGTTTGACAGACAGGAACTGTGTACGCTGATTTATTATCCGAGAGAAAAAATGACGCTGCTCGGGGAAACGAACAGAATTGATGGCAACTGGTATGCCATGACATTGAATCATTTAATTATGATTGCCAAGTTATTGTCGTCGAAGTATACAAGGTCAAAAGTGAGGAAGGCACTGCCGGAGGACTATGCTTATATTATTGACGAGCTGCTGCATGCGCAGGAAGATGAAGATGCAAACCAGATTCGGTATCATAAGCAGATATTACAGACGATTATTGAGCTGGAGGATGCAGATGAATTTATTATTGCACTGTCGCAGTTGATTAAGCGACTGGCTGTTGACCACCTTCACATTGTCGGAGATATTTTTGACCGAGGCGGGAGTGCGGACAAAATACTGGATTTATTGTATGATTATCATTCACTGGATATTGAGTGGGGAAATCACGATATTTTATGGATGGGTGCTGCCTGCGGAAATGATGCGTGCATATGCAGTGTGATTCGTAATAACCTCAAATATGATAATGTTGAAATTTTAGAAAATGCCTATGGAATCAGCTTAAGGCAGTTGATTCTTTTTGGTATGAAAACGTATGGAATTGAGGATGGCATAAAGGCAGCATTAGCAGCGGTTACCGTTATCCTTTTTAAGTTAGAGGGGCGGTTGATAAAGGCACATCCGGAGTATGAGATGAGTGACAGGCTGTTATTGGGGCAAATGGATGATACAAAAAATAAGGTTATGATTGAGGGCGAATGGGTCACTATGAATACCAATGTGTTTCCGACTGTAGATTTAGAAAATCCTTATGAATTAACAGAGGAAGAAACGGAAATTTTGCGGAAACTGCACCGGAATTTTGTGTCGAGCCAGCGTCTGCAAAAACATATTCGTTTTCTGTATGAAAAAGGAAGTATGTACAATGTATACAACGGAAATTTAATTTATCACGGGTGTGTTCCGGTTGATAAAAACGGAGCTTTTGATAAATTGTGCATTGATGGAAAATATTATCATGGAAAAGCGTTGTTGGATAAGTGCGAGGAAAAAGCAAGAGCCGCTTATTTGGACAACCCGGACAAAGATGATATTGATTTCATGTGGTTTTTGTGGGGCGGAGAAAAGTCGCCTTTGTGTGGAAGAAAACTTAAGACTTTCGAACGTGAATATGTGGATGAAGAAAGTTTGTGGACAGAGGAGTCAAATCCTTATTACAGCAAGTATTATGATGAAAGTTTTTGCTGCCAGATTCTTCATGAATTTGGGCTTTATGATGACGATTCCCATATCATCAATGGACATACACCGGTCCATGCCATTGAAGGGGAAAATCCGGTCAGGGCAAAAGGAAGGCTGTTTGTAATTGATGGCGGTTTCTGCCGCTCCATGAATAAAGCGACAGGGATTGCCGGCTATACCTTGATTTTTAATTCGCATGGGTTAAGGCTGAAAGCGCATACCCCATTTACTTCAGTGGAAGACGCCTTGATGAATAATACGGATATTGAATCCTCTTCTGAGATTATCGAAAAAGATTTGCAGCGTATGTTTGTAAAGGATACGGATATCGGGAAACACTTATTGGAAGAAATCAGTGATTTGCGTAAACTTCTTGAAAATTACCGCAGACTATAGAAAAGGCAAAACTTGCCATTTTTTCTCATGCTTGTTAGAATAAAGTTATTAAGTTGCGTGTACGCGGAAAAGAGGAATTATTATGAATACAGATACATCGAAGAAAACTTTTTTGTTAGTTGAAGGGGCATTAATGATTGCCATGGCGTTTGTCCTTAGTTATATTAAACTTTATGATATGCCGATGGGCGGAAGCATTACACTGGAAATGATTCCGTTAGTCATTATGGGACTTCGTCATGGAGTGAAATGGGGAACATTTACGGCAGCCGTACATGGTATCATTCAGCTTATATTAGGCTTTAGTAATGTAATGTACTGCGCTACGATTCCTGCGATGATTGGATGTGTACTGTTAGATTATCTTTTTGCCTTTACGGTACTTGGACTGGCAGGGCTTTTTCTTCCGCTATTTAAGAATAAGCTTATAGGTGCGGCAGTTGGAACGGCGATATGCGGAGCACTGCGCTTTCTGTGCAGCTTTTTATCCGGATGGCTTTTGTGGGGAAGTTATGCACCGGAGGGCTGGAGCGTTGCTTACTATAGTTTTATCTACAATGGTTCTTACATGCTGCCAAACATTATCATTGGAGTAATTGTTATTTTGATAATTGGAAAAACAGCACCGGGATTTCTATTTCAAAAGAGGGAAAACGATAGATAAAACTGGTGCAGGAAAGAGGGGGTTTTATGTATTGGATTTTACTGGTAATTCAGTATGTGGGAATGGCAGCACTGTTTTTTGAAATTTTATATGTAAGCAGACAGCACAGTTCGCGGATTCAGACGCTTCTTGTGATGCTTTTATATGCTACGGTATTTAATATTGCCGGGTATACGCTGGAAATGCAGGCGGCGACCAAAGAACTGGCAATGCAGTCTTTGAAATTTACATATTTAGGAAAACCGTTCATTATATTTATTATGTACCTCTTTGTAATGGAGTATTGCGGGGTAAAACTTAGTAAAAAAAAGGTAAATTTATTTTTTGGCATAAGCGTGTTTGTGGCGGCATTGGTATTTACCAATGAACATCATTCGCTTTTTTATTCATCCATTTCTTATACAAAAGAGGGACTTTTTCCGCATTTGGTACTGGGACATGGATTGTTTTACAACTTGTATATTATTCTTGTACTATATTTCGTTTTTTCTACCTTTTACGTGTGCGTTCAGAAATATCGGAAAGACAAATCAGAAATTATGCGCAAGCAGGTAACGGTACTGCTTGTTATGGTGCTGCTTACGTTCCTTTGTCTGGTATTGTTTTTGTTTAAACTGACAGACGGATATGATTCGACAACATTGGCGTATCTGGTGGCAGTGTTTTTGTTTCAGCGGCTCATTCGCAAGTATAAGTTATTTGACACGCTGCGTCTGGCACAACAGGAAGCGGTGGAGTATATGTCCAATGGCTTAATTGTTCTCAATATTTATGGCGGGTTGGTTTACACGAACCCGGAGGCAGAAAAGATATTGGAAAAGCTGCAGAAAGAGCGGAGTGAGGGGTTACAATATTTAGAAGATCTTGCTGCGAAGTCAGAAAATTTATTTTTAGATGAATGTTCACTTCTAGAACACAAAAATAGTGAAAAATGTGTATATGAAGTATCCAAGCATGGTATTTACCGCGATGATAAATATTATGGGCGAATGATTGTCATTACAGAAATTACGGACAGCTATTATTATACGGAGCGTTTGCAGCATGACTTGGATGTTAAGACCAAAGAGGTAGTCAAAATTCAGCGTGATATCATTGCTAGTTTTGCAGCGATGATTGAGGCGAGGGATGGAATTACCGGACTTCATATTAAAAATACTGGAAATTTAGTGACGGTACTTGTCAATGTGATGAAAAAAGATGCGAGATTTGCTGATAAAATTACGGATGAATATGCAGAGATGACGGCGGCAGCCGCACGTCTGCACGATATTGGAAAGATTGCGATTCCGGACCGTATTTTGCAGAAGGAAGGAAAACTTACGGATGAAGAATTTGCCATTATGAAGACGCATCCGGCGGAAGGAGCCAAAATATTAGAGAATACAATTCAGGGAATGGAATCCGATGCTTATTATCAGATTGCACATGATATGGCACTGTACCACCATGAGAAATATGATGGCAGCGGCTATCCGTGTGGAATTCGCGGTGAGGAGATACCGCTTTCTGCACGAATTATGGCGGTGGCAGATGTATATGATGCGCTGCGTTCCAAACGCCACTATAAAGATGGATTTTCTAAGGAAAAAGCGATGGCGATTATGAAGGAAAGCCGGGGAACGCATTTTGATGCGGAAATTGATGATTTGTTCTTGGAGCATATTGATGAAATGGAGGCCGTTTTAGATATGGGAACTGATTTATAAATACACAAGATAGGAAGTGCTGGAATGAAAAGGAATTATGAAAAATTTATCACAGATATGATACGATATGCATCATCGGCGGAGTCACCGGATTATATTATACAGCAGATTATAAAGTATATTTGTGAAAATCTGGATTCCGACCGGGCATATATTTTTGAAGATAATTTAGATGGTACATTTCGAAATACCTACGAGTGGTGTAGAGAAGGTGTATCCGAGCAAATTGATAATTTACAGCGGGTGCCTTATGAGGGAATGCTGGATGCGTGGTTTTTAGAGTATGAAAAATCACACAACATTATGATACATGATATAGAGGAGTATCGGAAAGTGAGTGAGTCACTGTATCATATTTTGAAACCACAGGGAATTCGGACTTTGGTGACAGGGCCAATTGAAGTTAATGGTAAATACATTGGTTTTTATGGAGTGGATAATCCGCCGGTGGAATTGATGGACAATATTTCTACTATGATAAATATGATGGAGTTTGTCATTTCCATGATGATTCGTATCCGAAATTATGCCAGAGAAGTTGAGGAAAATGCGCTGCGTGACCAGCTTACCGGCTGCCGGAGCCGAAAAGCACTGTCGTTTGCCTATGATGGAGACTTTGCCAAAAATCAGTCGATTGCCCTCATTATGTGTGATTTGAATGGACTGAAAAAGAAAAATGACACGAAAGGGCACGAGGCAGGAGATAAATATTTGTGTGATGCGGCAGAAGTTTTGTTTGCCTGCTTTGGCAATGAGAATGTGTACCGCGTGGGCGGTGATGAGTTTGTGATTGTGCTGTTTGATGTGGATTTAAATGCAGTGAATGAAAAAATTGATAAAATGCTTGTATATCTTGAATTGAAGGAAGTTAGTATGGCGTATGGATTTGCTTACCGGAAGAATGCGAAAGAGCCATTTGAAAATCTGCTGCGAGAAGCGGATAAAAGGATGTATGAAGACAAACGCAGATATTATGACAAAATATCAGGAGGAAAGCATTAGGAAGGAGCTGCGAGTTGGAGAAGAAAGAAAACCGGTTTCAGATTATTTCAGCAATTGCGGCGGTTGTGTTGTTATACTTAGTTTTAGAGGGCTTTGGCATCACGTGCCCGATTAAATTTCTGACCGGGATTTCGTGTGCAGGGTGTGGCATGTCCAGAGCATGGATAGCAGTTTTTTATCTGGATTTTGCACGGGCATTTTATTTTCATCCCTTATTTTTTACGCCACCGGTTATATTACTTGTCATTTTATTGAAAAAGCGCATAAAACCAGTGTTTTACAAAGGTTTTATATTTACAATGATAGCGTTATATGTTATTGTTTATTTGTATAGAATGATATGGGGGGACCATCAGGTGGTTGTGTTTGAACCGGCAAAGGGATGTATGGTTTTACTCGTTCAAAAAATTTTAAGCTAAAGGAGGAGACATATGTTTTGTGCAAATTGCGGTGCACAAGTCCCGGATGGAACAAAATTCTGTCCGTCTTGTGGTAAACCGTGTTCAACAGGCGAAAAGGTAAAACAGGCAGCAGAGGATGTGTTTAACAAAAGTGAACAGGAATTAGGAAATGCTTTTGAAGATGTGAAGCAGAATTTCCAAGGAGGAACGGGAAGTACACCTCCACCATATTTCGGCGGCAGATTAAAAGAAGACCGCTCGCTTGTTACATACATTTTACTTTCACTGGTTACCTGTGGCATATACGGTTATTACTTCATTTACAAATTGGCTGAGGAAGTTAATATTGCCTGCGAGGGAGATGGCGAGCAGACTTCGGGACTTGTTGCATTTATTTTACTGTCATTCATTACCTGCGGTATTTATGCCTATTACTGGTACTACAAATTGGGAAATCGTTTAGCGGCAAACGCCGTTCGTTACAATTTAAATTTCCAGGAAAACGGTACGACCGTATTGATGTGGTGCATTTTTGGCGCTTTTCTGTGTGGTATCGGACAGTTTTTTGCAATGCACATTTTGATTAAAAACTCAAATATGATTTGTGCTGCATACAACCGTTCCAAAGGTTTATAAGAAATAAGATTGACACTTTCAAGGGGGAAAGACATTTGGTTTTTCTCCCTTTTTATGTGAGGTTATGAAAAAGTCTGGGAGGAGAAACTAAGATGAAAAAGAGAATTATTGCCACGGCGATATCAGCGAGCGACAATGCATTGACGCCCGGTGAATTGAATCAGTTATTATCAGATAATCAGGTATATGACGGCGAGGGAAATCTTCAATGGGGGCTGCTTGATGCCATCAATGGATTTCACACGAAGGTTTATTCGGATGTTTCGGCTGCTCATATAGATGAGTGCCTGAAGCAAAATCATTATCCGATTGTGAAGGTTCATAGGCAGACACTCACAAGCTATCACCATTTTATTTTAATTGTGGGGACAAAAGATGGAGAGTATATTTGTATGGACCCACTGGAGAATAAGCTTACAAAACTGTCAGATTATGGCAGTAAAGTATATGCTGTCCGCTGTGTGTGGTATGAATAAGAATGAGTTGTCATTCCATAAATTGCTATGGAATTTCAATCAATAAATATCTTAAGAAAGGAAGGAACTGTTATGAGAAAAAATTTTGGAGCAAAACCTTACACGTATCCACAGCCGGTATTTATTCTGGCGAGTTACGGAGAAGATGGTACACCGGATGCTATGAATGCTGCCTGGGGCGGTATTAGTGGTGGCTCTGAAGTAACCATGTGTATTAGTGCCCGTCACAAATCAACGGAAAATATTTTGAAAAAGAAGGCGTTTACCATCAGCATGGCAGATGCTGCACACGTGAAAGAATGTGATTATGTAGGACTTGCTTCTGCAAATGACACACTAGATAAACTGGCAAAGGCAGGCTTCACGGTAAGCAAGGCTGAGTTTGTTGATGCCCCTGTTATTAACGAACTGGCTGTTTGTGTAGAATGTAAGCTTGTCAGCTATGACGAGAAAAGCGGTCACATGGTAGGCGAGATTGTAAATGTCAGCGTGGATGAAAGTGCTCTTACACCGGACGGTGAGGTTGACGTTGCAAAAGTTGAGCCGATTTCATTTGACCCTTTTAATAATAAGTATGTGAAAGTTACAGAAATTGTAGGAAATGCTTTTTCGGATGGAAAAGAATTGATGTAGGGATTCATTGCAACTGTTTACAAGGTAAAGAATATGTGATAAGATAAGAACAACCCGCAAAGAGGGAGTAGTTCCACGCCAAAAGGCGAGGTGTAGATTTCGTCAGTACGATTTGAAAGAATCCGGAATTTACGGAACAAATTAGATTTGTTGAACAAGACTTTTTGTGCATGTGTTTTGCATGCACAAAAAGTCTTTTTTTATTAAGGCGGGCTGCAAACTTTGAAATTGTTATTAATCAGAGAAAGGAAAGAAAAGATGAAAGAAATTTACCGGATGACCAAGGAAGAAATACTCCAACACCAACATGTCTCGGAGAAAGGCCTGACAGAAGGCAGGGTGCAGGAAATAAGGCAGAAAATAGGGGAAAATCAGTTACAAGCAACAAAGAAAAAAAGTCCGGTGCGCATTTTTGCGGAGCAGTTTCAGGATTTGCTGGTTATTATTTTAATGATTGCCGCAGTTGTGTCGATGTTATCCGGAAATGTGGAGAGTACGGTTGTAATCTTTGTTGTTATTGTGATGAATGCTGTGCTTGGAACGGTTCAATATCTCAAGGCAGAAAAATCACTTGATTCTCTCAAGGCACTTTCATCACCACATGCAAAAGTACTTCGTGATGGTAAAAAAATGAAAATCTTTTCTAAAGAGATTGTACCAGGGGATATTCTTCTTCTGGAAGCAGGGGACATGATTGCAGCAGATGGACGCATTTTGGATAATTATTCGCTTCAGGTTAATGAAAGTTCTCTTACCGGGGAATCCACAAATGTGGATAAATCAGAAGATGCTATTGAGGAAGAGGCGGCATTGGCAGACCGAATCAACATGGTATATTCCGGTACATTGGTTGCGCAGGGACGTGCGGTGGTGTTAGTAACGGCGACAGGAATGAAGACGGAGATGGGAAAGATTGCGGAACTCATGAATGCCACGCAAGAGAGGAAAACACCTTTGCAGGAAAGTTTAGATGATTTTGGGAAAAAGCTTGCTATTGTAATCATGATTATTTCCACAATAGTGTTTGTGCTGAGAATTTGTCAGAAACAGCCAATACTGGATTCATTAATGTTTGCTGTGGCTCTTGCTGTGGCGGCAATTCCGGAGGCACTTAGTTCTATTGTTACGATTGTGCAAGCCATGGGAACAAGGAAAATGGCAGAGGAGAATGCCATTATTAAGGAATTAAAAGCGGTGGAAAGCCTCGGGTGTGTGTCGGTAATCTGTTCGGATAAGACAGGAACGCTGACACAAAACAAAATGACGGTAACAGATATATATATTAATCATACTGTTGTTAAGCCAGAGAGCCTTAAGCTAACGGAACCGCTTCACAGAATTTTTTTGTACAACGCGATTTTGAATAATGACGCCTCCGTTCAAATGAAAAAGGAAATTGGAGATCCCACAGAGAGCTGTCTTTTGACAATGGCACAAAAAGCCGGATTGACAAAGGCTGGAGTTTCGGAAGAGGTCATTCGTGAAATGATACCAAGAATGGAAGAACTTGCTTTTGACTCAGAACGTAAGCTTATGAGCACCAAATACCGCCTGCATGGTATAACGATGATACTAACGAAAGGTGCAGTCGATGTTTTACTGGAACGATGCGTAAAATGTGCCGAGATTGGTGGAAATCGTGATATGACTGACAAGATGAAAGAGAAAATTTTGCAACAGAATCAGAAGTTTTCTGAAAATGGTCTCCGAGTACTTGCTTTTGCATATAAAGAAGTTAATGAGGGCAAGAAACTGACGTTGGAGGAGGAAAATGGATTTATCTTTGTCGGTTTGGCAGCAATGATTGATCCACCGAGAGAGGAAGCAGTGGATGCTGTACAGACAGCCAGACAGGCTGGAATTCGCACAGTTATGATTACCGGAGATCATAAAGTAACAGCAGAGGCAATTGCAAAAAAGCTGGGCATTTTCCAAAAAGATGATTTGGCGGTGACGGGACAGGAATTAGATGCTATGAGTGACGAAGAATTAGATGGGCTTTTGGAAGAAATTTCTGTTTATGCAAGGGTTTCACCGGAAAACAAAATACGAATTGTGAGAAACTGGCAAAAGAAAGGCCGCATTGTAGCTATGACAGGAGATGGAGTAAATGATGCACCGGCACTAAAGAAAGCAGATATTGGCGTGGCAATGGGAATTACAGGAACAGAAGTATCAAAAGATGCCTCCTCTATGATTTTAGCAGATGATAATTTTGCTACCATTATTAAGGCTGTGTTAAATGGAAGAAACGTGTATCGCAATATAAAAAATGCAATACAGTTTCTGCTTTCCGGAAACATGGCTGCAATTATTGCGGTACTTGTTTGCTCGGTAGCGGCACTCCCATCACCCTTCAAACCGGTTCATCTTCTTTTTATAAATTTGTTGACAGATTCGCTGCCGGCACTTGCCATTGGAATGGAGCCATCGGATCCCGAACTATTAAAGCAAAAGCCGAGAAACCCGGAGGAAGGTATTCTTACAGGAAAATTTGTGAGCCATCTCTTTGGCTATGGTGCGCTTATTGCAGCAGCAACAATGGCTGCTTTTTGTATGGGGTTGAATAGGAGCGATGCAATGGGGGCTACAATGGCATTTGCTACCCTGACATTGGCACGGTTATTTCACGGCTTTACCTGTCGGAGCGAGCGTTCGCTGGTAGATTTGAAATTTTCTACGAATCTATGGAGCATCGGTGCTTTTGCAGCGGGAACATTACTACTTGCTGCAGTGCTTTTTCTGCCGGGATTGCAGACACTTTTTGAGGTGACTCCATTAAGTGGAATAGAGTATGCAACTATTCTGGGATTGGCAATTACACCCACCATATTTATTCAAGGTTATAAGTTCATAACTAGCAAAAAAAGAAAGAATTTGTTAAAATAAGAGAAAGAAAAGCAAGAAAAGCGGCGCAAAACATACATTTTGAGAAAAGAGGCGATGATATGAATACAAAGCGGGAATTTTGGCAGCGAAATGTGGTTGCAGTGGTTGGTATGTTAGTTTTTTCAGCGGGTATTAATCTTTTTATCGTACCGGCAAATCTTTATAATGGTGGTGTTTTGGGAATTAGTCAGGTGATTCGTACGGTATTGGTGCGTTATTTTCATTTGGCATCCGGGACAACGGATATTGCGGGTATTATTAACATGCTTTTGAATATTCCATTGTTTGTACTTGCCTATGTATTTGTCGGTAAGAAATTTTTCTTTCGGACATTGGTTTGTGTGGTGAGTCAAACATTGTTTCTTAGTTTGATTCCGATACCGGCGATACCAATTGTAAGGGATTCCCTTACTGCAAGCATAATTGGTGGAATTTTTGGAGGAACAGGAATTGGGATAGCATTGCAATCCGGTGGATCAAGCGGTGGTTTGGATATTGTTGGTATGATTTTTACCAAACGGTTTAAAGGATTTAGTGTTGGTAAAGTGTCACTGTCGGTAAATGCAGTTATTTATATTGTTTGTGCAGTATTGTTCGGACTTCCTACGGCAGTATATAGCATTATATATTCGGCAGTAAGTATGTTGATGACGGATCGGGCTCATACGCAGAATATTAACACGGAAGTGGTAATATTTACCAAAAAGAAGCCGTTGAAGATTATTGATTACATTGTCAATGAGTATCACCGCGATGCGACCTGGTGGGAAGCAAAAGGCGGTTATACCGAAGAAAATACATATATGGTTATTGTTGTTTTGTCCAAATATGAATGTGCTCATTTAAAGCGGGAATTAAAAGAAGTGGATGAGCATGCATTTGTAATTGTAAAAGATGGGATGTCTGTGGTTGGGAAATATGAAAAGCATTTACAAGGGTAAAAGTTGTTGCTTTCATACTGGAAGCTTATGATATAGAACTTGCAGAAAAGATAGCAATGATGGTAACGGAATCACCTTACCGTGTGACCGCAGAAACCATAAGCAATTCCTGCGGAGTTTGTGACAATTGTTCGCTGCTAGTTTCTTTGGTTTCCAGTAATTTCGTAGAAAAGCTTTGTGACTCGTGGGTTTGAGTACGTCGGTATGTGGCACTGGTAGTTTCAGTGTCCATACCGCTACGCACTCAATTAGTGGGAACGCCCACGAGACGCAAAGCTTTTCTGCGAAATTACGGAAACTAAAAAAGTGCCAATGAACAATTGACACAAACAGGCTTATTTTCAAACTTGACAGAACTAAACCTAAGCGATACAATGTATTTAGTCATACTAAACAGTTAAGAGGTGAGGGCATACGGCGAGTTTTGAACAACAGTTAAAAAAGGGTGTATTAGAGATGCTGGTTCTTGAACTTTTGGCAAAAAAGAGTATGTATGGGTATGAGATGATACAAACCTTAAAAGGGACGAGCGAGGATTTTTTTGCGTTAAAAGAAGGAACGCTATATCCGATTTTATACCGCTTGGAGGACAATGATTTTGCAAAAAGCAGCTGGTCTGAGCCGAAAGATGGAAAGGCACCTAAGAAATATTATGAAATAACAAAGAAGGGGAGAGAGAGACTTTTGTTTCAAAAGGAGCATTGGACTTTGTTTGAAAAGAAAGTGGATGAATTATTAAGGGGGAACGGCAAATGACAGAACAACAATTTTTACGACAGATAAAGCGGCTCCTGCATTGTAAAGCGGACAAAAAACGAGAGATACTGCGCCAGCTTGAATCAGACATTGCGAGTGCGAAAGAAGGTGGAAAGAGCTGGGAGGAGATAAGGCAGGAGTGGGGAACACCGGAGCAGTTTGTTAGTGAATTTAACGAAGATGGACGGGGCATACAAAAGGGGAAAAGAATTTTAATTGGCAGCGTGGCAGTGCTTGTTTTATTTGCTTGTGTGGCAGTAGGTGTTTGGCTTGCACACTCGCACGAAAAAAACAGCGGGCAGCAGTTGACAAAGAATGTTGAAACTCAGAAAATCGAGAAAATTCCTGATGTTGTACGAGAGGTAATTACCGATTTTTCGGATGGCGCATATGAAAAATTTATCGCTCGGTGTGATGCGAAAATGCAGGCGGCATTTTCTAAGAAAAATTGGGAAGATGCACAAAAAATAGCTTCATCACAGATGATTGAAAAAGCAGAAAATGAGAAGTTATTAAGTGTGACACAAACCACTCAGGCAGGATGGGATTTGAAGGTTTATCAAGTGGCTGTAGACTATGGCAAGCGTCAGATTGTGTATACGATTTCTCTGGATACAGAAAATTTAATTGCCGGATTTTATTTTAAATAACGGGGGTGTTTGTATGGAATGGCATGGAGCAATAGCAATTTATGTGATTGGTACACTGGCACTTATTATAAGTGCAGTTCATACGGCGGTAACAAGTCAGGAAAAAGGAATCTTAATGAATGGTTTTGAACTGGAAAAAAATCTGGATGAGAAAAAATACAGGCAGGTAAAAACACTGCTTCTTGCGTTGCAGTGTTTCCTGTTAATTTTGTATGTAGTTTTATTTATTTTCTTCCGTCACTATCTGGTGGCACTAATCGGTTTGTTTTTCTGCGCAATTCTGCCATTTGCGCTTACGCTTTTGGCGGTTCCGAAAAATCAGGATTAGTTTAAGCATAAAAAATCAGAAAAAAACTCGACGCAAATCCATTGCCAATTGTATATTAAGTGAAAGGAGGGATGAAAGTGGAACATTCTTTATACGACGTCGATAAGGAAGCGAGATTTCAAAATGTATACGATTCTTATATGCAGGATGTGTACCGGCTTTGCTTTTCGTATATGAAAAATAAGATGGACACGGAGGATGCCGTGCAGGAAACTTTTTGCCGCTTTTATCAGGCAATGGAGCGCGTGAAAGAAAAAGAACATGTAAAAGGGTGGCTTCTTGTCACAGCAGGAAATGTCTGCAAAAATATTTTGAAGCATTGGTGGCGGAAAAATCGAAGCTGGCAGGAAAATGAGGAGACAAAAGGGTGTTACGATGAATATGAAATTGAAATGCTTGAACTTGTGTTAAATCTCCCGGTGAAGTACAAAACCGTTGTGTATCTTTATTATTACGAGGGCTATAATAGTGTGCAGATTGCAAAATTATTGAAAAAGCCGGAGTCTACGATACGAACGTATTTGCAGAAAGCAAAGAAATTGTTGAAACAGGAATTGAATGAAGGAAATGCTGTCGAAGTTAATCAAGGCAGTGTATATCAGACCAGGGAGGAATAGAAATGGAGATTAAAGATATTTATCAGAAAATGGAGTGCTCGAAAGAAGATAAAGAGAAGATTTATCGAGCAATTTTACAGAAACGCCGGAGAAATTTTGCCGGCAGTCATTTTATGAAAGCAGCGGTCATTGCGTTGTGCCTGCTTGTTGGTGGAACGACGGCCTATGCAGCGGTTCATTTGCTCACGGCAAATGAGGCAGCAGAGCAGATGGGAAATGATAGGCTGGCAAAAGAATTTGCCGGATTATCGGAGCAGGTCGTAACGAAAAAGTCAGGTGACTATAAAATTAGTTATCTCGGAAAAGTGAGCGGAAAGAAATTGCTTGACGAGGAGATTAATTCCGGTGTGTCGAAGGAAAAATCGTATTATGTTGTGGCAGTAGAAAATACAAAGAAAAAGGATGAACGGATGATTGCATCGCCTTTTGTAAAGGGAAAGGCACCGTGGCAGTATAATCTTTTTATCATGGGCGGAAGTTCGGAAAGCCAGTTAATTGATGGTATCCGCTATTATATTTATGAGTGTGATAATCTCGATATTTTTGCAAATTATGGTGTTTATTTAGGTGTGAGTGACCAGACACCGGGTGCTGAAAATTTCTGTTACGATAAAAAGACAGGAGAGATTTCGGCAAATCCGAAGTACAAAGGTGTCAGTGTTTTATTTGAAGTGTCATTGGATAAGACAAAGGCAAATGAAGATAAAGCACAGGAAGCATTCAAAATGGCGCAGGGGGAAACGCAGAGCGGGGACACGCGTGATACGCAGGTTACACAAATGCATAAAATCATGAAAAAATGGAATGAACTGCCGGAGCAAAAACGGATTCAATTTGCCAAAGAAAACGGAGTGAAGACAAAAGAAGAAACCGTTTATAATGAAAATTATGCAGAAAAGATAGGCAAAGAATTTATACCGGGCAATTCCTATACGGAGAAGTATCTGGATATAAAGGTTGCTGTTCTTGTAAAGAAGAAAACCGCAAAGATTACACATTATCAGGTTTCACTGGATGAAGTAAAAGCATTGTTTTCCTAAGTGTAAAATTTAAGCGGGCGCTTCCTGCGCCCGCTCTAGATAATAACTTCTCCTGCTGTGTTAATTATTTGTTTTCTTTTGCTGGAACAGGTGCATGGGCAAGTTGGAGAAGAACTGCGGAAACCTGGGATGAAACATATGCTTTTATTGATGACGCAGCTACTTTGAATAACGTGAGGAACCAATATGGAGATCGGGCGGAAAAGTGGATATCTTATGCAAAGCGGCATAAGGAAAGCGGAATTGCACATTGGGAATCCATCATTGGGATGGGGGCACATGTGAATTCCAGGATGGCTATTGTACCGCGTATAAATCTCGTGCAAAATCTTGGTGTTAGTGAGAATGCAACCCACAGTGTTATTTCAGACCCATTGCTGATCCCGCAGCGTGTGAGGAGATTCTATATCCCCGGCAAAGAACTTGATTTTCCGATTCGGCATCCTAAATATGTAGTTCCGGAGATGAACTATACTGTACAGAATGAGAAAACGATGACAACATCGGCATGGTTGCGGTTTTGCGACCGTATTGAGATATCTGTAAATATTTTTAGACATTATGGAATGCGGGAATTCTTCAATATGGTGAAGAAAAGACTTAAAAGATCGTGAGGTGTATTGATATGAAAATGGAACTTTCAGAGAGATTGATGATACCAGAGCGAGTACGGATTCCCGTTCTTGGGGGCATCTGGTATCACCATTTATGTAAAAAAAAGCGGGAAGAAATTCGAAATGTTCCCATTCAGTCCCTTTCTCTCAATCAGGAGAAACGAGAAACAAAACTGATTTCGGAAAAAATACTTTAGTATTATAAGCCTTATGTA
>OGKG01002712.1_pt1 | contig 17873 bp, 15 predicted proteins | sample 1572201 | NCBI WGS metagenome assembly OGKG01 (sample SAMEA2582146, study PRJEB24529) | metagenome | biome: Human gut stool | place: China | collected 2011 | reverse complement strand
CTCTTGGGGGTCAAAGGGGGATATTCTCTTTCCGAGGAAAGAGAATATCCCCCTTAATCGCTCCCCTGCGCGGCGCAGGGGAAATCTGCCGCCCGCGCGGCATAAAATTTCTGCTCATGAGCATAATAAGGAAAATTATGTGGCGGAGGGCGGTTATGGAGCTTTTTTCGGCAAACTACGAGGAAAACACCCGCGCGCTGGATGATCTGCTTGGCGTGGGGCGGTGCTTTGATATGATCTCGCGCGACTTGTATGTCGGCGGCAGGCGGGCGCGGATGTGGGTGGTGGACGGTTACGGCGACGACGCGGTTATTGAGCGGATGCTGAGCTTCTGGCTGCCGCTCAGAGACGTTAGTGACGCGCAGACGATGCAGCAGTTCATCGACCGATACATCACATTCAACGAGGTAAACGCCGAGCAAAACGTCAAAAACACGGTGACAAGCGTATTTTTGGGTAAGATGGCGCTGCTGGTCGAGGGCTATGACGAGTGCGCGCTGATCGACGCGAAGCAGTATCCCGCGCGCGGGGTGGAGGAGCCGTCGTCGGGCAAGGTGCTGCGCGGCGCGCACGACGGCTTCATCGAAACGCTTGTCGCCAACGCGGCGCTGCTGCGCCGCCGCATTCGCGACCCGCAGCTTACGCTCGAAGGTCACAAGGTGTCGGACTGCTCGCGCGCGGACGTGGTGCTCTGCTATTTGGAAAACAAGGTCGACAGAAAGCTGCTCGACGAGGTGCGGCAGAAGCTCACGAAGATCGACGTGCGCTCGGTTTCAATGAGCCAGGAGAGCATCGCTGAGGCGATGATGGGCAAGCAGCAGTGGTGGACGCCGTTTCCCAAGGTGCGATACACTGAGCGGCCCGACGCCGCGACGGCCTGCGTCATGGAAGGTGACATCGTCGTGCTCGTGGACAACTCGCCCGCGGCGATGATCCTGCCGACGCACTTTTTCGACTTTGTGCAGGAGGCAAACGACTTCTACTTTCCGCCGCTGATCGGGACGTATCTGCGCATCCTGCGCATCGTGGTGTTCCTGCTCACGATGTTCATCACGCCCGTGTGGTTCCTGCTTGTGAAGGACCCGTCGCGTACGCAGGCAGGGCTTGAGTTTTTAGCCATCGACAGCCACTATTCCGTGCCGCTGCTCGTGCAGCTTCTGCTGGCGGAGTTCATCGTCGACCTATTGAAGCTCGCCTCGCTCAACACGCCGGATGTGTTCTCAAACTCGTTCAGCATGCTCGGCGCGCTCGTGCTCGGCGATTTTGCCGTGCAGGCGCACTGGCTCGTGCCGGAGGTGCTGGCCTACATGGCCTTCGTCGCCATTGCGAACTTCGCCCAGCCGAGCTATGAGCTCGGCTATGCCTTCAAGCTGCTGCGGCTGATGCTGCTGCTGTTTGTCGGCGCGCTGGACTGGGTCGGGCTTGCGCTCGGGTGCATCGTGATCGTCGTGCTGCTCGCGACGACGAAGCCGATCGTGGGGAAGGGGTATCTCTATCCGCTCTGTCCGCTCGACAAAAAGGCGCTGCTTGCGCTGCTGGTTCGAAAGCCCATCAGCCGCGACAACACCTGAGGACAACCAAAAAGGCACCCTGCGAAAGCAGGATGCCTTTTTCTTGTTGGTTCATGCGCACAAATGTGCGGCACGAGAAAGTCGTGAGGGATTTTCGATTAGAAAATACCCTGAGCCATCATGGCGTCGGCGACCTTCTGGAAGCCAGCGATGTTAGCACCGGCGACCAGGTTGTAGCCCAGGCCATAGCGCTCGGCAGCCTCGACGGAAGCATCATAGATGTTCTTCATGATGGACTCCATCTTGGCGTCGACTTCCTCAGCGCTCCAGTAGATGCGCTGAGCGTTCTGAGCCATTTCGAGCTCGGAGACGGAAACGCCGCAGGCGTTAACAGCCTTGGAAGGAGCGACGGTGAGGTGCTTCTGCTCCATCAGGAAGGCCAGAGCATCGTTGGTGGTGGGCATGTTGCCGACCTCGATGTAGTAGGGAACGCCGGACTCAGCGATCTTCTTGGCCCACTCCATGTTGACGTCGTTCTGGGTGGCGGCGGGCATGTAGACATCGACGTCCTTGACACCCCAGCACTTCTGACCCTCGACGAACTCAACGCCGAACTTGTCAGCGTAGGGCTTGCAGTGCATCGGGTCCTTAGCGCGCATCTCGAGGATGAAGTTGAGCTTCTCTTCGCCGCAGACGCCATCCGGATCGTGGATGTAGCCGTCGGGGCCAGCGAAGTAGGTGACCTTACCGCCGAGCTCGTCGATCTTCTTCATGATGCCCCAGCCCACGTTGCCGTAGCCGGACATGGCGACACGGATGCCCTTGACTTCCTTGCCGTCGTGCTTCAGGACTTCACGCAGATAATAGACAGCGCCGAAACCGGTAGCCTCGGGACGGAGGATGGAACCGCCGGTGCAGATGGCCTTGCCGGACATAGCACCGAACTCGGCAGCGCCGACGATGCGGCGATACTGGCCGTACAGATAACCGACCTCGCGGCCGCCGACACCGACGTCACCAGCGGGGCAGTCGATGTCCTGACCGATGTGACGATGGAACTCGGTCATGAAAGCCTGGCAGAAGCGCATGACTTCGCCGTCGCTGCGGCCGATGGGGGAGAAGTCGGAACCGCCCTTGGCACCGCCGATGGGCAGGCAGGTCAGAGCATCCTTGAAGGTCTGCTCGAAGCCGAGGAACTTGATGATGGAAAGGTTAACGTTGGAAGCGAAACGCAGGCCGCCCTTGTAGGGGCCGAGGGCCGCGTTGTACTGCACGCGGTAACCACGGTTGACGTGATACTGAAGGTTATCGTCCATCCAGACAACACGGAACTCGATGGTGCGCTCGGGCTCGACCATGCGCTCAAGCAGGCAGGCCTTCTCGTACTCGGGGTGGGCGTTGATGACCGGCTCGAGGGAAGACAGGACTTCTTCGACGGTCTGCAGGAATTCGGGCTCATTCGCGTTCTTGGCCTTGGTCTCGGCAAGAACTCTCTCAATGTAAGCGTTCATGATAAGTAGCCTCCTCTAAAATTACCCTGAAAATCAGGGCTTGATGGTTCAGCCATCTTGTCTATGAGTTTATCACCAAAGGAAAAAATTCTCAAGCAAAACGCTATTGGCGCTGTGCAAGAAATTCTTTCTGACTTTTTGTGCATTTGGCAGAAAAATGGACAAAAAACTTTAACTTATTTAATAAAACATATTAGATTGATGCAAGCCAACTTTCAAAGTGGCGATTTTATCGAGAAAAACTGCTCATAATCTTGCATTTTTGTGCAATGCATTCCAAAAAGAGATAGGGGTGTCGCCACCCCTATCAAAATTTGTAATAGAAAGTGCTTTGCCGCCGCTTTACGGCATTTCCTGTGCGTTTTCGACGGGATCCGCGCTGTCCTCAGTCGAAACGCTCGTTTCTACGGGCGGTGCGCTCTGGGCGCTGCCATCCAGCAGCTCGACGTCGGACGCTTCGATCCAGTTTTCCGTGACGTAGCCGTCGCGGTAGTAGACGCACACGCGGTCGCCGACGTTCAGCAGCGGCGCATAGGCGACCTCAGCCGCGCTCATGCGCACGGAGAAGGCGCTCTCGCCGTCAAAGCGCAGGAAGTAGATGCTGTTGCCATCTACGACCGCCGTGCGGATCTCGGCGATCGTGCCCTCGACGCTCTTATAATCGTTCGGCGTGACGTCGATGGAGCCCTGATCGTCGGAGATGAGGTTATTTTTGAGCAGCATTTGACGGTAGTTCGCCTCGCAGTCGGCGACCGTCGCGCCGATGGCGACGATCTGATACTGGTTGACGTTGACCATCGCGTACATTTTAACGAGCTGGCTCGCGTCCTTGAGCGCCATGAAGTACGTCGGCTGCTCGGCGATGTTCAGCAGCAGCGGGAACGTCGCGTTGTAGCGCAGATTCTGCACCTGACCCTCGGCGCTGTCCATGGCGCTGTACTCTGTCGCGCCTGCGCAGGGATAGTACTTTGTCTCCTTTGTGCGCTGGTTGGAGAGCAGGAAGCCGATGTTGCTCTCGTCGCCGCCGACGCTCGTGACACCCGTGTAGAGATAGACGTCGTCGCCCTCGGCAAGGTAGTTGTAGCCGTCGGTCGTGACGGTCACGTCACGCTGGCCGAAGATCGAATTCCAGAAGCCATTGTGATACTGGCCATAGTAGTCATACTGCTCGATGATGAGCTCGGCGGAGTAGACGTGGTCGACCCACGCGGGCGGCTCTTCATAGTATTCGCTCTCGCCCGTGATGGCGTTGACGAGCACCGCGCCGTGGTTGTCCGTGCCGCCGAACAGGCCGATGGTCTTTTCCTTCTTGGCGCAGACCCAGTAGGGCGTGCCGTCCTCGTTGATCTCGAAGACCGGTTCTTCAAACATATAGGTCGGGTACGCGAAGCGCAGATGACGGTAGAGGTTGCGGGAGAAGTGCTCGGCGGTCGTGTACTTCATGCCCTCGTCAAGGCGCACGACCTCGACGTTCTGCGTGACCATGTCGATGATAAGGTAGGCGGGCAGCCCCTCCGAGCGGTTGTTGAACCACTTGATGATGTCGCCGTAGCGCAGCGGCGTGACGCGCACGGGGCGGCCATGGTAGTTGATCTGCGTGTAGTTTTCCGCGACCTCGAACTGCGAGACCATGTCGGCCAGCTCGCCGAGCTTGCGGTCGCCGAGCTTTTCGGCGCTGTCGCGGTCGAGCATCGGGATGCGGTCATACGAGACCTCTTCAATTTCGCTTGCAAAGCTGCCGCTGTCGATCGGCAGCAGCGCTTGATAGTCCTTGGCCCGCAGCACGACCCACGATGTCAGCGCGCCGACGAGCGCCGTGACGATGAGCGCCGCCACGACAAAGAAGGGCACGGTGCACTGCTTTTTGACGAACGTGAAGTAGCCCTTGGCCCCCGTACCCTGAAAGCCGGAGGTGAAGAGCGCGCAGATGCAGTACGTGACGCAAAGCAGCAGCACGAAACCGTAGAACTCTTCGGCATGCAGGTTGATGGCGGGCATCTGCACGTAGAAGAAGACTGCGCCGACAAGCAGCGTGACGAGCGTGTTGACCGCGATGCGGCCGCCCTTGCTGCCGATCGACTTGCGGGGCTTGCGCTCGCGTTTGGGCTTGGGCGCGGCGTTCGGGTCGAACTGAAAGCCGCCGGCGTCCGAGCCGGAAAATTTGATATCCATAGAATATTTCCTTTCTGATGAAATGGGAACAATGCTTATTTATAGTATACCGTGGTTGACTCGTAAAAACAAGGGCAGGGGAGAAATCATACATTGCCTGGGTGAAAAGTGAAAATTGCAGGAACGCAAAAGCGATTGTGCATGTCGTACGGGGAAAGGAGTCGATATGTTGTATACAGTGGCTAAAAATGCAGTTTGTTTAAACTTTAACTTGCTATTTTCACTTTGCCTCGTTATCATGGCGGTAGAGCGGCATGCGCGTGCCGCCCAATATCGAACGAAGGAGAATTTGTATGAAAAGATTGTCTCTGAAAGCAACGTCCCTGATCCTGGCACTTGTTCTCGCGCTCAGTCTCTCCGTCACCGCCTTCGCAGATGATAACGCCGCTTCGATGACCCGCGCCGAAGTGACGCAGGAGGTCATCAAGAACATGGGCCTCGCCGCACAGGCAGAAGCGAGCGCCAAGGATGCGAGCGCATTCAAGGATGTTGCCGAGGGCAGCAAGTTTGAAGGCGCGATCAACCTCGCCTGCTCCAAGGGCATTGTCAACGGCGTCAGCAAGGACGCATTTGCGCCCGACGCAGCCGTTACGCAGTTGGAAGCGGTCGCGATGATCCTGCGCAGCACCGGTCTGGACAAGGCGCTGCTGAAGGATTGGCCCGCGGACTATGACGATATGGCCGTCTGGTCCGGCCTGATGGACGGCCTGACCTACGAGGCGTCCAAGCCCGTGACGACGGCGATGCTCGAGCAGATGCTCAAGAATGCCGCGGCGATCGCGGACAAGCCGGTCATCGGCATCAGCTGGTCCTATAATGGACAGAATTACGACTCCCACAAGACGATCTTCAAGACCGTCGGCGCTATCCCCGTCGAGCTCGATCAGGTGACGAGCACGGCCGTGAAGTACGATGCCGAGGGCAAGATCGAGTCCGCGTATCTCGAAGAGAGCGGCATGCTCAAGCAGGAATACGCTGACAAGGTGAAGGAAAAGGATCTCACGGCCAGCAACGTCGGCGCTGTGATGCAGGCCATCGACGGCGTCTTCTTCACCGGCGGCGAGGATGTGAGCCCGTCACTGTTCAAGGTCCCCGAGAAGGAAAAGAACGAGGGCGAAGAGATCAACGCCACGCGCGATATCTCCGACTACATGCTCATGGCCTACTGCCTTGAAAAAGACGTGCCGACGTTCGCGGTCTGCCGCGGCGAGCAGGTGATGTCCATCGTCTCCGGCTGCACGTTCATCCAGGATATCCCCAACTACTATAAGGAGCAGGGCGCGACCTACAACGACTCGCACAGAATGCCCGTCGGCGCGCCTGACCGCACCTATGCCCGCCACGATGTGGTCATCAATAAGGACGCCTCCAAGTGGCTCTATAAGATCGTCGGCTCCACGGAGCTGAAGAACGTTTCCTCCTGGCACCACCAGGCGGTCGGCGGCGTTGAGGGCACGAACCTCACCGTCGTCAGCACGGCGACGATCGACGGTGTGGAGATCATCGAGGCGGTCGAGCGTCAGGATAAGACGTTCTGCCTCGGCGTGCAGTTCCACCCCGAGAATGACTGCAAGTTCGTGCTCTACACCAAGACCCCCGAAAAGGCCCTGTGCGACTATGAGACCTGCCTGAACTTCTTCGAGATGCTGGTCGAGTACGCGGGCAAGTAAGGACACGTACCGTACAACAGAATGCATAGAAAAAAGGTCCCGTCTTCGGACGGGACCTTTTTGATGTATTGTAATTGTTTACGACGCCTTCTGCACTTTCAGGATCTTCACCGCCTCACGGGCGGAGGCACCGGCGTCCTCGCCGTAGAAATCTGCGCCGATCTCGTCGCAGAAGCTCTGGCTGATGGGCGCGCCGCCGATGATGACCTTGATCTGGTCCTGCAGGCCGCGCTCGTGGACGAGCTTGACGACCTCGCGCATTTCCTCCATTGTGGTGGTCAGCAGCGACGAGCAGGCAATCACGCCGCAGTGATTTTCCACGGCGGTGCTGACGAACTGCTCCGCCGACGTGTCTACGCCGAGGTCAAAGACCTCGATGCCGCTGCCCTCCATCATGATGCGGACGAGATTCTTGCCGATGTCGTGCATGTCGCCCTTCACGGTGCCGAGGCACACGCGGCCGACGGGCTCGGTGCCCTCGCCGACCATCAGGGGCTTCAGAAGCTCCGTGGCGGCGGACATGCAGCGCGCGGCCATGAGCATTTCGGGAACGAACGCGCGGTTGGCGGAGAACGCCTCGCCGAGGCGGTTCATGCCGATGATCATGCCCTTGGAGAGAATGTCGCCCGGCTCGTGGCCTTCGTCGAGTGCCTGCTGGCAGAGGGTGAGCAGCTTTTTCTGCTGGCCGCGCTCGAGCGCGCGGGCGATGTTCTCGAACACATCGGCGGACTCCTGCGCGGAGGTTGCGGCCTGCACCACCTCGGCCTTTGCGGCACAGATCTCACGCTTCGGCACGGCGGGGAGCGGCGTGACGGGAATGTGCAGCCCCGCGTTGTACTCGTTCACGGCCTGATCGAGGTACTGATCCACGTGCGGGAAGACCGTACCGGCAAGGCCGTAGGTGATCGAGGGGATGAAGTGCCCGCCGGGGCAATAGCGCGCGAGCGCGTCCCTTGCGTAGGCGAGAATTTCATCGGGCTGCGTGTCTGCACGGTCGATGGCCGCGCCAAAGCCACCCATAAGCGTGAGCTTGCCGCTTAAGTGGCGCTGGAGGGCGGGAATGTCGTTTTCCGGCAGTGTACCCTGCCAGACCTGAATGCCGATCTCGGCCATGTCGTCCACGATGGGGACGAGGTACGAGTCGGCGTGGTGGATGGCGATGACGCCGCGCGAGCGGATGTAGCCATAAAAGCGGCGGTAGGGCTCCTTGAAAAACTCGCGCCACATGTCGGGCTTCATAAAGAGGGCATTTTTCGTGCCCCAGTCATCGTGGGAGAAGATGACATCGGGCTGCAAGCCGTCGATCAGACGGCGGACATAGTCGAGACGGTACTGCGTGATCGTCTCGATGAGCTCGTGCATCTCGTCGGGATGCTCGTAGAGCGCGGTCAGCGTATCTTCAAAGCCCATGAGGAAGTGGCACTGCTCAAAAATGCCTGTGCCCATGAAGCCGGCGAGGAGCTTGCCCTCGGCGTCCGCGGCGGCGCGCGAGCGCGTGCGGCACTCCTCCCAGCCCTCGGAGCAGACACTCAGGTCGGGCACGTGGATGGTCTCTTTCCAGCGGGTAACATCCGTGCAGACTGACAGCTCCGGCGTGTGGACGGGGATGGGGCCTGGCGCGTCCTCGGGGAAGCTGATGGTCGTGCCCCAACGGTCCTTGCTCACGGAGCCGCGCTTGCGGTTTCCGCGAAGATAGGTGTTGATGGGGTCCGTGAGGCACATGTGCAGCGCTTCATACTGGCAGAGCTGACGCTCGGGCTGGCCGTCGGGCTTGATGAGTTCAAGAAAAATTTCTTTCGGGGTAGACACGGGGAAGATCTCCTTTATCAATACAGCACGCAGGCTGTGTAGGTCAAAGTGCGGGGACCATAGTTGTAGGCGAGGTTTGAGCGGACGCAGACGTCACTGACGAACAGTCCGTAGGCCTCCATCGAAGAAAGCCTCTGCTTGGGATGTCGACAGGGACGGTCCGGATAGGTGCAGGTATGGCAGAGCGTGCAGGTGCCCGCCGTCAGCGGCAGACAGTGAGGGAATAAGAGCCGCGCCTGGCGGGCAAAGGTCGAAAAGCGCTTTTTATGCGCCTCCAAGAGCGACGTCATACCAGTGTAATCAAATTCATCCTCGAGCTGCGCGGTGCTCTGCACCAAAATCCCCTGTGAATAGCACTTGATTTGCGCCCTTGCCTGCTCGAGTGTGCTGCAGGCGGGCGGGCAGCTCCAGCTTTTGCCGTAGCGGCCGCAGCGGTCAGCTTTGCACATGTCGCGAACGGCTTCGAGCGGATCGAGTGCATCCATATTCACCGGTGCGCACTGGGAGAAGCCGACCTCGTGGGTGAGGGTGAGAAGGTCTGTCATAAGCAATGCCTCTTGACAAGGGAATTTATTTCTGCATAAAATACTATTTATACATTATTTATCTATTATATGGGTGGGGGAAGCTCGTGTCAAGCATTCAAGTTCAGCAGGGGGCGAAAATCACGCCGGTCCCGTTCGAAGCAGGGGAGACGCTGCTCTCCGCGCTGCGGCGGGCGGGATATTCCATCCCCGCAGCCTGCGGCGGCAAGGGCCGCTGCGGCAAATGCCGCGTGAAGGTGAACGGTGTGCCGCGCCTTGCCTGCAAGACGAAAGCGCAGGACGGCGATTGGATCGACCTGCCCGAGACGATGCGCGGCGTCATCCTGACGGACACGCTCACACTGCCGAAGGCGCAGGCGGGCCGCTCGGGCCTTGGCGCGGCAGTCGACCTCGGTACGACGACGGTGGTGCTGCGGCTCTTCGACCGCGCAGACGGAAAGCTGCTCGCGCAGGCTCAGGACTGGAACGCGCAGGCGCCCTACGGCGCGGACGTTATCAGCCGCATCCAGCACACGATGGAAGCGTCCGACGGGCTCGGCGAGCTGTCGCGCTGTATCCGCGCGCAGACCGAGACGCTTTTAGGACAGACACTTTCCGCCGCCGGACGGAAGTTGGAGGAGGTCAAGGAGCTCGTCATTGCGGGCAATACCGTGATGCAGCACATTTTCGACGGGCGCGAGGTCGCGTCCATCGCCCGCGCGCCGTTTCAGCCGGAGACGCTGTTTGAAGACGGCACGGGTGAGCTGCTTTCGGGTATTCCCGTGCAATTTGCCCCGTGCGTCGCGGGCTATGTCGGCGGCGATATCACGGCGGGACTGTTGGCAGACGGCCTTTTCGCGCAGCCGGAATTGCGGCTGTTTCTCGATATCGGCACGAACGGCGAAATGGCGCTGGGAAATGAGAGTGGCGCGCTCTGCTGCGCGGTCGCCTCGGGCCCAGCGTTTGAGGGCGCGGGCATCAGCTGCGGCATGCCGGGCATCACGGGCGCGGTGAGCCATGTGAGCTATGACAGGGGCTTCCTCTGCGACATTGTCGGCGGGGGAGAGGCAAAGGGCATCTGCGGCTCGGGACTGGTCGACCTCGTCGCCGTGCTTTTGGAGCGAGGCGTGATCGACGAAAGCGGGCGGCTGCTGCCGCCGCAGGACGCGCCGGAAGACATGCGCCGCTATCTGACCGAGGATGGCCAGGGCAACGGCGTCTTCCACCTGACGAAGGCCGTTAGCCTGACGGCGCGCGACGTGCGCAACCTGCAGCTTGCCAAGGCGGCGGTGGCAGGCGGTATTCGGGTGCTGCTCGAGCAGCGCGGCGTGACGGCGGACGACATTGCGAGTGTGGAGCTCGCGGGCGGGTTCGGCAACTATCTCTCGCCCGAGAATGTAGTGCGCATCGGCATGCTGCCGCGCACGTGCCTTAGTAAAATCAGACCCCTTGGCAACGCGGCGCTCGCGGGCGCTTCGATGCTGGCGCTTGACGGGGGAAACTGGCGAAAGCTCGCGGAGATTCCCGAAAAGTGCCGCTATCTCGAGCTTTCCGGGCGCGACGACTTTTCCCGCGCGTTCACCGACAGTTTGACATTTTGAAAATCGTTCCGAACAGGAATTTTTAATGGAGGAAAACCCTATGGAAATGCAGTTTCCCGTGATTTTGGACGGCGCGACCGGCACCGAGCTCCAAAAGCGCGGCTTCACCGGCGACATGAGCGCCGAGCAGTGGGTGCTCGAACATCCCGAGAGCATCCTTGAAATTCAGCGCAAGTATGTGGCGAGCGGCTCGAATGTGCTCTACGCGCCGACGTTCGGCGGCAACCGCCAGAAGCTCGAAGAGCGCGGCATCTTCAACCGCACGGAGGAGATGAACAAAGCGCTCGCGCAGCTCTCGAAGCAGGCGGCGGACGGAAAAGCATGGGTCGCGGGCGATATCGCGCCCACGGGCCGCTTTTTAGCCCCCCTTGGCGACGCGTCGTTTGAAGAGCTCGTCGACATTTACACCGAGCAGGCGGCGGGCCTTGAGCAGGCGGGCGTTGACCTCTACGTCATCGAGACGATGATGACGCTGACCGATGCGCGTGCGGCGGTTCTGGCGATCCGCGGCATGAGCAAAAAGCCCATCCTTGTGTCCTTTACCTGCGATGAGAGCGGCAAGATCCTCTCCGGTACGGACGTGGTCGCGGCGCTTTCCGTGATGGAGGGTATGGGCGTGAGCGCATTCGGCCTGAACTGCTCGGCAGGCCCCGAGCAGATGTTGCCGCAGCTCCAACGCCTGTATAAATACGCGCGCGTGCCGCTGATCGCCAAGCCCAACGCCGGCATGCCGGAGATCGTGAACGGCGAGGCCGTGTACAACTGCCCGCCGGAGGAATTTGTCGCGCTGGTGCCCGAGATGCTCAAGGCAGGTGTGGCCCTCTTCGGCGGCTGCTGCGGCACGACGGAGGAGCACATCGCCGCGCTGAAAGCAGCGCTCAAGGACGCGGAATATGTTCGCCCCGCACCGGAATGCCTCGACCTTCTTCCCGCGGCAACGGAGAAGGAAGCCTTCTTCCTGCCCGCCGATGCGACGCACAGCGCGGTGCTGACCGCGGACGGCGATTTGGAGGACAAGCTCTCCGATGCGATGGATGACGAATGGCCGATGGTCGCGCTGAAGCTCGCGTCCTGGGCAGATGTCGACGCGCTGGCGGACTACCAGTACATGATCAGAAAGCCGCTGTGCCTTATCTGCGACGACGCGGAGCTTTTGGAAGCGGGCGTGCGCGCCTATCAGGGAAGAGCCTTGTACGAGGGAAATCTCACTGAAGATACCCTTGCGCCGCTGGTCGAAAAATACGGTCTGCTGGTGTAAAAAGAGAAAAAGAAGAACGGGACGGAAATGAACATTTCCGTCCCGTTCTCTATATATTAAAGCGCGTCACGCCGCGGCGCCGCCAGTGCTGACGATGCGGAAATACGCATTCGATGTCAGGCGGTACATCGCGCAGTAGAGCAGCGCGAAAAGAAGCAGCGCCGCGCCGGTCACGCCGAGAAACAGCGTGAGGTTCTGGATGCCGAACAGCTGCATGATCTGCCAGACCATCGGCTGGGCGAAGGCGAGGTGCAGCGCCGCCGCGGCAAGCGGCAGCAGGAAAATGAGCAGCATTTGCGCGTTCACGCTCTCACGGATGTCGCGCTTGGTCATGCCCACGCGCTGCATGATGGCAAAGCGCGAGGCATCCTCATACCCCTCCACGACCTGTTTGTAGTAGAGCATCAGGAGCGTTGCGAACAGAAACAGCACACTTAAAAGAATGCCAAGGAAGAAGAGACTGCCGTAGAGCGAGAAGAACTCCGCACGGACGTCCGCCATTTCCGTGGGATGCCAGTGATTCTGGACGGCAAGCGTGTTGATCGCGTCCTCCGCGCCAAAATAGAGGCTCGCCGTCGAGGCAAGCATCACCAGCACCATCGTCGAGAGAATGCAAATGGAGGCGAGGCCCGCGCCGTTTCGCTTCATGCGGTAGGTGAGCGACGAGAGGGAAACAAAGTTGCGTTTTTTGTAGTAGAATTTTTCATCCTTCTGGAGTGTTTTGCAGAGCGTCACGCTGCCGGAGATGAAGAGAAGATACGTCGATAGAATGACCATGATGACCGCGAGGAAGAAGAGCAGCATCGCCTGTATGGGGTCGTTGATGGTCGCGGCGATGTAGTACGCGCCGAGCAGCAGCGCAAGACCGGGGATGACGAGCAGCCATTGCGACTTCGGCGGCTTTTCGCCGACATTTTCGCTCTTCAAAAGCGCCGCGCCCTGTGCGTGGCGCAGCGACAGCACACCGCGCACATAGAGCAGCGCGAAGATGGCGATGAACGTGATGGCGCACTGCTTGATGGCGGCAAGGCTCACGGTGAAAGCCGCGGCGGGGAGAGATAAAAGCCGCAGCAGTGCGGACTGCGAGACATAGGAGAGCAGCAGGCCGAGGCCAAGCCCCGCGATCAGCGTGAACGCCGCGGCCAGAAGTGTCTCCCAGAAGAGAATGGCGCTGAGTGCGCCGCGGTCCATGCCGAGCACGCTGTAAAGGCCGAATTCCTTCTTGCGGCGACGCAGGAGAAAGCTGTTCGTGTAGAAGAGAAACGGCGCGATGAACACCGATACGACGAACGAGCCGAGGCTCATCGTCATCGCGACCGCAGAGGTGCCGGAGCCGTTCACCTTGCCATTGACCGTATAGAGCGCGGGGGTGACGGCGAGGTACGCAATGACATACAGCATCGCTGCCATGAACGCGCAGGAGAGAAGATAGGGCACATAGAGCCTTGCGTTCTTTTTGATACCCATCCACGCAAGGCGGGGGTAAAAGGTGGGCTTCATGCGCATTCGCCTCCCGTCTGCTGCTGCGTGAGCGCATCGGTGATACGCTGGTAGAACTGGGAATCCGTGTCCTTGCCGCGCTTTAACTCGAGCGATACCTCGCCGTCGCGCAGGAACAGCACGCGCGAGGCGCAGCTCGCCGCGCGCACAGAGTGCGTGACCATCACGATGGTCTGGCCAGAGGCGTTGATCTCGCCGAAGAGCTTCAAGAGCTCGTCGGTCGAGCGGGAGTCGAGCGCGCCGGTCGGCTCGTCGGCCAGCAAGATCTGCGGGCGGGTGATGAGCGCGCGGGCGACGGCGGCGCGCTGCTTCTGTCCGCCGGAGACCTCGTAGGGGTACTTTTTGAGCAGCGTCTCGATGCCGAGGTCGTAGGCGAGCGGTGAGAGCCGGTCGCGCATCTCCGTGCACGACTTGCCCGCGAGCACGAGCGGCAGGCAGATGTTGTCCTCGAGCGAGAACGTGTCGAGCAGGCTGAAGTCCTGAAACACAAAGCCCAGATTGTCGCGGCGGAAGGCTGCGGCGGTTTCTTCGGGAATCTCGGAGAGGTTCTTGCCGCCGAGCAGCACTGTGCCGCCGGTGGGCTTGTCGAGCGCGGCGAGGATATTGAGAAGCGTCGTTTTGCCGCTGCCGCTCTCGCCCATGATGGCGACATACTCGCCGGATTCGACGGTGAAGTTGACATTTTTGAGCGCCTGGACCTTGCTGCCGCCAAAGCGCGTGGTGTAGGTCTTTTGAAGACCGGAAACAGTCAGGATTTGCATGAGATGACTCCTTTCAAACGAGTGAGTTAGAAGCTGACGGTTGACATAATATTTTGTTTTCGGAAAATTCTGCCAAAAAAAGGGCGCAAAAAAGCAGCCGGAAAAGCGGAGACCTTTCGCGGCTGCTTTTTCGAAAACGCGTTATTCGAGATTCAGTTTTTTCGTTGTGAAGTACCACGTCACGGCGTAGCCTGCCGCGGCGAAGAGCAGTTCGCCGAGCATGCCCCAGAGGAGCAGCAGCTCGATGCTCGCGGGCGCGCTGTAAACGTCCAGATACATCCAGCGTGTGGGGTCGGCGCTGAAGAACGCGCCGATCATGGCGATGGCGGTGAACTGCGCAAGCTGGAAGAACACGAGCACAAGGATGGTCGTCCAGAGCGTCTTGTGCTTATTGAAGCTGTAACCGATGGAGAAGGCGGCGTATACCACGAGCTCGGCGGCAGAAACGGCAAAGACGAAATTGCAGAAAAGCTCAAAGACGATCAGCAGCGCGTGACTGCGCAGCGAGGCCTCCATTTCGAAGAACGCTGTGAAAACATCATTGAAAAAATCGGGGACATACTGGAGAGTGCTCCAGCCGGAGACAGCAATCATCAGCGAGAGAAGTCCCACGATGAACGCCGCAGCATACCACACGGCGGAAACGATGAGCTTGGAGATGAGCAGCTGATGGAGGCTCACCGGCAGCGTCAGCGTGAGATAGCCCTCGTCCTTGAGCACATGGTCGCGCCAGCGGACGGCGGAGAGCACCAGCGGCACAAACGCCAGCGCACCAAGGCCATCATAAAGCCGATGACCAGCAGTACGCCGATGAGCTGTAAGAGCCAGGGAATGTGCCCGCCGTTCAGGAGCAGTTGAGAAAAACGCATCAGCGCCGTCAGAGCCAGCATTCCAAGAAAGACCGGCCACATGATGCGGCTCGTTGCGCGGAATTCATGTTTGATCAGTTTGCTCAGCATCTGAATACCTCCCGGAAGAGCTCGTCAACGCTCTTGCCCTTTTCATCTCGAATGGTCTCCACGCTCTCGTGAAGCATGACCTGCCCCTCGCGCAGGAACACGACCTCGTCAAGGATCTGCTCGACGTCGGCGATCAGGTGTGTGGAGATGATGACCGCTGCGTCCTCGCTGTAGTTGCCGATGATCGTGCGCAGGATGTAGTCGCGCGTCGCGGGGTCCACACCGCCGATGGGCTCGTCAAGGAGATAGAGCTTGGCGTCGCGGCTCATCGTCAGGATGAGCTGCGTCTTCTCGCGCATGCCTTTGGAGAGCGTCTTGATCTTCTGTGTGCGGTCAAGACCGAGGTTCATCAGCATCGCTTCGGCCACGCCGCGGCGGAAGTCCGAATAAAAGTCACCGTAGTAGTCAAGCGCCTGCGCGATCGTCATCCAGCCGGGCAGCGTGTTTCGGTCGGGCAGGTACGAGACAATGGCCTTCGTTGCGCGGCAGGGGGCCTTGCCTGCGATCAGAATTTCGCCCGACGTCGGCGTCAGAAGGCCGTTGGCGAGCTTGATGAGCGTCGTCTTGCCGCTGCCGTTGGGGCCGAGCAGGCCCACGATGCGCCCGGGTTCGATCGTGAGATCGATGCTGTCGAGCACCGTTTTGGCGCCGTAATTTTTCGTGAGCGCCTTGCATTCAAAAATACTCATTCTTCATCCTCCTTAGCTCCCTGAATGAGAGCTATGACTTCGTCTCTCGTGCAGCCGAGCGTTTTCATCGAGTGGAGAAATTCTCCCACGCGCTCGTCCGCAATGCGGAGCTTGGCATTTGCGATCATGTTTTCATTTTCCGTGACGAACCGTCCCGCCGTGCGCTGGGAAAACACCAGACCGTCGCGTTCGAGCTCGGATAGCGCGCGCTGGACCGTGTTGGGGTTGACGCCCGCTTCCACCGCAAGCTCTCGCACGGAGGGGAGCTTTTCTCCCGGCGCGTAGATGCCGGAGACGATGGCCTCCGTCAACCGCTGTGTCAGCTGGGAGTAGATCGGCTGGTCATTGCGGAAGTTCCAGTCCATAGTGATCCTCCTTATGTATCACTGTATTAAGTAATTAGTACAATAATACATCAAGCGGCATTTGTCAATAGCCGGACGCAAAAAAGATCAAAAAATTTCGCGGCAGAAAAAAGCCGCGAAATTGACATAAAATCCTAAAACAGATGTTGCATTTCGGGAAAAATGTGGTATCATAAATTCGAACAAATGTTGGAAGGGGCGCACAAGATGGAAAAACTGTCCAGAATGCAGCAGCGCGTATACGATTATATAGCAGAGAGCATCGCCGAACACGGCTATGCCCCCTCTGTGCGCGAAGTCGGTGAGGCGCTGGGACTCAAGTCACCCTCTACGGTCCACTTCCATATCAAGCACCTGCAGGAGATGGGGCTCATTGAGAAGAGCGCGGGCAAGGGCCGCGCCATCACGCTGCGGGAATCTCCTAAGCCTGAAAATCAGGTCCCAGTGGTGGGCAATGTGGCGGCCGGCAGCCCCATTCTGGCGCAAGAGTGTATTGAGGACTACATGACCTTTGACACGGGCCGCCCCGGCGACGTGCATTTCGCACTGCGGGTGCGGGGGGAATCCATGCTGAACGCCGGAATTCTGCCCGGCGATCTGGTGGTAGTGCGCCAGCAGCAGACCTGTAACCAAGGTGAGATCGTGGTGGCCATGATCGACGATGAGGCCACAGTCAAGCGCTTTTCCCGCAAGGGCGGCCATGTCTGGCTGCTGCCGGAAAATGACGCCTACTCCCCGATTGACGGCACCTATGCCCAGATATTGGGCAAGGTGGCCGCCGTGGTGCGGCGCTATTGAAAGGCGCGGAAGCGCGCAAAGAAAGGGCGTGATGGAAATTTTCCATCACGCCCTCTGTTTTCCAAATCCGGCGGTCACGTCCCGGAGGAATGGGGCCTCCGCCGGACCAGCTGGGGCGCAGGGCCGTCCTGCAGCTCCTGGCGCAGCTTTTCCAGCGCCCGCTTTTCGATGCGGGATACATAGGACCGGGAAATCCCGAAGGAGGCGGCAATTTCCCTCTGGGTCAGGGGGATGGTGCCGCCCAGCCCGTACCGCAGGCGAATGATCTCCGCCTCCCGGGTGGTCAGACGCTCCCGGATGATCTGGTGGAGCCGGAGCGCGCTGTCCCGGTCGTGGATATCGTCCAGCATGGTGTCATCCACGCCCACCACATCCATCAGCTGGAGGGCATTGCCCTCCTTGTCTGTCTCAATGGAATCCGACAGAGAGACTTCTCCCTGGAGCTTTTTCTGGCTGCGGAAGTACATGAGAATTTCGTTTTCAATGCAGCGGGCGGCGTAGGTGGCCAGGCGGGCGCCCTTCTCCGGGTCGAAGCTGGAGATGCCCTTGATGAGGCCGATGGTGCCGATGGAGATCAGGTCCTCCTGATCGGCGCTCTGGGTATAGTATTTCTTGATGATGTGGGCCACCAGGCGCAGGTTCCGCTCGATGAGTACATCCCGGGCCTCCTGATCTCCCTGGGCGTAGCGGCGGAGATATTCCCGCTCCTCTGCGGCGGACAGCGGAAGGTGCGGCTGAGGCGGTC
>OGKG01002708.1_pt1 | contig 17881 bp, 20 predicted proteins | sample 1572201 | NCBI WGS metagenome assembly OGKG01 (sample SAMEA2582146, study PRJEB24529) | metagenome | biome: Human gut stool | place: China | collected 2011 | reverse complement strand
TGCCGTCCACCTTGACAGCGCTCAGGAACTTGCGGAAGTCAGCGGTCTTGATGGCATCCATCTTGATGGAGTCGATGACCACCAGCTTGCCCTCGGCAGCCTTGGCGGACAGGACGGACTTCAGCGCCAGGCGCTTGACCTTCTTGTTCAGCACATAGCTGTAATCGCGGGGCTTGGGAGCGAACACGATACCGCCGTGCGTCCACTGAGGAGCACGGGTAGAGCCCTGACGGGCGTGGCCGGTACCCTTCTGACGCCAGGGCTTACGGCCACCGCCGGAAACCTCAGCACGGGTGAGGGCGCTCTGAGTGCCCTGTCTGCAATTGGCGAGGTGGTTCTTCACAACCTCATGCACAGCGACGGGATTGGGCGTGATGCCAAAGATCTCGTCGTTGAGTTCCACAGTACCGACTTCTGCGCCGGCCATGTTCAAAACTTTCATGGAAGACATTCTTTAAGCACCCCTTTCTTACTTGTTTCTCGCGGAAGCCTTCTGCGGGTTGCGGCCGGAAGCCTTCTGCGGGTTCTTGCTGATGTCAGCGCCGGCCTGCTTGACCTTGTGGACCTTAACGGTGCTCTTGATGGTCACCAGACCGCCCTTAGGGCCGGGAACGGCGCCGCAGACAACCAGCATGTTCAGCTCGGGGTCAACTTTCACAACGGACAGGTTCTGGACAGTCACCTGATCCACGCCCATGTGGCCGGCGCCGATTTTGCCCTTGAAGATACGGGAGGGATCGGTAGAGGAGCCCATGGAACCAGCGTGACGATGGACGGGGCCGCCGCCGTGGCTGGTGGGGGTGCGCTGTGCGCCCCAGCGCTTGATGACGCCCTGATAACCGTGGCCCTTGCTGATACCGGTGATATCAACGAAGTCGCCAGCCTGGAAGGTGTCAGCCTTCACAATGTCGCCGATGTTCAGCTCGGCAGCGTTGTCCAGGTCGAATTCGCGCAGGTGCTTCTTGGGAGACACGCCAGCCTTGTTCAGGTGGCCCATCTCGCCCTTGGTCAGCTTCTTCGCGGCCACGTCCTCGTAGCCCAGCTGAACCGCATTGTAGCCTTCCTTCTCGGAAGTCTTCTTCTGAACGACCGTGCAGGGTCCCGCCTCAATGACGGTGACGGGGATCACGTGGCCGTTCTCGTCAAAAATCTGGGACATGCCCACTTTTTTGCCGATGATTGCCTTCATGTGTATTTCCTCCTGTTAGGTTATTGGTCGGCTTAGATACGGAATCCGCATTGCTCTGCCGACATGACCCTGCCTGTCTCACGCAAGTTGACAGGCGATTGGGTGAGCAACATATTCAAAAAAGTGTTTACACTTCTTTGAGCTTGGGAAGTTTTGTAATCACGAGGATTACAGCTTGATCTCGATCTCCACGCCGGCAGGCAGCTCCAGAGCCATCAGAGCCTCAACGGTCTTGGGGCTGGAGTTGGTGATGTCGATCAGACGCTTGTGGGTGCGGCGCTCGAACTGCTCACGGCTGTCCTTATACTTATGAACAGCGCGGAGGATGGTAACAACCTCCTTCTTGGTGGGCAGGGGGATGGGGCCGGACACCTGGGCGCCGGTGCGCTTGGCGGTCTCTACGATCTTCTCAGCGCTCTGGTCGATGACCTGATGATCGTAAGCCTTCAGGCGGATGCGGATCATTTCTTTCTGTGCCATGTTGATTTCCTCCAAATGTTTCGTAGGTTGTTGTTCGGGTCTCGACGACCTACGGCGAGAAATTTTCTGTACGCTTAACCGTGCGTATCATTCCTACTCATGAAAAAGACCGGCACTGTGGCCGGTACTTGTCCCATGGTATGGCGATCTACGCCGCATACAGGACTTCTCAGCCGCCCGATTATCGGACATACTCCCCGGAAGTTACCTCCTTGCGGAGCAATCTCCCGGTTCATCGCAGTGTCTGCGCGCAGAAAGGCTTCCACCACGCGGACTTGATTATCATATCGGATATTCAGCGGAATGTCAAGACCTTTTTCTCTGTTTTTCATAGTTTTTTTGAAATTTTTTTGGCAGTACTGAGATGCACACGGCAGCGGGGCAAATGTCCCCCTCCGGGCTATTTTCCGCTCCGGTATTCTATTCCCGATCAGGCCGCTTCTGCATCGTATAATCATGTATCCGTTCGATGCAAAGAACACCGGGATGCTGTGCACCCCGGTGTTCCTTATTATATATGTCCTCAGATACCCAGCTTGGCCTTCAGTGCGGAGATCATCTCCTGATACTCCTCGTCCTTCAGGTATACCGGCTCCGGGTTGGTGATGGCAAAAGCCCCGCCGAACTCAAAGCCGCCCTCATACTTGGGGACGATATGGAAATGCAGATGGGGATTCGTGTCGCCGAAGGAGCCCAAGTTCAGCTTCGTGCAGCCCCACAGCTCCTTGATGGCGCCGCTGGCCTTAGCCAGATCCTCGGCAAAATCCGCCCGTTCCTGATCCGTGCACTCGCACAGTTCCTTTTTGTGGGCCTTCAGAGCCAGCGCGCAGCGGCCCTTGTGGGCCTGATCCTTGAAGAGATACAGCACACCGGCCTTCATCTCCCCAACCTTGAACATAATGGCCTCCCGGCCCTCGTGGTGCTCATCGCAATAGAAACAACCCATTGGCATTTTCTCCTTTCAAAGTCAGGGACGGTTCCCTGTTAGCCTTAACATACTGCTTGCCAGCGGTTTTGTCAAGGAAAAAACGGACCGGAAAACCGGTCCGTTTTGTTTATTTCCGTTTTTCCATATAGAGCAGGTTGTCCTCTCCCGCCCGGGCACGAGGGCCGTTGGGATTCACCCAGCCCATGTGCTCGTAAAAGCCCAGCGCCATATCCGAGGAGGTCAGCCAGACCCGCGTGGCCATCGCTGCCAGCTCGTCGGCCTCCAGTGTTTCAAACAGTTTCCGGCCATAGCCCTTGCCGATGCTCTCCGGGCTCAGGAAGGCCGCCACGATCTCCGCCTCTGTCTCGCCATCCGGCAGGACCGTGCCGGAGCCGATGATCTGTCCGTCCTCTTCCAATACATAGGTATGGCCGGTCTCAGACAGCTCAACCATGGTCTCCGGAGAATAGTGGGGGATCAGGTAATCCAGTTCGGATTTGGGGCTGGTGTAATTGACCTCCCGCAGAGTGCGGCGGATCATGGTGGAAAGGATGTCCGCATCCCCCGTCTGAAAGCGCCGGATGGTCAGCATGGTCCTACCTCCTTGATTTTATTATACAGACAGGGTGTCCGCCAGAACCAGACCGGGATTGTGCTTGGTGAGGAAGCCCACGCTCCACTCGCCGTCAAAGGCCAGCAGGTAGCGATCCCGGAAGTCCTGCAGCACGGCGGCGCCGGTGCAGAGCACGATCTCGTCGGGATGGCAGTCCATGGACTCGATGAGCCGCAGATGGTCATAGGGCAGGCTGGTCATCCGCAGATCCACGTTGTACTCGTTTTTCATACGGTACTCGAACACGTCGAATTGCAGGGTGCCCACCACGCCTACGATGACCTCCTCCAGGCCCGCGCCGGGGATCTTGAAGATCTGGATGGCGCCCTCCTGTGCGATCTGCTCCGTACCCTTGATGAACTGCTTGCGCTTCATGGTGTCCTTGGGACTGACCCGCATGAAGTGCTCCGGTTCAAAGGTGGGAATGCCGGAATACCGGAACTTCTTCCCCGGCACGGTGATGGTGTCGCCGATGGCGAACAGGCCGGGGTCGAACACGCCGATGATGTCGCCGGCGTAGGCTTCCTCCACGATCTCACGCTCCGCGGCCATCATGGTCTGGGGCTGGCTGAGCCGCAGCTTTTTGCCGCTCTGGACGTGGTAATATTCCGTATCCCGCTCAAACTTGCCGGAGCAGATCCGCATGAAGGCCAGCCGGTCCCGGTGGGCCTTATTCATGTTGGCCTGAATCTTAAACACAAAGGCGGAGAAATCCGGGGAAAACACATCTACCTCGCCCTCATCGCTGACGCGGGGCAGCGGCGGTGTGGTCATACGGAGAAATTTCTCCAAAAACGGCTCCACGCCGAAGGTGGTCAGGGCGGAGCCGAAGAACACCGGGGACAGCGTTCCGTTCCGCACAGCCTTCATGTCAAAGTCCCGGCCGGCGCCCAGCAGTTCCACCTCGTCCCGGAGGGTAGCAGCCTTTTCCGCGCCCAGCATCTCGTCCAGAGACGGATCCTCCAGGGCAACCTCCACGGAGTTCACCTTCTTGCCCTTGGTCTCGCCGGAGAAGAACAGGATCCGCTGCTTTTCCCGGTCGTAGACACCGGCAAACTCCTTGCCGCAGCCGATGGGCCAGTTGACGGCGTAGGTGTCGATCCCCAGTTCCCGCTCTACCTCCTCGCACAGCTCCAAGGGGTCACGGGTCTCACGGTCCATCTTGTTGATAAAGGTAAAAATGGGGATGTGCCGCAGGGCGCAGACCTTGAACAGCTTCCGGGTCTGAGGCTCCACGCCCTTAGCGCCATCGATGACCATGACGGCGCTGTCAGCAGCCATCAGGGTCCGGTAGGTGTCCTCGGAGAAGTCCTGATGGCCGGGGGTATCCAGAATGTTGATGCAGAAGCCGTTGTGCTGGAACTGCATCACGGAGCTGGTGACGGAAATGCCGCGCTGCTTTTCGATCTCCATCCAGTCAGAGGTGGCAGCCTTGGCCCGCTTGCCCTTGACCTCACCGGCCTGCGCGATGGCGCCGCCGTAGAGCAGGAACTTTTCCGTCAAAGTGGTCTTACCGGCGTCCGGGTGAGAAATGATAGCGAATGTCCGCCGCCGGGAAATTTCTTCTTCTAATGTTGGCATGATATTCCTCCTGAATTCATATACACAGACTTAGCTACTCTAACACATCTCCCCTGCTCGCGCAAGGGAAAAACGGGGAAAACAGGCGAAATTGCCCGGTTTCCCCCATCGTCAGAGGTCCTTTGCCGCATATTTCTTCAAAAGGTCCTCGATGGCCTCGTCCAAAAGGCGGGATTTGTTGATTCGTGTCTTTTTTGACAATTCATTGAACGGCTCTACCAGCTCATTGGCTAGAGATGAGACGATTCTTTTTCGATTTACTAAAACTGATTCGCCCATGCAGTACCTCCATCTATACTATATGGTAACTATATCATTACCATCCTCATCTTGACAAGTGATGCCTATATAGTGTATATATGATATAAACTATGCACTATGGAGGTACTATTATGAATCTACAGGACGATACCATTCAACTGCTGGTGGATCTGGTGGAAAAGGAGCAGCGGCGGCTGGATCAGTTTCAGCCGGACAGTCAGGACTACGCCCGCCGATTTCATGCCCTGATGGACCGCTTTGCCGACGATCAGCCGCTGCGAAAAGAGCTTTTGGGGCTGGCGGACCTCCACGGTCTCATCAACTGCCGCCACAAGCACTTCTTTTTTCAGGCCGGTGTCCAGCTGGGCCTGGCTTTGGGCAGTATCGCCGTTTTGCAGGACCGGTAAATCTTGAAAAATCTGTCGAATTGTGGTATTTTTGAGGAAGAAACTTCTTCCGCAAGGATGGATGTGCTATGAACGCAAACGCGATCCGCTTCCGCAGCGGCACCTTGGATTCCCTTCGTGGACTGACCCTGTTCAGCATGATCGCCTATCACCTCTGCTGGGATCTGGTGTATCTCCGGGGCCTGCCGTGGGCCTGGTATAACGGCTTTTGGGCGTATATCTGGCAGCAGAGCATCTGCTGTACCTTTATTCTGCTCTCCGTGTATTGCTGTCAGGCCAGCCGCCACCCTATCCGCCGGGGAGCGATCAGCTTTTTCGGTGGTGCCGCCGTGTCTCTGGCAACAACTCTGGTAACGCCGGAGGAGCCGATCCGGTTCGGCGTGCTGACTTTTTTAGGGACTGCCGCCCTGCTGACCGTCCCTCTCCGTCCTCTGTTGGCCCGAATTCCGCCCCGACTGGGGCTTATCCTCAGCTTTTCCCTGTTTCTGCTGGCACGGGATGTGAACCACGGCTATCTCGGCTTTGCTTGGGTGCCGCTGCTGCGGCTGCCCCGTGGCTTGTACTCAAATCTCGCCACCGCCGGTCTGGGTTTTCCCGCCCCCGCCTTTGCGTCCTCAGACTATTTCGCCCTGCTGCCGTGGCTCTTTCTGTTCTGGACCGGGTTCTATCTCTACCGACTGCGGCCGGAGATCCCCGCCCTGCCGGATATTCGCCTGCCGGGGCTGTCCGTTATAAGCCGTCACTCTCTGCTGCTCTATCTGCTGCATCAGCCGGTGCTGTACGCCGCGCTGGTGCTGCTGCCCACCATTTTGTAAGGAGGTCCTTCCTATGTCCCATCAACTGATCGTTGCCATCGGCCGGGAATCCGGCAGCGGCGGACTGGATATCGCCCATGCGCTGGCGGAGCGGCTTCAGCTCCCCCTGTTCGACAAGAGCATTCTGCAAAAAGCCGCAGAGGACAAGGGCGTCAGCGCCGAAACGCTGGAGCGCTACGATGAGCGCCCTTACTCCCCCCTGTTCTGCCGCTCCGTCCGGGGCATCAGCAGCGCCCCGGAGGACTGCGTGGCCCAGATGCAGTTTGAGCTGCTGCGCCAGCACGCTAACGCCGGAGAATCCTTCGTGGTACTGGGCCGCTGCGCTGAAGAGGTGCTGGCGGACCGGGAAGGGCTGATATCCATCTTCGTCCGGGCGGATCTGGATTTCCGGGTCAAGCGCACCCCTCTGCCGGAGGAGGAAGCCTTGGACTTCATCAAGCATCAGGACCGGCAGCGGCGGATCTACCATGACCAGCACTGCAAAGGTGACTGGGGCGATGCCAAATGCTACGATCTGGTGATCAACAGCGCCCGGCTGGACATCCCCGGCACCGTGGATATTCTGGAACAATACATCCGCTCCCGGGCCGCTCAGTTCGATGATCGGCCTGCCGGCGAATAAAGGAGGTCCTATGTCCGTACAAAAGAAAGAAAAAGCCACGTGGGAAATGCTGGACCGTTTCTTTCTCCGGGTTCTGGGGGAGAAAGAGGGAACGGCGGTCATGGCGGAAAGCCGGGAACAAGCCGCAACGTTTTTAGCCGGCTCTCAGGAGACCTCCCCCTCCCGGCGCGCCCTTATGCAAAGCACGATCCTGCCGCGGGTCGCAGTCTACACTGTATTGAAGCGCCGGGGGCTGGATGCTGAAAAGCTCATGGAAAAATATGTGCGGGAGGTACAGGGTCCCGCCTCCCATGACCGGTACGCCGGTCTGGAATGGGTTCCCAGTTTCTTCTCGGTATTTCGCTGGGTCTTCCGGAAAACCACCTCCTCCAGCGACGCTTGGGTCAGCACCTTTGAGGAACAGCCGGAGGAATTTGACCTGACCATCCACCAGTGTCTCTGGCATGATACCTGCGTATCATGCGGCTGTCCGGAAGTCTGCCGTTTTTTCTGCGAATGTGACAATTACGCCTTCGGTGATCTGAAAAAAGTCGGTTTCCGCCGTACCCAGACATTGGGGACCGGCGGGGATTGCTGCGATTTCCACTTCTACAAGAAATAAAAGAGACGGCGCTGTCCCAAAAGGACAGCGCCGTTTTTCTACGGTATCCCGTAAAGTCCCGTCAGCGGGTCCCGGAACAGGGCGATGTGGGGCGGCGAAAAGGTCCACCAGACAAACAGAAATGCCAGCACCCACAGCCACACCAGTCCCGCCACTTGATATTCCATCTTCCAGAGCCGCCGCTGACGGTGAAGCAGATCGTCCAGCCAAAACGTCACCGCCGCCGACAGATAGAAGATGGCCGCATCTGCCCAGAGCACGTGATCTCCCCAAATGCCGGTGTAGGTATAATACAATGTGGGGATCAGGGCCAGCCCCGCCGTGACGCTGACCGCCCGAGCCGCCAGCAGGCCGTCCCGCTCTCCCATGCAGAACTGCGCCGCCGTAAAGAGGAACACCGGGAAAAACAGCAGCTTCATGTGTTCCCATACGGATTCATTCACAGCGCAGAACACCCCCGCCAGCAGCGCCCCGCCGCTCCACCTGTACGTGAAGTGGGCCAAGGTACCCAGCACCGCCGCCGTAAGAAAGCCCGTCAGGGGCCAGAACCGCCACCGTCTCCCCATAATGACCTCCCGCCCGAAAAAATGGAAGCACAGCATTTGACTGTGCTTCCATTTTATGCGATTTATCTTATTTTATGCGAAAACGGCCTGCACCAGAACCATGTACAGCGCCGTGCCCCCGGCGATAGAGAACAGCACGTTCCGTTTCCACAAATGCAGCCCCACCACGGCAGCAGAGGCCAGCAGCTCCGGCGCACCATGGGTCCCGGAGAGCCAGGAGACATTTTTGAAGCAGTACACCGTCAGCAGGCCCATCATGGCGGGCGGCAGCACCTTGCCCAGATACAGCACCACCGCCGGTGGGTCCTTCTTCTCCGGGAAGAGCCAGAAAGGTAGCCAGCGGGTAAACTGAGTTCCGGCAGCGATGGCCAGAATGGTGATGAGGGCCTGAACGCTTGTCATTTGCACAGTTTTTTCCTCCCTCCCAGCAAAACAGCCAGCAGTAAGATCATGGCGGGGATCAGGAAATTATCCGGGCCAAACACCGCCAGACTTGCGGCGGTGCAGACCATGCCGATGATCCCGGCGGCCCGGTTTTCCTTTTTCTTCACCTGTTCCAGCAACAGTACGATAAACAGCGCCGTCAGCGTAAAATCCAAACCGGTGGTGTCAAAGGTAAGCAGCCCGCCCACAGCGTTCCCCAGCGTGCAGCCAACCTGCCAGTAAAGGTAGTCCAGCAGTGAGATCCAGAAGTAGAAGTCCCTCCGGGCTACGCCCTCCGGCGGCTCCAGTGTGGATACCAGAGAAAAGGTCTCGTCCGTCAGGGTACAGATCAAAACAGGGCGAACCGGGCCGGTGCCCCGGTACTTTTCCAGCATGGACAGGCCATAAAAGGCGTGGCGGGCATTGACCATCACGGACATCAGCAGCGCCTGAAAGGGGTCGAAGGCCGCCGTCAGCAGCGAGACGCCCACAAACTGCATACTGCCGCAATAGCAGATCATGCTCATGGCGATAGACCAGCCGATCCCATATCCGGCGGTCCGCAGCAGGATGCCGAAGGCTGCGCCCAGGCAGAGATACCCCGTCATCACCGGGACGGTGGCGGGAAAAGCGGCCCGCAGAGCGGCGCTCCGATTTTTTACGATGGCTTCATGTTCTTCCATATGCACATACCCATTTCGCAAGCAGTTTTAATACGCAGAGTATAACGGCAGGAGATTTCCCTGTCAATTCCGTTTCGGGATATAAAACTTCATGCATGAGCATGCGCACCACGAAAATGCACAAATGCCAATGCATGAAGTTTTCGTGCATCATTTCCGGTTGCCCCGCAGGGGCGAGGAAATGGCACATTTCTTATTTTGCTATGCACTATGATAAGGCCGCGCTTTCGCCCTAAGTCATCTGATACACAGCTTCATCAGCGGCTGTCTGCGCATTTTCTCAAAGACGCTTGGGTAACTTCGAAGGTCCTTACATCTTCTCTGGGGCATCCACGCCGATGAGCTTCAGGCCGTTCTTCAGCACCATGCGGGTATCGTCCGCCAGCTTGAGACGGGCGGCAGCTATCTGAGGCTCCTCGCCCCGGATGCGGCAGGCGGTATAGAACCGGTGGAAGCAGGCCGCCAGCTCCTGCAGGCAGCGGTTGATGTGGCTGGGGTCATAATCCCGTGCCGCCAGCTTGATCTCCTCGCAGTACTGAGCGATCTGCTTGATGAGGGCCTTTTCTGCTTCGCCGGACAGCAGGCTCAGGTCGGCGGTCTCCGGCACGGTCACACCGTCAGTCTCCAAGGCCCGCAGCAGGGAGCAGATCCGGGCGTGGGCATACTCTACATAATAGATGGGGTTCTCGCTGTCCTCCCGGACGGCCAGACCCAGGTCGAATTCCATCTGCGTGTCGGGCTTGGCGTTGAAATACCAGCGGGCAGCGTCCACGCTGACCTCGTCCAGCAGGTCGTGGAGGGAGATGGCCTTGCCGGTACGCTTGGACATCCGGACCACCTCGCCGTCCCGCAGCAGCTTCACCAACTGCATGAGCACGATATCCAGCCGCTCGGAGCCATTGAGGCCCAGCGCGTCCAGTGCGCCCTTCAGACGGGCCACATGGCCGTGATGGTCGGCGCCCCAGATGTTGATAACCTTGTCGAAGCCGCGGACGGCAAACTTATTGCGATGATAGGCGATGTCCGCGGCGAAGTAGGTGTAGAAGCCGTTGGCCCGGCGGAGCACGTCATCCTTCAGATCCAGCTTTTCAATGTCCGCTTCCTTTTTGCCCTGCTTGCGGAAGTGCTCCCGCAGAATATCGGCCGTCTTCATCCACAGAGCGCCGTCCTTTTCGTAGGTCCAGCCCTTTTCCGTCAGCAGCTCCACGGTCTCGGCCACATAGCCGCTCTCGTGGAGGGTAGACTCGTAGAACCAGGTATCGTAATGGATCTTATAGCGCTCCAGATCCGTCTTCATGCGGGGCAGGTTCACAGAAAGGCCGAACTGCGCCAGCGCGTCCTGCCGCTCCTGCTCGGAGGCATTCAGCAGGCTGTCGCCGTGCTCGTCATAATAGGCCTTGGCCAGTTCCTTGATGTCCTCGCCCTGATAGCCATCCTCCGGGAAGGCGATGGAATCCTCGCCATTGATAAGCTGGAGGTAGCGAACCTCGATGGAACGGGCAAACTTGTCGATCTGGTGTCCGGCGTCGTTGACATAGAACTCTCTGGACACATCCGCGCCGCAGGCGGCGAGGACGGAGGCCAGAGTATCGCCCAGCACGCCGCCCCGGGCGTTGCCCATGTGCATGGGTCCGGTGGGGTTGGCGGAGACGAACTCAACCATGATCTTCTGACCCTTGAGACTGTCATTGGTGCCGTAGACGTCCTTCTCCGTTTCCACGGCGTTCATGACGCCGGCATACCACTGGTCTCCCAGTCGGAAGTTCAGAAAGCCGGGGCCAGCGATCTCCGCAGAGGTAAAGTAGGTGCCGGCGAGATTCATGTGGTCCAACAGCGCCTGAGCGATCACGCGGGGCGGCTTGCCCAGTGCCTTGGCCGCAGCCAGGGCAAAGGTGGTGGTATAGTCGCCGTTGGCGGTATCCTTGGGGATCTCTACGGGGGCGGTCTTGACCTCTGCCTCCGGCAGAGTGCCGTCCGCAGCAGCCGCCTTGTAGGCTGCCATTGCCAGCGCCGCAGCCTGGTCCTTCGCGTTTTGGATCATATTCGTCATATCGTTAAACCCTTTCTTCGGTTAAATTTGTCATTTATTTCCGCCGGACCCGGATCTTGAAGCAGTTCCGACCCGTGACCACGTGTTCTACCGCAATGGAATACTTGATCTCCATGAGTCCGCCCCGCTCCGTCAGGTTATGGAGCAGGCGGCTGGTCTGAATATCCACGGACAGTTCACCGTACGGCGTTTCATACAGGGAGGTGTGCTGCCGCCCCTCCTCAAACACCATCTGAGAGTTGACGCTGCCGCTGCGCCGCAGGATCACCCGGCCGGGGCCGATTTCAAAGGTGGTGAGGGTCCCCTCCATGCCGGTAAGCTCTGTCTCCTGATAGCTCAGAAGGAAGCCGTCCTCCGTCTGTTCCAGTGTCCCCTCCGTCATCAGCTCCGTGGCGTTGGGGTCCACATCATCAAAATACTGTTCTCCCCGGACGGAGATCATCACCGGGAGCTTTTCTTGTTCAATACTGTTCAATGTCGATCCTCTCCGCCCCCCGGCTCAGGGGTTCTTCCAAAAATACCGCCGCCAGCTTCTCAAAATCCTCCGGCCGGTCGCTGACATAAAAGCGGGTTTCGCCCTGCTGCCGGTCCGTAAGCTGGCCCTCTGCTGCAAGCTGCTGCCGCAGTGCCCGGGCCGAGGCCGCGCCGGAGTCGATCAGGGTGACGCCGGGGCCGCAGATCTCCCCGATGATGTCTTTCAGCAAGGGGTAATGGGTGCAGCCCAGAATCAGTGTATCCACGCCGGCTTCTATCAGCGGCGTCAGGTATTCCCGGGCCACCGTCTCGATGACTACATCCCCCTGCCGAAACCGGCCGTTCTCCACCAGCGGGACAAACAGCGGGCAGGGCTGGCTGACCACCTGCACATCGGCGTCCAGACCCTTCAGAGTTCGTTCGTAAGCTCCGGAGCGAGCGGAGGCCAATGTGGCGATCATGCCGATCTTTTTATTTTTTGTGACAGCCAGCGCCTCCCGGCAAGAGGGCTCCACCACGCCCAACACAGGCAGATCATTTTCCTTCCGCAAAGTATCCAGAGAGGTGGAGGTCACTGTGCCGCAGGCGATCAGAACCGCCTTCAGGTCAAAGGACCGGAGAAAGGCGATGTCCTGACGGGCATATTTCAAAAGGGTCTCCCGGGAACGTCCGCCGTATGGCACCCGGGCAGTATCTCCAAAATAGATGAGATCCTCTCCCGGCAGCAGACGCCGCAGGGCCTTCACCGCTGTCAGTCCGCCCAACCCGGAATCAAATACCCCGATAGGACGGTTATCCATACCGCTCGCCTCCTTTTTTCCAGGGTGTTCGTTCAGAAAGTATATTATACAATAGCCTCTTCCGCTGTGCAAGGGCAAAAGCGCCGTTTTTCGCAGTTGAAATTTGCCGGACGGCGGTTTTTTCGGTTCTGGAGACAGATTTTTGGCTTTTTGCCCGCTTTTTCAGGTAGCATTTTCAGATGGGTTCTGCTATAATACCCTCCATCAAAGGGATATGGGAGGTGGCTCCTTATGAAGCTCGAATTAACAGATCAGGAATTCCGGTATCTGCTGGATCTGGTATACATAGGAAACTGGGTGCTGAATTCCACCCGAGGTGATGACCGTATCGAGGAATACGATCAGGTGGAGGGCAAGGTCTTCTCCCACTGCGTCCCTCAGGGGATGCCCAAGCTGGTGGAGCGGTACCGGGGCAGTCTTATCCCCTCCCGCGCCTTTGCCGACGGCGGCATCCACGAGGCCATCGAGCAGTATGAGGATACGATCTTCTACGAGCTGCTGGCGGAGGAGCTGGCCCTGCGGGATCTGGACGGTCAGCCCCTGACCCGGGAGAATTACGACGCACTCATGGCGCGGATCGACGCCTATCTCTCTGAATTCGATGAGCACGGCACTGACCGGGTGACTGTGGATCTGGACGAAGGATAGTAAAAAGAGATCGAATTCCTTTTTTGTCCTTGACATAAAGTTAACTTCAGGTTTTATAATCATCTCAGGAAAGTTCTCAAAAGCTCTGATAAGGAGAATGCACTATGGCATCTAAAGTTTATTTCGCAGATTTCCGCTGCCCCAGTTGGCGGGAAAACCTGCCCCAGAAGTTGGCCCGGCTGATGATGACTGCCGGTTTCGGCGACATCGACATGGACGGCAAATATGTGGCCATCAAAATGCATTTCGGCGAGCCGGGCAACATGGCCTATCTCCGCCCCAACTGGGCCAAAACCGTGGCGGATCTGGTAAAAAGTCAGGGCGGCAAGCCCTTCCTGACGGACTGCAACACCCTGTATATCGGCGGCCGCAAAAACGCGCTGGATCACATGGAATCTGCCTATGTCAACGGTTTTACCCCCTATTCCACCGGCTGCCATATCATTATTGCCGACGGTCTGAAGGGCAATGACGAGGTGGCCGTCCCCGTGGAGGGCGGCGAGTATGTGAAGGAGGCCAAGATCGGCCGGGCGGTGATGGACGCCGATGTGTTCATCTCCCTGACCCATTTCAAAGGCCACGAGCAGGCGGGCTTCGGCGGCTGCCTGAAAAACATCGGCATGGGCTGCGGCTCCCGTGCGGGTAAGATGGAGCAGCACAACTCCGGCAAACCCTTCGTCAAGCAGAAGCTGTGCGTAGGCTGCCACGCCTGCGCCAAGATCTGCGCCCACGGCGCGCCTACCTTCGGTCCTGACAACAAGGCCACCATCGACACTGACAAATGCGTGGGCTGCGCCCGGTGTCTGGCGGTCTGCCCCAAGGACGCCATCCAGTGCATGTATGACGAGGCCCCCTCCATCCTGAATTACAAGATCGCCGAGTACACCAAGGCGGTGGTGGATGGCCGTCCCTGCTTCCATGTGTCTCTGGTGATGGATGTGTCTCCCAACTGTGACTGTCACGGCGAAAACGATGTGCCCATCGTGCCCAATGTGGGTATGTTCGCCTCCTTTGATCCTGTGGCTCTGGATCAGGCCTGCATCGACGCGGTGCTGGCCCAGCCCAAAATGCCCAACTCCGTCATCGGCAGCGGCGAGGCCTGCCAGTGCGAAGATTACTTCAAGGCCGCTCATCCGGACACCGACTGGGAGTCTGCGCTGACCCACGGCGAAAAGATCGGCCTGGGCAGCCGGGAATACGAGCTGGTGAAGATCTGATCTCGCCAACCGCCCGCCGGGACTTGACACCGGCGAAGATGCCTGCTATATTGATAGAAGTCAAAATAGCGTGTTGAACGGAAAGAGTACTGTGTATCCAATGGGCAGAGAGGGCGCGTCACCGGCTGAAAGCGTGCCTGCGGCGGGGCATGGGAAGTGCGTCCGGGAGCGCGGGGGATGCAGATGCCCTCCGGACTGCCCACGTTACGGGCCTTGAGTGAAAAATGAGAGTGGAACCGCGGTTTTTTGATCGCCTCTCGTGCCAAACCGGCGCGGGAGGCGTTTTTTTCGTCCCGTGTCCGCGTCAAACAAATACCCGGAAAGGATGAATGTTATGTATCTTTACAACTCCGCTACCCATAAGAAAGCTGAATTCACCACCCACACCCCCGGCCATGTGGAAATGTATACCTGCGGCCCCACGGTGTATCACTTCGCCCACATCGGCAACCTCCGCAGCTATATCATGGAGGACGTGCTGGAAAAGTTCCTGCGCTATTCCGGCTACAGCGTCAACCGTGTCATGAACATCACGGACGTGGGCCACCTGACCTCTGATGCTGACGAGGGCGAGGATAAGATGCTCAAGGGCGCTCACCGGGAGCACAAGACCGTCATGGAGGTGGCCAAGTACTATACCGATGCCTTCTTTGATGACTGCCGCAAGCTGAATATCAAGCGCCCGGATGTGGTGCAGCCCGCCACCGGCCTCATTGATGACTATATCAAGATCATCACCAAGCTGCTGGACACCGGCTACGCCTATCCTGCCGGCGGCAACATCTATTTCGACACCAGCAAGCTCCAGCGTTATTATATCTTTAATGACCACAACGAGGAGGATCTGGCTGTCGGCGTCCGTGAGGGCGTAGAAGAGGACACCAACAAGCGGAACAAGAACGACTTCGTCCTCTGGTTCACCAAGTCCAAGTTTGAGGATCAGGCCCTGAAGTGGGACTCCCCCTGGGGCGTGGGCTATCCCGGCTGGCATATTGAGTGCTCCGGCATCTCCATGAAGTACAACGGCGAGTATCTGGATCTCCACTGCGGAGGCATTGACAACGCCTTCCCCCACCACACCAACGAGATTGCCCAGTCTGAGAGCTATCTGGGTCATCCCTGGTGCCCCCAGTGGTTCCATGTGGCCCACCTGAACACCAGCCACGGCAAGATGAGCAAATCCAAGGGTGAGTTCCTCACCGTGTCCCTGCTGGAGGAAAAGGGTTATGATCCTCTGTCCTACCGCTTCTTCTGCCTCCAGAGCCACTACCGCAAGGCTTTGGTATTCTCCTGGGAGAATCTGGACAACGCCGCAGCCGCCTACGGCAAGCTGATCGCCAAGATCGCCGCCCTGAATCCGGAGGATGGCACCGTGGATGAAGCTGCTCTCAAGGAGTACAAGGAGAAATTCCTCCAGCAGATGGGCAACGATCTGAACACCTCCATGGGCGTCACTGCTCTGTATGATGCCCTGAAGGCCAAGACCAATGACGCCACCAAGCTGGCCATTCTGGACAGCTACGATCAGGTACTGAGCCTGTCCCTGTTGGAAAAAGCCGCAGCGGTGCGGGAAGCCAACGCCAAGGCCCAGACCGCCAAGGCCGAAGGCGGCTACACCGTCACCGGCGAGGGCGATCCCGCCATCGACGCGCTGGTCATGCAGCGCTACGAGGCCAAGAAGTCCAAGAACTTCGCGGAGGCCGACCGCATCCGCGATGAGCTGAAGGCTCAGGGCATCGAGATCGTGGACACCAAGGACGGCGCCAGCTGGAAGCGCGTTTAAGTTTTTCTGAATCGTGCAGCAAAGGGGGATGGCCGCTGGCCATCCCCCTTTTTGTTCGTTTTTCCATTTGTATGAAGCTCATATAAAACGGACCACCATGACTTTTCGTCATGGTGGTCCGCTTTGGTGCGCCTGAAGGGACTCGAACCCACACGCTGAAAGCACGGGAACCTAAATCCCGCATGTCTACCAATTCCATCACAGGCGCGTGCCGTATATTTGATCTCATAGAGTATAGCACAGTTTTTCCTCTTGAACAAGAAGAATTTACGCGGTACAATGGGGTCTGAAATTATTCGCATGGAAATGAGGGATCGCTTTGTCCACACCCCGCATCGCTGCCATTCACGACCTGTCCTGCTTCGGCCGCTGTTCGCTGACCATTGCCCTGCCGGTGCTCTCCGCCATGGGCTGTCAATGCTGCCCCCTGCCCACGGCTCTACTTTCTGCCCACACCGGATTTTCCGGCAATACCTTTTTGGATCTGACGGTGGAAATGGGCCGTATTGCGGATCACTGGGCCGCTATGGATCTGCAATTTGATGCCATTTACAGCGGTTTTTTAGGCAGTGCCGATCAGGTGGACACCGTGGCACGGTTTTTTGATACGTTCAAGAAATCTGGCACCGCCGTCATCGTGGACCCCGTCATGGGCGATCACGGCACCGCCTACCGCACCTGCACGCCGGATCTGTGCCGGGGAATGCGGGCGCTGGCAGGAAATGCGGATGTGATCACCCCCAATCTGACGGAGGCGGCGCTGCTGTTGGACCGTCCCTATGAGGAAATTCAGCGGACCGACGCCTACGAGGTGGTTCGCCGGTTAAGTGTGGGTGGACGGCGGTCTGTGGTGCTCACCGGCTACTCTTCGGAGCCGGGACAGACCGGAGCCCTGTGCTTTGACCGTGACAGCGGCGAGAGCAAAGCTGTACAGACTCCCCGGGAGCCGCAGGACTTTTCCGGCACCGGCGACCTGTTCGCCAGCGTCCTCGCTGGAGGGGTGGCAAGGGGTGTTCCCCTTTTTCAGGCCGCCCAAGCCGCCGCGGATTTTGTCCGTGATTGCATTGCGCGCACCTTGGCCGAGGGACTCACAGAGCAGGATGGCGTAGACTTTGAGCCGCTGCTGGGGCAGTTGACCAACAGCAAATAAAAAAGGCCGGGAAGGATGATATCCTTCCCGGCCCTTTGTTGTTATTCGTCCCGGTAACCCATGCTCCGCACATAGTTCAGATTATCCCGCCAATTTGACCCCATGAAATCTCCGATTTCATGGGTACCCTGCTTTGACCTGAGCGGACAAGCAAAGCCCGTCCGCTCCAAGGTTTTGCGCCGCAAAACGCTTGCACGCCGCTGACGCGGCGGCTCACTGGCGTTCGCGGAAAATTGGCATCAGGCCGTGGGAAAACCGTTATTCGTCCCGGTAGCCCATGCTCCGCACATAGTTCAAATTATCCCGCCAATTTTCCTTGACCTTCACCCAGGTCTGGAGATAGACCTTCGTGCCCATGAACTTTTCCATATCCGCCCGGGCCAGAGAGCTGATCTTCTTCAACATGGCACCCTGCTTACCGATGATGATGCCCTTGTGGCTGGCCTTTTCGCAATAGATCGTGGCGTCCACGTCCACCACCCCGGAATCCCGCTCGGAGAATTTGGTGATCTCCACGGCGGTGCCGTGGGGGATCTCCTTATCCAGACACAGCAGCAGCTTTTCCCGCAGCAGCTCGCCCATGACCTGCC
>OGKG01002703.1_pt1 | contig 17915 bp, 9 predicted proteins | sample 1572201 | NCBI WGS metagenome assembly OGKG01 (sample SAMEA2582146, study PRJEB24529) | metagenome | biome: Human gut stool | place: China | collected 2011 | reverse complement strand
CCTGTATGCAGGAAGCTACCGCGTAGACATATTCTCGGACGGAACGCTTATCGGTTCCCAGTCATTCAATCTGGATTGATTCAGACCGAAGAACAAAAGACTGTTTTCAGTATCTTCCCCCATCTTAAATCAAAAAAGTTGCAATTTATTTTGCAATATCATCAAAACCCTATACATTTGCATCGTTGCCTATGCAATTATTGTTGCTTTATTAGGTAAAGTTTCCACAAGTGTTTTAATGTATAGATACAATGAAAAAGTTCTTCTGTTTCATCTACTTGGCCTGTTTGGTGCTGCCCTTGGCCGCACAGGATGTTTTGAGTCTGGATAGTTGCCGTACATTGGCTATTGCCAACAACAAAGAACTTCTGATTGGCCGGACTAAAATCAAAGCGGCACATTACCAGAGAAAAGCGGCATTCACCAATTATCTGCCCAGCATTTCCGCCACCGGCGGATACATGCGCAACCAGAAAGAGTTCTCCCTGCTGAATGATGCACAAAAAGGAGCGCTCGGCTCCGTAGGAACACAGATGAGCGGTGCGTTGCAAAACGGCATTCAGGGAATGATAACCCAAAACCCGCAACTGGCTCAGAACCCACAATTCATGGCGCTTGTACAGTCCTTAGGCAACATAGACATTGCCACTCCCTTGAACGGATTGGGACAATCACTTGTCGACGCATTCCGCACCGACACGCGCAACATGTACGCCGGAGCTTTGACCCTGACCCAACCACTCTATATGGGCGGCAAAATACGCGCCTACAACAAGATTACCAAATACGCCGAAGAGTTGGCCCGCCAGCAACACAACAGCGGAATGCAGGAAGTCATCCTAAGCACCGATCAGGCATATTGGCAGGTAGTATCTCTCGCCAACAAAAAGAAACTGGCAGAGGGGTATCTTGAGCTCCTGCAGAAACTGGAAAGCGATGTGAACAAGATGATTGCCGAAGGAGTAGCCACAAAAGCGGACGGGCTGTCAGTGAAGGTAAAAGTGAACGAAGCCGAAATGACACTGACAAAAGTAAATGACGGTCTGAGCCTTTCCAGAATGTTGCTATGCCAGCTATGCGGATTGGACCTCAGCACTCCCATCATTTTGGCAGACGAAAAGGAAGATGACTTATCTCCCACTCCCGCAGACAACAGCAGCATCAATATAGATAATGTATATGCCATGCGACCGGAAGTGCGCAGTCTGGAACTTGCCACACAAATCTATAAGCAGAAAGTGAATGTCACCCGTTCGGAATACCTGCCATCCGTAGCCCTTATAGGGAACTACATGGCAACAAACCCTTCCGTATTCAACAGCTTTGAAAACAAATTCAAAGGCATGTGGAACGTAGGTGTCATGGTCAGTATGCCCATTTGGCATTGGGGAGAAGGAATTTATAAAGTGAAAGCCGCCAAAGCCGAAGCCCGTATCACCCAATACCAACTGGACGATGCCAAAGAAAAGATAGAACTGCAAGTCAGCCAATCGGTTTTCAAAGTAAACGAAGCTGCCAAGAAACTTATCATGGCCGAAAAGAATTTGGAAAAGGCTGATGAGAACCTGCGTTACGCCACTCTCGGATTTGAGGAAGGAGTTATCCCCGCAAGCAACGTGCTGGAAGCGCATACCGCCTGGCTGTCAGCCCAATCGGAGAAGATAGATGCGCAAATAGACGTGAAACTGACGGAAATCTATCTGAAGAAGGCAACAGGCAGTTTAAACGTTGGAAATTAAAGATTGAGGACCGGCATAGCTAATGTTGACCTTTAAGGAACAGCATTTGCAAGCCTGCAAATTATAAACCTGCAACCGTAAACAAATACGTATAATCAACTCATACAATCTTGATATAACATCTACTTAAATTATAAAATGGATACAAAATCACAAAACAGTAACATGTTGCTGGCATTCCTCACGCTGACGGGAGTGATTGCCATTGTTGCCCTGGTAGGTTTCTTCATGCTGCGCAAGGGACCGGAAATCATACAAGGCCAAGCAGAAGTAACAGAGTACCGCGTATCGAGCAAAGTGCCGGGGCGTATCCTGGAATTCCGGGTAAAAGAGGTACAGAGCGTGCAAGCCGGAGATACACTTGCCATTATCGAAGCCCCGGATGTACAAGCGAAACTGGAACAGGCACGTGCCGCCGAGGCTGCCGCACAAGCCCAAAACGAGAAGGCACTGAAAGGCGCCCGTCAAGAACAAATACAGGCAGCCTATGAGATGTGGCAGAAAGCTCAGGCAGGACTTGCCATAGCCGAAAAATCGTACAAGCGCGTAAAAAACCTGCACGACCAAGGAGTGATGTCCGCCCAAAAGCTGGATGAAGTCACCGCCCAGCGTGATGCGGCACAGGCCACCGAAAAAGCAGCCAAAGCCCAATATACTATGGCAAAGAACGGAACCGAACGTGAAGACAAAGCCGCCGCAGCAGCCTTGGTGGAACGGGCCAAAGGAGCCGTTGCCGAGGTGGAATCGTACATCAAAGAAACCTACCTGATAGCCCAGACCGCCGGAGAAGTTTCCGAAATATTCCCCAAAGCGGGCGAACTGGTGGGCACAGGCGCTCCAATCATGAATATCGCCATTATGGATGACATGTGGATTACTTTCAATGTACGAGAAGACTTACTGCAAGGATTGGGCATGGGAACAGAGTTTGAAGCCTTTATTCCCGCTCTCGACAGGAATATCCGCCTGAAAGTGTACTATATGAAAGACCTCGGCACATACGCCGCCTGGAAAGCAACCAAGACTACCGGGCAATTCGACTTAAAGACATTTGAAGTAAAAGCATCCCCGCAAGAGAGAGCAGAGGGTTTGCGTCCGGGAATGAGTGTGATATTGAAGAAGTGAGATAAGGCAACAGGGTGGTAAAATGATAAGACGATAAAGCGGCAATGGGAAGAAACAATAAATATATAGTCCTGTGGAACGTAATGAAACGTGAATTTCGCCGTCTCGTTTCACGCCCGCTATACCTATTTTGCATGGTAATAGCGCCTTTATTCTGCTATATATTCTTCACGACATTAATGGATTCCGGCCTGCCTACCAACATGCCGGTCGGTGTAGTAGACCAGGACATGACCGCTACCTCACGCCAATTGGTACGCAACCTGGACGCTTTTGAACAAACGGCAGTCGTGGCCCATTATCCTAACATTGCCGATGCGCGTATCGCCATGCAAAAAGGAGAAATTTACGGCTTCTACTACATCCCCGAAGGAACATCAGCCAAAGCACAAGCCCAGCGGCAGCCCAAAGTGTCTTTTTACACCAACAACACACTGCTCATAGCCGGCTCATTACTTTTCAAGGATATGAAGATGATGAGCGAACTGGCATCGGGTGCTGCCGCACGTGCTGCATTATATGCCAAGGGAGCTACGGAAAAGCAGGCCATGGCATTTCTGCAACCGATTGTCATCGACACTCACCCGCTGAACAATCCCTGGCTGAACTACTCCGTATACCTGTGCAATACTTTTGCCCCAGGCGTGCTGATGCTGCTTATCTTTATGGTAACCGTCTATTCCATAGGCGTGGAAATCAAAGACCGCACTGCCCACGAATGGCTGCACATGGGAAACAACTCCATCTGGATTTCCCTTGCAGGAAAGCTGCTGCCACACACTGCCATATTCTTCCTTATGGGAATACTGTACAATGTTTATCTGTACGGTTTCCTGCACTTTCCCTGCAACAGCGGAATTCTGCCAATGCTGCTCGCCACCCTCTGCCTGGTGCTGGCATCGCAAGGTATGGGCATACTTATGATAGGCACGCTCCCCACACTGCGTCTGGGACTTAGTTTCGCCTCTTTATGGGGTGTCTTGTCGTTTTCCATGTGCGGACTGTCATTCCCCGCAATGGCTATGCACCCCGTACTGCAAGGTTTAGCAAACTTATTTCCCTTGCGCCATTACTTCCTCATCTATGTAGACCAAGCCTTGAATGGCTATCCGATGATTTACTCATGGACGAATTATGTGGCGCTGCTTATTTTTATGATGCTTCCTTTCCTCGTTGCCCACAGACTGAAAGAAGCATTGATATACTATAAATACGTACCCTGATGAAACAGTTGACATTCAAACAGAAAGTTGTACAAGGCATATACGATCTGTTCTATATATGGAAACAGGAATTCCGCACGACCTTCCGCGATCAGGGCGTGCTGATCTTCTTTGTGCTTGTTCCGTTGGTTTATCCACTGATATACTCTTTCATCTACACCAACGAAACAATTCGCGAAGTGCCCACCGTAGTTGTGGACGACTCGCGCAGCTCCTTAAGCCGGGAGTATCTGCGGAAAGTGGATGCCAGTCCCGAAACAAGCATCGTGGCATATTGCGCCGACATGGAAGAAGCCAAACTCATGCTGAAAGACCGCAAAGCATACGGCATCATCTACATACCGGCTCATTTCAGTGATGATATAGTGCAAGGCAAACAAACACAAGTCAGCATCTTCTGCGATATGAGCGGACTCCTTTACTATAAAGCATTGCTGACAGCCAACACAAACGTATCACTCGCCATGAACGCGGCTATCAAAATGGAGCGTGCCGGCAATACCACCGCCCGCCAGGACGAAATAACAGCCTACCCCATTGAATATGAAGACGTAGCCATTTTCAACCCGACAAACGGATTTGCCGCTTTCCTGATTCCCGCCGTACTCATACTGATCATACAACAGACGTTGCTCTTGGGCATCGGCTTGTCTGCCGGAACAGCCCGCGAACACAACCAGTTCAAAGATTTAGTCCCTATCAACCGCCATTATAACGGCACGCTACGCATTGTAATGGGAAAAGGACTGAGCTATTTTATGGTTTATTCGTTGGTAGCCGTATATATACTATGCGTAGTGCCCCGTCTTTTCAGCCTCAACCAAATCGCAATTCCCGGCGTGCTGACACTGTTTACCCTGCCCTATCTGACAGCTTGCATTTTTTTTGCAATGACGGCATCCATTGCCATACGCAACCGGGAAACTTGCATGTTGTTGTTTGTGTTCACTTCCGTACCATTATTGTTTCTGTCCGGCATCTCTTGGCCGGGAAGTGCAATGCCTTCATTCTGGAAATATTTTTCCTATCTCTTCCCTTCCACATTCGGGATCAACGGCTATGTACGGATTAATAGTATGGGAGCCACACTCAACGAAGTAGCTTTTGAATACCGCGCCCTGTGGATGCAAACCGGAATTTACTTCCTCACCACCTGCTTCGTCTACCGCCGGCAAATCATACAAAGCAGAAAGAATCACTCTTCCTTGTACCCTGCCAGGTTGTAGCATACCGGCACTGTGCTGTTGCCAACACGATATATGCCGAACTTAAAATAGTAACCGTCATCATCATTACGCCCTATCTGGATTACTTCATTATTCACGATGTGCTCCTTAACGGTTTTCTTCTTGTCGGTGTATTCCATTTGCACATCCAGCTTACCGGGCTTCACTATGTTTTCAGCTTCTTTGCCGTATGTAGTCCAGTCGATATGAACACGAAAAGTAACCCAACAATCTTTAGGGAAATCGGCAAAAGGCATCTTATAGGCAATTGTAGACGACTTGTACTTGGAAGTTACGGGTTTCATTACCGGCGTTTTCTCAGGACTTGCGTTGCAACGGTCTGTTTTGTCTGTCAGCCAACGGCGATCCGAATTTGCCTTGATATAGAACCAACCGCCGGAGAAACCGAAAGCCAACGGCGGATAACCACCCTGCTCTACCAACCAGCCGTTCTTCTTTCCGGCCTTATATACGGGATTTCCCTTTTTATCCTTCACCGGATTTCCCTGCTTGTCCAGTTTTGCAACTTTCTCATGCCCTGTATTCTTTTTGAATATAGTGGTCTTATCCAATTCCAAGAACTCATCGACAGTCAGTTTCTTTACTTCACCTTCGGGAGTCTGCACAAGCGTGCGGTCGGGCATACCATGCCACTGGGCAAAAATCGTGGAGACATTACTATCCAAAGCAGATGGAATATACACAGAAAACTCATAATCGCGTGAAACTCCTTGCGGACAAATACCTTTGCCATGATGATATACGGTTTTAGTGATTTGCGCTTTACGATAAGCATCTGCCGGCAACCCCTTAAAATCGGCCGAGGTGGCGTAACAATAAGAAAACTCGGCACGCCCTTTGGTTTCTCCCTTTCCGTATCCTTCCAGCGTGTTATCCTCTTTGCGCAATTCGAAGCGGTAAGAAGGTTTGCCGGCAAACAAACGTGTGAAATCCCGTTGAATTGCATGTTTCTTATTTGTGCCCACAGCCACCCAACAGCCATCTATAATCTGATCGAGACGTGCTGTATCAGCTTGAACGTTTACCCGTTTAGTCAAAGGAACCAGTGTTTCAGCGTTCTTGACTTGTGCAGTCAGTGTTGTGATGCAACCCGCTGCCATTGCCATGCAGATAATAAAAATGTTTTTCTTCATCCTATTTTGATATTAAGCTTAAATTTATGTCACAAAAATACGAAAGCTATTGTTCAGCCCCTATCCTATTTGTTTCAGAAAACCCTATATTTGTGCAATTCGTCACTATCCTAACAGAAATTTTGAAAGATATCACTATCTTTGGTGCATCATAATTTTTACGGTTTTATAATGAGTAATCTTAAAAAGATAACGGCACTCCTGTTACTTTTATGTACAACAGGAGTTTCCTATGCCTATTCAGAGGCTTGGAGACAGATAAACTTCTCTTATATTTCCATTAACGACGGCTTGTCGCAAAGCACCGTATTCTCCATAGCACAGGACAAGCTCGGTAATATGTGGTTTGCCACTTATGACGGTGTCAATAAATACGATGGATACGCGTTCACAGTCTACCAGCACGATGAGAACGACCCGAACAGCATTGCCAACGACATAGCCCGCATTGTCATGACCGACAGCAAGGGACGCGTGTGGATCGGTACTCGCGACGGACTGTCTTACTACGATGAGAACAAGGATAAATTCCAAAACTTTTCCTATGAAAAGAACGGCAAGCGCCTGCAAGTCAACGGCATTGTAGAAGTATCTGTCGACCTGTTGCTTGTCAGCACATCAGAGGGGCTGACCATGTTTGACATCCCTGCCTCCCAATTTGTGGATGATGCTTGCAGCACAACAATGCGCCGGATAATCGCATCCTCCCTTTACAGGCATGGAGAGCAAATCTATATAGGTACACGCGGAGACGGACTGTACTGCTATTCCATTCCACAGAAAAGGCTCGAAAAACTCACTTATATACCAAACAGCAGGCAGATTCAAAGTATACTTCAGCAGTCGCCTACCCGCATATGGGTAGCAACAGAAGGTTCCGGACTTTTCCTTATCAACCCTAAAACCCAAGAGGTCAAGGTCTACAAACACTCACCGTCCAATCCGAAAAGCATCAGTTCCAACTACATCCGTTCATTGGCGCTGGATGCGCAGAACCGCTTATGGATAGGCACTTTCAGTGACCTTAACATCTACCATGAAGGCAATGACTCTTTCATGTCTTACAGCAGCGATCCCGTAGAAAAAGGAAGCCTATCGCAGCGTTCGGTGCGCAGTATCTTCATGGACTCGCAAGGAGGCATGTGGTTAGGAACCTATTTCGGCGGACTGAATTACTATCATCCTATCCGTAACCGATTCAAGAACATAGAACGTATTCCCTTTAAGAACTCACTCAGTGATAATGTGGTGAGCTGTATTGTTGAAGACCGTCAGAAAAATCTGTGGATAGGCACCAATGACGGCGGACTGAACCTGTACAACCCGGAAAACCGGCACTTCATCCATTATGCATTACAGGAGAACCAGCGTGAAGAGGGGTTCGGGTCCAACAACATCAAATCCGTATATGTGGATGACACAAGAGGATTGGTATACATAGGCGCACATGCCGGAGGCTTAAGCATTTTGCATCGCAACAGCGGACGCATAGAGAACTTCAACCAGCGCAACAGCCGGCTGGTCAATGAAAATGTATATTCCATCCTTCCCGACAAAGACAATACTTTCCTGTTGGGCACATTAAGCGCCTTAGTTCACTTCAACCCGGAGCAACGGAGCTTCACTACGATAAGCCGGGAAAGCAATGGCACACCGGTTACTTTCCAGAAAATCACCACTCTGTTTCGGGATTCCCAAAAGCGTCTTTGGGTAGGTAGCGAGGAAGGCATATCCGTATTCAGGCAACATGGAACAGAAATAGAGAGAATACCACTTCTACCGGCGTCCGCCATAACGAAATCATTCACCAACTACATTTATGAAGCCGCCAATGGCCTGATTTGGGTAGGTACGCGCGAAGGAGCCTATTGCTTCAACGAAAAAAACAAGCAGATAAAACGATATACCACAGCCAATGGCCTACCTAATAATGTAGTTTACGGTATACTCGAAGATTCTTACGGACGCTTATGGATGAGTACCAACCAGGGGGTTTCATGCTTCAATCCGTCTACTGACAAATTCCGCAATTTCACCGAAGCAGACGGACTGCAAAGCAATCAGTTCAACACCTCTTCCTGCTATCGTACTTCCAACGGTCAAATGTTCTTCGGCGGCATAAACGGTCTCACTACTTTCCGTCCGGAGCTACTACAAGACAATCCCTATACTCCTCCGGTTGTAATCACCAAACTGGAGCTTTTCAATAAAGTCGTACGTCCGGATGACGAAACCGGTATTCTTACCAAAAACATCAGCAATACGGAAAGCATCACGCTGAAATCCTGGCAAACGGCTTTCTCTCTGGAATTTGTCGTATCGAACTACATTTCCGGCAAACACAACACTTTTGCTTATAAATTGGATGGTTATGACAAAGAATGGTACTATCTCACCAATAAGCGTACCGTCTCCTATTCCAACCTGCCTCAAGGCACTTATCGCTTTATGGTGAAAGCTGCCAACAATGACGGCAAGTGGAACAGCACACCAACCATATTGGAGATTGTGGTACTGCCTGTCTGGTATAAAACATGGTGGGCCGTCCTCCTCTTCTTTGCTACTTTCATTGGTTTCATCACTTTTGTATTCCGCTTTTTCTGGTTGCGTAAAAGCATGGAAGCCAAACTTGAGATGGAACGCCGCGACAAGGAGCATCGTGAAGAAATCAATCAAATGAAGATGCGTTTCTTCATCAACATTTCACACGAACTACGCACCCCGCTCACTTTGATCCTGGCACCGCTGCAAGAGGTTATCAGTAAAATCAACGACCGCTGGGCCCGTAACCAACTGGAATACATCCAGCGGAATGCAAATCGCCTGCTGCATCTTGTCAACCAATTAATGGACTACCGACGTGCGGAACTCGGCGTTTTTGAATTGAAGGTGAAGAAAGCCAATGCCGACCGCCTCATTCGTGAAAACTTCTTATATTACGACAAGCTGGCACGCCACAAGGAAATTAGTTATACATTCCATTCGGAGCTGGAAGACAAAGAGGAAATCTTCGATCCCCATTACCTGGAACTGATTATCAATAATCTCTTGTCTAATGCATTTAAGTATACCGATAACGGGAAAAGCATTACCGTAACTCTGAAGGAAGAAAACAATTGGCTGGTGTTACAAGTCAGCGACACCGGCATAGGAATCCCGATGAACAAACAGGGAAAAATATTCGAGCGCTTTTATCAGGTAGAAAGCCAGCATATAGGAAGCGGAATAGGACTTTCACTGGTGCAGCGTCTTGTCGAATTACATCATGGACACATCGAGCTGGAAAGCGAGGAAGGCAAAGGCAGCACTTTCTTTGTCTACCTGCCGCAAGATCCCTCTGCTTATAAATCTTCCGAACAGGCCGACTCCAATATCCCGAATGAAGAAGAACAGGCCTACTCTACCAATTCTAAAGAGATGTACTTCATTGATACGGAAAAGATGGAGAATGTTTCTATAGAAACCGGAGACAAAAAACGAGGCACGATTCTCATAGTAGAAGATAATCAGGAAATCCGTCACTATCTGTGTAGCGGGCTGGCTGACTTATTCAACACACTGGAAGCCGGTAACGGTGAAGAAGCATTGGAAAAGCTGAAAGACAATGAAGTCGATATCATTATCACCGACGTTATGATGCCCGTAATGGACGGCATCAAATTGTGTAAGAATGTAAAACAGAATATACGTACCTGTCATATTCCTGTTATCATCCTATCTGCCAAGACCGACATAAAAGATCAACTGGAAGGGCTGCAAGTAGGAGCAGACGATTATATCCCCAAGCCTTTTGCCATTGCCGTCATCACCTCCAAGATACAGAATATGATGCGCACCCGTCGGCATATGCTGGAGCGATATGCCAAATCGCTGGAAGTGGAACCCGAAAAGATCACTTTCAACGCCATGGATGAGGAACTATTGAAACGCGCCGTAAATATTGTGGAAGAGAACATAGACAATATTGAGTTCTCCACTGATGAGTTTGCACAAAAAATGAATATGAGCCGTTCCAATTTACATTTAAAGCTGAAAGCAATAACAGGAGAATCTGCCATCGACTTCATCCGAAAAGTCAGGTTTAAGAGGGCAACCGAACTGCTAAAAAGCGGACGCTATACAGTGGCCGAAGTTAGCAGCATGGTAGGGTTCAACTCATCATCCTATTTTGCAACCTGCTTTAAGAAGTATGTAGGTTGTCTGCCTACTGAGTATATAAAGAAAGCAAAGGGGTAGTTATAACCCCTTTTTAAACAAATCTAATATTTCATTCAACAACTTTGATAAAATATATCGGTTTTCAAAAAAAGCTGGAACAAGGCATATCACTCTCCCTAAGCAAATATCATACATTTGCAACGAGAAAATGAATTTTTATTAATAAAAACCAACAACAGTTTTTTAACATGAAAACCAAATTGTTAACCATCTCAAGATTGGTAAAGCTCTTTGCCATAGTAGCATTAGCTTTAGTCCACACTTCTTGTGACGAAACGGAGACAACAGACTCTACGGGGTTCATTCTTCATTATTATGGCGTGACGGACATAGGCCCTTCTATGACGTACACATTGGAAGCACCGACTTATAAAGGAAGCGCTCCCTATGATTTCACCATTACAGGCGTTACACTTAATGACGAAGCCTGCACCACCGAAAGTTTCGTAATAGATGCCGAAACCGGTGCTATCAACATTCAGAACACAGCAAATCTGGCTACCGGACTTTATGCTATCAGCGTGGGGTGCTACTCTAACGGCAAATACTTTGAGTTTAAAGATGCGATTCAGATAAATATGTTGTTAGCAGTTCCCGAAGGTGTTACTGTTACTCCCGCTGAAGTGGTTGTGAAAATGGAAGATAAAAACTGGTGGGAAGCCAGTGCACAAGTAACGACTGATACAGAGAAGCATGTAAGCATCACCGGATATGCCATTGCAGAAGATGAAAGCAAGGAGTATTTAAAGTACTTCACGATTTCTGATGACGGCATTATCACGTTCAATCCTGAAAAGAAAGATAATATAATTCCGGGAGAAAAGTATGTGATAAGTCTGAAACTAAAAACAAAAGCCGGTGAACATCTTTATGCTGATGCAGTAACTTTCAACGTTATTTCCAAGCCACTGAAATTACAGTATGCCCCGAATGAAGTTAGAGTAGAAAAAAATATAGCACACGAATCACAGTTGCCTACCATACAAGGCTCTTCAGAAGGCAGAACCTATACCATTAAATCCATTACTCCCGAAATCTCCGGATTTACAATAGATGCTGCAACCGGTAAAATCTCTATTGCAGAGAATACTCTGACCCAGATTGGGAACGTATATGAAGTAGACGTTACAGTTACCAATGAATATGGAACTTCAGACTTCCCCAAAGCCTATATCGTTACAGTGGTAGACTTTATTAATCCGATTGATCCGGAAACATTCAAATACGAAGTTCCTGAAACCTACGAAGGAAAAGGATACACCATACCCTTAATCAATGAATTCAAAGGAGATGAAGTGATATTTGACTTTGCCGAAGATAATTCTGACATCATCAAAGAACAGATTGAAAAGAATAGAATAAGCATAGACAAGGTTAACGGCACTATTACCATTGCTGAAAATAACACATTAACTCCTGAGGATTATACGGTGAAAGTAAAAGCTGCCAATCCCAAAGGAGAAGTTTCAAGTTCTTTCACATTAACAATAAAGGAAAATCCGAATAAATTCACATTCTACTATGGTAACAATTTGGATTTATCTCCAAAAGAAAACTATGCGAACCAGTTTGAGTTTAACACCAAGGAAGAATTAGCAAATTTCACTTTGGTTCCTATTACAACTCTTAACGGCAGAGAAGCCAAATGGGAAATTTGTTCAAAACAGATACAGTCTGGCTCAAATGGCGTAGAAGTTACTAAAGGAACTACTATTGATCCAAAATCAGGAATGCTCACATTTACAGGAGAAGGATTTACTACAATAATTAACGTAGGAATGCTTGTTGTTAAAGCAACTGTTGGAACTGGTGAGTTAGCATACACTGTTACAGTTCCTGTTTTCATCAAATGTGGGACTGGTAAAAGTAAGAAAAATGGCCGTGATAAACCTTTTGTTTTCCAAATTTCCCCCAAAACAGGCGGACGTTCTACGGCTCCAGAAATAAAACTGCCAAGCAGCATGGATATTAATAAGTTTGCAATGGATTATCGTAAAGAGTTCAACTTCTTTGGCATTGATTCAGAACCTAAAGGGCATCTTCCCCAAACGGAAGGAAGTCTTCTTAATGACATTTGGACTACTTTTTATAACAATATCGGTGCAACTAAGGTTAATTTAGGAGGTAAAAAGCCATTATCTTATTATAGCACAGAAAAGCCTATCGACAATGAAAAGATTCTTGATCAGGTAGCCGGATATATTGACCCTAAGGACAAAGCTGTTGTTATAAATCCTGAAATATGGAAAGACAAAAAAGGGAAATATGCAAATGGAGTATTATTAGGAAGAGTCTCATATATAACAAACGGAGACTTTACGGATGAAAACATCAGTAAAGGAGCGCAATTCTACCCTATAGCTATTTGGTTCGACGAAAACTTTTAATCTAACAAAACAATAATATAATTATGTATAAACCAACATATCATACATTGAGTAAAAGAGGGTATATTACCCTCTTAGCTCTCCTTGTCTCCATTATCACCTTTGCACAAGGTATAACAGTGAAAGGAATTGTTATTGACGAAACTGACATTCCCCTTATCGGTGCAACCGTTCAGGTAAAAGGCGGACAAGCCGGCGCAGCTACCGACTTAGACGGAAATTTTACTCTGACAGTAAATAAGAACGCAACCTTGGTTGTCAGCTATATCGGCTATTTGACACAAGAAGTAAAAGTACAAGGCAAGAATCAGCTTACAATTAAACTCGTTCCCGACAGTAAGACATTGGATGAGGTTGTAGTAGTAGGTTATGGCACAATGAAGAAAAGTGACCTTACCGGCTCCGTATCTTCCGTATCAGCCAAAGATGTAGAAGGCTTTCAGACCAGTTCTATTGCCGGAGCATTAGGCGGCCAGATTGCCGGTGTACAAATCACCTCTACCGACGGAACTCCGGGTGCAGGCTTCAACATCAGTATCCGCGGTGTGGGTACATTGACAGGAGACGCCTCTCCCCTCTATATCGTAGACGGTTTCGAAGTATCGGACATCGATTATCTGTCCAACTCTGATATCGAATCTATCCAAGTATTGAAAGATGCTTCTTCTTCGGCCATTTACGGTGCACGTGCAGCTAATGGCGTAGTGTTGATTACGACTAAATCCGGTAAATCCGGTAAGCCTATCGTTACTTATAACGGTTCTGCGACTTACCGTAAAATTTCAAAGACTTTAGACCTGCTCTCTCCTTATGAATTCGTAAAACTACAAGGAGAAGTGAAGCCGGAACTGCTCACCGGATATTATCAAGAAGGAAATGATGCCGACGGTACACCTTATCGCTATCAGTCACTCGACGATTATATCGGTCTGAGTGGTGTAGACTGGCAAAGTGAAACATTCAATCCGACTTGGTCACAAGATCACAACTTCTCACTGATGGGAGGTAGTGACAACACCAAGTATAATGCTTCATTCTCACGTTACATTGAAAACGGTATTTTCAAGAACAGTGGTTTCGACAAGACAACAGCAAAATTCCGTCTCGACCAGAAAATCAACAAAAAGGTTTCATTCAACGTAACAGTAAACTATGCACAGACCAATCGTAAAGGTACAGGTACTTCCGGTGATTCCGGACGTTTCAATATGTTAGCGCAAATATTGAGTGCCCGTCCTACCGGCGGTTTAAAACTTACCGATGAAGCATTGCTGGAATCAGCCATCGACCCTGAAATGCTGGAAACCGGTGAAAGCTTGGCACAGGTAAACCCTGTGAAGCAGACAGAATCTGTCACCAACAATAAACGCGCTGAGATGTGGTCGGCCAATGGTGCCCTCACTTGGGAAATCATCAAAGGTCTGACCTTCAAAACAGCAGGAACTTACAACACTACCAATAACCGCATAGACATATTCTATAAAGACGGTTCAAAAGAAGCCTACCGTAACGGTCAGAAACCGTACGGCCGTACCCAAATGGGACGTGATGTACGCTGGAGCAACAATAATACTTTGACCTGGAAGCAAAAAATCCAGAAGCACAATTACGACATCATGTTGGGTCATGAAGTATCTTATAGAAACAGCGAACACTTATTGGGTGAAGCCATGGATTTCCCGTTTGACAATCTGGGTAATAATAATCTTGGATTAGGAGCTGTTCCAAGCAAAGTGGAAAGCGGTTACAGCGAAAAAATGCTACTTTCATTCTTTGCCCGCGCCAACTATAGCTACAACAACCGATACTTACTGACTGCCACTGTACGTGCCGACGGTTCCACTGTGTTCTCACAAAAAAACAAATGGGGCTTTTTCCCCTCTTTCTCCGCAGCTTGGCGTGTGTCCGAAGAAGAATTCATGAAAGATCTCGACTGGATGTCTAACTTCAAAGTGCGCTTCGGTTGGGGTGTTGTAGGTAACGACCGCATCACCAACTATCTGTCTATGGATTTGTACACAGACAACAAATATGGCATAGGAAACAATACGGTAACTGTATTGACTCCCAAACAACTCAAGAACTCTGATTTGAAATGGGAAGGCTCAAGCACAGTAAACTTAGGTCTTGACTTAGGCTTCTTTGATAACCGTCTGAATCTGACAGCAGACTTCTTTATCAAAAACACCAAAGACTTATTATTGGCACAGTCATTGGCGCATGCCACCGGATTCAGTTCACAATGGCAAAATATCGGAAAAATCCAGAACAAGGGTATTGAACTCAGCTTAAGCTCCACCAACATCCAAACCAAGGACTTCAATTGGCAGACAAATTTCAATATCTCATTCATCAAGAATACTCTGGAAGCACTCTCTTCCGGTGAGCAGTATAGACTTGCCCGCTCAGGTTTCGACTCAAACTTTACCGGTGATGACTATATTGCTAAAGTAGGCGAATCTTTAGGTCTGATTTATGGTTATGAGTTCGACGGCATCTATCAAGCCGATGATTTCTACACCAATACAAACGGACAATTGGTACTAAAAGAAGGAATTACCGATAATACGCGTTACTCTGGCGGCGTGAAACCCGGTGTGGTGAAATACAAAGACCAAGATGGTGACGGCAAAATTACAACTGCCGACCGTACAGTAATCGGCAATGCTATGCCCAAATGGTTTGGTGGTATCACCAATACGTTGGAATACAAAGGTATTGACTTCAGCTTCATGTTCCAATTCAATTACGGTAACGACATCTATAACGCTACGCGTCTCTATGCCACCCAATCCAGAAGTTCACGTAGAAATATGCTTGCAGAAGTAGCAGACCGTTGGAGTCCTACCAATGCCTCCAACCTCGTGCCTTCATACGACGGTTATATTACCAACGATGTATATTCCCGCTTCGTGGAAGACGGTTCATTCCTGCGTCTCAAGAATATCACCTTAGGTTATACATTGCCTCAGAAATGGACAAGCAAGTTCTATGTATCCAAACTGCGTGTTTATGCTACTGGTCAGAATCTGTTCTGCTGGAACAATTATAGCGGATATGACCCTGAAGTAAACAGTTTGAACGATCCGATGAGACCGGGACTTGATTGGGGTGCCTATCCTAAGAGTAGAGTGTTTACATTCGGTATAGATCTTCAATTCTAATTCATAAAAACAGATAACATGAAAAAATTAATATATTATATAGCACTTTCAGTGATGTGTCTGCTTCCTGCCTCTTGTTCATTGGAAGAAGAAATCAGCACTGAAGTAGAAAAGAAAAACTACTTGAACGATGCGAGTGAAGCACAAAACGTTTTACTCGGCATCTATCTCACCAACGTAAGAGATGCCATGTATGGATATAATATGTCCATTTACTTCTCAATGGGAACTGATATTTCGCAAGTAGAAGGCAGTACAACGGAGAATTTCCGCATTCTGCCCACCAATGCATATCCTACTACACAAGCCGAAGTACAACAGACTTGGGAAGCACTCTACACAGGTATATACAGGGCCAATGACTTTTTGGAAGGTATCTCTGCCAAGATAAATACCTATTCGGAAAAAGATAAAGCATTAGCGACTATCTATATGGGAGAAGCCAGAGCATTAAGAGCCATGTACTACTTTGAATTGGTGCGCCGTTATGAAAACATACCGCTGATGACCAGTACCCAGATGTCCAATCAGAGCCCAAGTACATTTGTGCAGGCAGATCCGGCAGATGTATATAAATTTATTGAAGATGATTTGATTTATGCCAGCGAAGTATTGCCTTACGCAACGGATGATACCGAACGGGAAGATAATAGTTTTCGCTTTTCCAAAGGTGCTGCATTGGGTTTGCTGACTAAAGTGTATGCCACTTGGGCCTCGAAAGATGCAAGCAAATGGGAGTATGCCGCCAAAACAGCACAAGTCCTCGTAGAATCAGGAAAACATGATTTATTGCCGGACTATGAGAAGTTATGGGAAAATACATGCAACAGTGTTTGGGACCCGACCGAAAGTTTAATTGAGATCTCTTTCTACTCGCCTACCTACTCAAACAACAGTGATCCTGTGGGCCGTATCGGTAAATGGAACGGCGTAAAAACCACCGTAAAGATGGGTAAAAGCGGTAGCTGTGCCGGAAATGTAAAAGTAGTCCACACTTTCGTATTGGATTGGAGAGAAAGTAAAAATGCCGGTGATTTACGTCGTGATTTGTCCGTTGCCAACTACAGATATGGAGATAAGGAAACCATAGGCCGTTTCTATTGGGCAGCCAAAGTAACCGATGACGAAGCCACCGCATTGGATAAAGACCAAGATCCGGAAAAGTCACAAAAAGAAAAACAAAATTATACCCCGGCAAAATGGGATATAGATAAATATGTTAAGACTGTCAGCTTTATCAACAATGACAAGTCCAATGTGAACTGGTATGTGTTGCGTTATGCAGATGTATTACTGCTTTATGCAGAAGCATTGAATGAATGGAAGCATGGCCCGACTACCGAGGCTTATGATGCAATCAACAAAGTTCGCCGTCGCGGTTTCGGTAATCCGGACGATACTTCTATCTGTGATCTGCCTGCAGGGCTGGATGAAGCCGCTTTCCGCGAAGCTGTTCGAAAAGAGCGCGCATACGAATTAGCTTTTGAAGGACACCGCCGTTTAGACTTGGTACGCTGGGGAATCTACTACAAAACAATTCAAGAAACCTCCAACAAACTGTCGAACTGGTATTCATCAGCCAACTATGTCGTTGCCCAATATACCGAAGAAGGCAAGCATGAATTGATGCCTATTCCGCAGCGCGAGATGGAAGATCGGAAGAGCGTCGTGTAGGGAAA
>OGKG01002702.1_pt1 | contig 17923 bp, 20 predicted proteins | sample 1572201 | NCBI WGS metagenome assembly OGKG01 (sample SAMEA2582146, study PRJEB24529) | metagenome | biome: Human gut stool | place: China | collected 2011 | reverse complement strand
AAGCCCCCGGCTGCGCCGAGGACATTATGCAGACTTTTTTCTGGCTTGACGAGGACAACCGCAATACCTTTCATTTGTTCCAGCTTGTCCGCAATCCCGGCAAATGCAACGCTTCTGATGATAAGTCTATTTGCTATAATGATAGTGACGAATGGCCTGCTCATGCCCCTGTCGGTATGTGGATTGATTATGGTCTTGTAAATGAATTTCTGCGTGAATGGTGCTTGCGGAAAGAACAGCTAAAAAGCGGAGAGATTTCAGAGGACGAATACTTTGAATGGAAAATCAACTGGCCTGCTACAAGTAGTAAAGTTGATTATAATGGAAAAGACGATAAAAAATGTAGCTATAATTGGCGTAAACACAAATAAAGGAGTGATTCAAACATGAAAATTGAAAAATCTTCATCAAACTATTTAATCCTTGATTCTGGTACAGCTATGACTTTTGATAATCAAGCCACTTTACAACTTAAATTAGTCTTAGATCAATCATTTTACTTTACTGTACAAATTCTATTCAAGAAAGGCGATGGTGGAGAACGTGAACTTATGCAATCAGTTGATACTGAAACTAATACAATTAGTTTATCCTGTAAAAATTTTGATAATGCTTTAGGAACTGGAACTAATAGACCTATTGAACTAGCTACATATCAAAACAAAAAAATATTTCTACATTTTTGGGTCTATGCCTTAGGCGAAAACTCTATAAGAAAAATAGATTATTGTTTTTATCAAGAAAGGTAGGTGGATATAATGGCTGACGGACTCAATCAAAAAATAAACGACCACGATTCCATATCCACTATATTGTCTTCTGATAATTTTTTAAATTTAGACACAAATATTCAGAATAGAATTATTGACACCGTGCATACTGATAAAGAAAAGGATGGTGGTACTATGGGAAAATTTCTCGGGACCAACTCTTCAAACGCAGCTATGCACATAGCCCTTATAATATGTGGCCTACTGCTATTGATAATTATTATAGATATGTTTCACTCATATTACATCAATAGCAATATTAACATGGAATTAATTAATTTGATAATTCCAGTAGTCACTCTTTCTCTCGGATACATTTTCGGAAAAGGAAGTCAAACCTAATTTTAGGTATCAAAAAGGTATCACGCTACACACTAAGAGCCGGAAAGTCCGCTGTTTGTAGGGATTTCATAAGGATACTTTTTAGATTTAGGATAGCGGTATAGCATGGCGGTGTTATACCGCTTTTCCCATATATACATTGACCTTTGAACGGTCAAATACTCCGATATGGTTATAGATAATCTCGATTTCCTGTATTCTTTTACCACTGCTTTTGTCTGCTTCATGGACGATAATACGGTCTATGAACTCATGCACAATCTCCGATGTCAGTTCGGGTATCTCTGTATACTTCTTGACAGTAGATAAGAATGATTTTACATTGACACTCTGTTGTTCTTCCTGCGACAATTCCATGCGGAGTGCTTCGATTTCTGACTGTAAATCTTTTTGCTCTGCTTCATATCCCTGTGACAGTTTCACAAATCGTTCATCAGAAAGTTTACCGCCTACATTGTCCTCATAGATACGTTGGAACAGACCGTCTAACTGTGTGTAGCGTTTCTCCTTATCGGACAGCACACGCTTTTTCTTTGCCAGTTCCTTGCTTTTCTGCTTTATGTCAGCGTCCATCACCATCTGCACAAATTCATCTTCATATGCTTTAACGTAGGACACAACCTCTCGCAGATTCTCCAAAACCAGTTGTTCTACAACCACGTTTCGGATATAGTGCATAGAGCAGTTATGAGTATCAGAACGGTAATTACTGCACACAAAATTATGTTTAGTGTCAGGGTCATTTGCCCGTCTGTGAAAGGATAGTTTCTTTCCACAGTCCGCACAGTAGAGGATTCCCGAAAACATCGGCATTTCTCCCATTTTGGTAGGACGTTTGCGGTTCGCACGAATCTTCTGCACAATATCAAAGGTAGACTTGTCGATAATCGGCTCATGGGTATTCTCAAAGATTTTCCATTCCGATTTATCATTTTCTATCTTCTTTTTCTGCTTATATGACTTGCGGTGTGTCTTAAAATTTACCGTATGCCCCAGATAGTCCATGCGTTCCAGTACGTCCACCACAACGGTACTCGACCATTGATAGGGATTCTTTGGGATATTGTTACGGACAGCATAACCTTTTTCCAATGCGTATGCACTCGGTATCAGTATCTTTCGTTCCGTCAGAATGTTTGCGATTCTTCTCGGTCCGTACCCGTCCACACACAAGCGGAAGATTTCTCGGACAACCTCTGCGGATTCTTCATCAATCAGCCATTCTTTCGGATTGTCGGGATTCTTGCGGTAGCCATAGGGAGCAACACAACTCATGTGTTCGCCTGCCAATCCTTTCGCTTTCTTCACTGCTTTAATCTTCTTACTGGTATCTCTTGCATACCATTCATTAAACAGATTTTTGAACGGTGCAAGGTCATTGTCTTTCTGTACATTACTGTCTACATCATCATTCACAGCGATAAAGTGAATATCTTTGTCGGGGAAGATAAATTCCGTATACAATCCCACTTTGATATAGTCACGCCCGAACCTTGACAGGTCTTTACAGATAATACGTTTCACGGTTCCTTTCTTTGCGTCCTCAATCATCTGTTTGAACTGCGGACGCTCAAAATTCGTACCGCTGAATCCATCGTCAATATAGAACTGGTAAGGCGTGTAACCGTTTCGCTCCGCATATTCCGCAAGCATCTTTTTCTGATTGATGATACTGTCCGAATCCCCAACATTTCCATCGTCTTGCGACAAACGACAATAAAGTGCTGTGATTCCTGTATCTGTTCCCTTTATCGGGGAAGTAGTAAAAGTATTTCCTGTGGTAACTGACTGTATGTTTTTCAGCATATTTCCTCCTGTTCCGACAGTCACACAGGCAATGCTTGTATATCTACAAGATAGCACAACAACCGTCTTTTGTCTGCACCTTTTATATTAAATCTGCCCTTTACGCTTTGTATTACGTTGAATAAGACGCTTTATCGTGTCTTTCGGTTCTTCCTGCGTCTGACCGTTTGATTTTACCTTTACACGATAAATTGTATTGCCGATATGGTATTCACGTACTACTGATTCTTCTGTGGTTTCTGTCATTCGATTCCCTCTTTCTTTGTTAGATTCTGAAGCAGTCAGACGGTGTTGTCATCACCCACAGGAATTTCACCTCTGCATGGTTCTCATGCTGCCGCACCCATTGCCTGCGACGCTTCAAACGCTCGGACTGTGGCTGTACGGGAGTATCATTATCTGACAGGACAGGTCATGGCAGAGAAAAATGACGTATTTCCTCTTATGGACGCTGACAGGGTATCGCTCGCTTGCAGAGTAAGGTCATGGCGTATCAGTCCATAGGCTCACTGTCTGTCAAAAGTATCTGACCACTTTATGAAATTTTCAAAGAGCAACTGAAAAGAAAAGAATGTCTTTTCGTCCATACACAACACTCGACAACCGATTAATATTTGTGACGTATTTCAGAAAAAATATATTCCCATTTCCCATAATAACTACCCATAAGTAGGGGATTTGTTGCATTTTACAGAAGTTTATCTGATTTCCATTTCAAATTTTAAAATGGCTTTTGTAATGGCAGTTTGGATTCTGCCTTTTAATTCCCTGTCAACGACAATCTGCACACCACCGCATTCATCATAGAATGGGCGTAAGCAAGCTTTTGATATGTATGCGTTATAATGCTCTAAAATCTTTTCTATGGCTTCGTTGTTGCCATCGGAAGCCATGCGGATAGTCGTAAATCTCGGACATCTTTTTACCTGTTTCATCTGCGTTACTCCTCCGTATAGTTTTCTCGTATAATGCTCAATGCCCTCATTCTTCCTCTGTAAACGGAACATCTTGAAATTCCAATAATTTCTCCGATTTCCGTATCTGACATATCAAGGAAATAAAACATCAAAATAATGTTTCTCTGCCTGTCTTTTAATTTCTGAATCGCTTTGCAAAGACGCTCATCATAAACGTGGATTTCTATGCCATAAACAAGAAATACAGAGTATTCAACAGAATATTCATCTATGACACCGGCATGGTTCAGATCCGTTTCTGTTACATCACAGAACGGGATTTCATGTTTTGCCCGTCTGCCAAGTTCCCTATAATAATTCTTGACTGTTCTGTCTATGACTTTGCGGATAAGGCAGTCAAACTGTAGCCTTATGGCACTCTCAAATGAAGAAGGTTTCATAATCTCACCTCCTTCCTGTGCAATGTAAAAGCGTAGAGATTCTTACCTCTTTCCGCTCTGACACTCACCACAGAGATGAGATTTGTTATCCTGTCTGTAAATGGATTTAAAAATATTTTCAAACAGCAAAAAAGCACAAGAACAACGGTATATGGTTCTTGTACTCCTTTGATTATTCCTATTGTGTAATGTGAAAAACCACATTTACAAGCGCAGGGAATTATTGTATTAAAATAAATTTTTTTAACGGTAACGGATTTTTTAAATTAATGTACTCGCATAGGTTTGTCATAAGGCGTGTTCTCCTATAACCGCCTCAACGCTCCTATGAAATACCGTTAAAAAAACGATAGTCTCTCAACCATCGTTTTCATAAATTATGACACACAAATAAGAAACTGTGGATGGCGGTTTTTTTATTACCGCCACACAGCATTTTTCAATTTCATTTTTGAAAAAATATTCTGGCAGAAGAATTATTAACAAGTTATCTTTTCTTAATGATATTCTCAATGCTAATTATTTTCTGAACCCATTCTTTATAAAAATCAGGTTCATGGGAAACAAGTAACACTGTGCCTTTAAATTCTTTTAATGCAATTTTTAAAGATTGCTTTGCTTGAATATCTAAATGATTTGTCGGCTCGTCCATGATAATAAAATTACAAGGAGTAAGAATTAACAGGCATATCTTTACCTTTGCCTGTTCTCCACCGCTTAATGTGCCAATAGCCTGCATTGCGTGTTCGCCCATAATTCCACAACAGGCTAGATTTTTTCTCACTTCTTTTATCGTAAGTGACGGGTAACAATCAGACACTATCTGTATTGGCGTTTTTTCCTCATTCTCCCAATGTAAATCCTGTTCAAAATATCGCAGTTTCACTTGTTCTGAAAAAGAAAACGAACCATTTAAAGCACTTAATTGTCCGACTAATGTTTTCAATAAAGTTGATTTTCCAATGCCATTAAAACCTGTTATCACAACTTTTTGTCCGCCATTTACTGTAAAATTAATATCAGATAAAACAGGGTAGTGATAGCCAACCGATAAGTGCTTGACGTTTAAATGCTCCGTATTTGTCAAAGGCATTTCACGAAAATGAAAAAATGGTATAATTTCTTTTTGGTCAATGGCTTCCATTTTATCCATTCTATCCAGTTGCTTTTGTCTGCCCCTTGCCATTTTTGATTTTCTTCCTGCTATATTTTTACGGATAAATTCCTCCGTTTTCTTGATTTCCTTTTGCTGTGCGGAATATTGACGTATATAATCTTCACGTAAGGCAGTTTTCTTTCTTAAAAACTCCGAATAGGTACCATAATATTTTGTGATTTTATGATTGTCTATATCACAGATTCGATTTGATATTTTTTCTAAAAAAGCATAATCATGCGAAACAACCATAAAAGCATTATTTAAACCGCAGAGATATTCTGACAGCCAATCAACATGTTCTTTATCCAAAAAATTCGTTGGCTCATCAAGAAGCAACACGTCCGGTTTTTCAAGCAAAAGTTTTGCCAAAATTACCTTTGCTCTTTGACCGCCGCTCATTTGTGCAATGGGTCTGTCTAAACCGATTGCCAACAACCCCAAACCTGTTGCAACCTGCTCAATCTTTGTGTCAATCAGATAAAAGTCCTGCCGTTCTAATTCTTCTTGATACCTCGCAGCGGTATTTAAGTTTTGAAAATCCCCCTCCTGCATGTTCTCATACAAGTAATTCATTTTTTCTTCCAAGTCATAAAGATTTAAAAATGCAGTTTTCAAAAAACTTTTCATATCAAGTTGCAAATTAATCTCAGCGTATTGGTCTAAATAGCCGATACTTGTTTTGGATTGCCATGCAACACGTCCGTCATCGGGAAGCAACTGACCCGTACAGAGTTTAATCAGCGTACTTTTTCCTGTTCCATTCTGTCCAACGATTCCAACATGTTCCCCTTTGTTTAATGAAAAATCTGCATTTTTATATAAGACGTTTTCACTAAACGAATGTGATAAATTTGTAATTTCTAATAAACTCATATTTCATATTCCTTTCTCTGTTTTTGAGCATAAAAAAACAGGAGACAAAATACATAAAGTGCAATAGTCTCCTGCTAAAATTATGAATATATAACAAAAGACTATAGACAAAACATTGCCTATAGCCTTAATCCCTTACGTTTTATAACATACGGAAAAGAGACAATAAAACCATCTACCCACAAAGGTACATTGCTTCATTGCCACATTTCCGATGAAATCTTACGCATTTCTTTATATGCTATACTCTGTACAATGTTTCATCGGATTTAATTGTACAGAGATAAGTTTCTTTTTAGGTTGGTTCGTTATATAGTAATTATTCATAATCAGTCTCCTTTGCTTGAAAACAAAGAAATTTTATCATAATCAATTTAATGTGTCAAATAAAACTACAGGTATGTGACATTTTGCAAAATTGTCACATCTGCTTTAAAGTGGCTCAAAGCCTTGTGAAATCAGTGTTTTAAAAGTTTTAATTACAGTTTCTAGTCGTATTTGTGCCCCCCTGTTAGATACCGGGGGGCAAAGCAGTCGTGGCTAAAGCCACTCCTGCAAGGCTGGAACAGGACGACACCTTTCGCTTCGCACGGTGTCACCTGTCCTGCCTTTCTTTTAATACTCTAGCCATTTCAAAAAATAATCCTAAAGTATAAATAAAAGGTTCCGAATTATTCTTTAGAAAATTATTATTTATTTTTTCATTAGTTATAATATCTACATAGTCTTTTCCATTGAATTTGTATTTTTCCAATACTGGAGATATATCTACAGTAACATTTGCAATTATTTCCCCTTCATTATGCACTATTGCAGAATTCACAGAATGATTACCATTATCAACAATGACAAGTCCTAAAGGATTAATTAAACATGCGTTGATATTTCCAGAATGTGCATCACCATCAAATGGATTTTTATTGCATTTTCCAATATATTCTAGACTATCAAACATTCTAGTATAATTCCAAATACATGATATTATTGGTGTTTCTTCTACATTAAATTTGATACTGCATTCATGAAATTCTTCAAATGACAAATTCAACACTAAACTATAAACAATGTACCTAGTGTATTCGGCATAATTTCTATCATTATATAAACATTTGGAAATTAATTCTCCTTGTACAGAATCTGCCATAAACTTAATTAATCTATTTATTGTAGGTTGGTTATTTTGTTCTACAAGTTTTTTAAAACCATCAATAAAGTGCTTTGTATTTTCTTCGAGATGTACATTTTCTATCCTGTTATTTTTTTGTAACCTTTTAAACATATAATCACCCTTTCACTATTATTTCATAAAATTTAACATAGTACATTGATAATAACAAATATTAAGAAAACAAAATTTTAACTTTAGAATAATTTGACATAACCCTCAATATTTCTATAAATACTTTAAAATTAACAATTAATTCATTCTTGAAACCATTACAAGAAAACTTTGAATTAAGTTAATTCATTCCCACTTTAGATATTATACTTATCAGTTCATGCATTATCAAGAGTGCGAGCATTGCTCCGCAACAGGCTCTTGACAAATCCTGCTCTGATAAGTACATGGTAATCAAGCAGAAATGAGTTAGTATGCTGTTTTACAGCAATAGAAAAGCACACCCGTTTTCAATATCAGATGTGCCTATCTACAAATCTATATTCCATTTACTACAAGCCCCGCCTGTGACTGTCTATAAGCCTTTATTTTTCAATGTTTCTTCAACAATCCTTATGACAGCCCACATTTTATGCGGCTTCCCGGCTCTCTGTTTTGTCATTGTGCAACCCCTTTTGACACTTTTTTTGTAAATCCGTTTGACACTTTACTATCTTCCCAAAACCGCTCCCAGAATCGGACAGCCACATGCACCACACACACGCCCCATCCGACAATGAAAATTTCCCGTCTGCAAAACCACCTGCCCGAACTTCTTTTCTCTCTTTTTTTCCTTCTCATTTTCGTTCTTCTTTCAGGCACTTTTGCCACGTTCTTTGCGATTTTTATTTTTCTTTTCAAGTCCCTAAACCGCCTGTTTTCGCGGCTTTCAGTTTACTTCAAGGCATCCTATTGCTGATTCTTTTTTTTCTTTTTTTAAGACAAAAAAACCTCATCTCAGGGGAATCCCCTGAAACAAGGTTTCTGGTGGTTTTATGGTATTTTTAATTTCTTTTTTATGTCTTTCTTTTTGTCTTACTTATGCTCTGTTTCCATATTTTCCCGCTTCACCGTTACCTTTCGGGAGCCGGAAATCATCAAAAGAAATCGCATAAAAAGTGGCAAAAAAACCTGCATCTGAACATGTTTACTATTCAAACTCGTCTCACAGGAGTTTAATTTCAATGCTTCTGATAGCGTTTACGCTACTTATTATCACTATATTCGCCAGATTCGCAGGCATCATTTTGACTGACATAAAAATTGTACTCAAAATGTACTCATATATCAATCCAATTATTTATTCCGAAATACAGAAATTATCTCTCATTATTGCATTCGCCCCTGAATTCTTTTATCAGATTCTCAAATTCTGCTACAGACATTCTACTATACATTTTGCACCAATATTTCTTTTGAAAGAGCATCACTTTATGCCCTGAAAGTTTACATACTTTTATCACAAGCCAACGATGTCTTCTTTGAATTTTTTTATCTTTTGCTTCCTTAAATGACATCCTGACAAACAACACTTCATATTTTGAATAAAGTTCAAGTATGTATTCTAACGGTATAATTAGTATTAAATACACAATAGGAATCATAAAACTAATAAAAGTATTTAATGCATCCAGTTCTTTATATTCATGTATTCCAATCTTTATAGTCTCGTATAGTATCCAAAATCCTGCCACCGCAAGAACCATATCTAGCAACTTATGTACTTTCTCATACTCCTCTTCGCGCTCTGCAATTACATTCATAATTACAATTATTGTTGTGATCGGAATAATTACCAATTCAGCCCATATATTGAAAGTAAATGTACTAATAATAAATTCCAAAACAATCGTCAATTTCAAATTATCTTTTAAAACTTTTCTAATATATTCCTCATCTGCCTCTTTTGAAACAGCATTCATGCAGTATATCAAACCTGAAAAGACAAACCAAACTATAATATCTTTAATAAAAGCATTATCCCAAAACGGTAACTGATAAAATATTAAAGTTATACCCAAAACATAAAGAAAAATAATCCCCCAAAGTATTCTTAACTTCTTACCAAAGAATATTTTTACAACATTCCAAAATGCCTCTCTAATCTGTCTATGTACCATTGCATACACAAATAAAATAAATGCCCAGATCACAGTTGCCCATTCCCTAGTAGTTAAAATTTCCATATATCATTTACTTCCCAATCCGAAGTTTATTCCACTGTTATTTTTTTCAATATCGGCAAGTATCCTACATAATTCAATTATTATAGTTGCACTTACTTTAATTTGCTGTTGCAGCCATACACTCTGACTGTTATAATCAGTGCATGGGTGCTACCATACAACGGTAGGCGGTTAGTCCTTCAGCAGAGGGACTGTGACCCTCTGATTACATAGAAACCCGAACGGGAATCCACTGGAAAGGAGGGCTAAGCCAATGAGTATTGTAGATTTTATAGCAGTAGTGGGCTTCGGCTTAACCTGCTTTAGTATCGGATACACATTCGGTAAGGATAATCATAAACCACAAAAATAGCCGCCCCAGTCTGGTAAACTAAGCGGCAATTTTTGTCTAACTTTATATCGGACTAACCGTCTATCGGTAGCACTCTTTTTCTATAATCATATTATCACGGTTCCATAGAAATGTCAAAATTTTTCTTTGCTTTGAGAATCATCTGCGGCTTCGATAATCTGTATTGCCTTTTTCGCTTCATCACCTTCCACCAATACATCCACACCATACATACCAAATCCCGGTGCACCATGCATAGCGACGCTTGCACTCGCTTCCTGTGAAAAAGCAGCAATTCCTTGTTCTTTTAAAAGTTCTATAATTCTTCCCGCTTCTACTATATCTTTAGCGTTGTAAATTTTTGTACTGCCTGTCTTTGTCGTTGGAATATCTCTTTGCTCCCCATTAACTGAAATCCGGCGTCTGTTCCGGTTAAAATATGATAATACTCTGAGAACAATAAATGCCACGATTGTAATTCCACCCAGAAAAAGTAAAGCGAAATATATCGTTTGCTTCTCGGTTGCCCCCATTCTTCTCAGGCAGATACCATAAAACACAGAGAAAATTCCTGCACAGATCACACTGGTAAGGAAATCTCTCCATAGTGCCTCTCTCGCAGACAAGCCTTTATCCCAAATGCCATTATGTACCATAATAAACGCATATACAATTCCGCCTACCAGAGCAATTAACGTTTCACCCAGCACCAGACGAAGATTTACTGCCAATAGAAGCTGTATGATAATAGCTCCAACACTGATCAGGAACATAGATGCAAAAGCAAGATTTCCGGCTTTTAAAGCTTTTTGCTTTACCCAATCTTCATAATCAGCTACTTTGTTTAATGTTTCTTTCATCTCTTTGTTCATGGTCGAACTCCTTTCTCCATCCAGGAGCTCTTTTATTTCAATGTCATAATAATCAGCAAGTTCAACCAATATACTTAGATCCGGCATATTCGATCCTGTCTCCCATCTGGAAACGGTTCTCGCCGATACGCCAAACTTTTCTGCAAGCTGTTCTTGTGTAAGATTTTTTTCCTTACGGCATTGTTTCAAAAAAGCTCCTATCTTTTTTGTGTCCATGTTTCTACCTCTCTTTCACCTACAGCTTACCAATTATTTCAAAAAATCCCACGACACAAACCGAGAATCACCTGATTTTCCACCAGACATTGCGTGTCTGGTACAGATTAATCCATTTCAAACAAAAAATTTTCGTAATCTTTTACGTAATATCTGATATTTTTCCGGCCTTTTTGAATAATGATATGTCCCTCTGCTTCCAGTCTTACTTTCTGTGCCTGGATACCTCCGGGATACTTTTCATTCAATTCACCATTTGCTTTCAGCGTTCTCCAGTAAGGAGTTTTATCTTTCAATCTCTGATGGCTTGCCCAGGCAGCAATAGATACAAAAATTCCGGCAGTTATAGGTTCTGTAAAATCTGCATCATTCTCTTTTGCAAAAAATTCTCTTATCTTTCCAACTGTAATCACTTTACCATATGGAATTTTTTTCATCACTTCATCATAAGCAATGGGCGGTGCAAAGTACATTTTGTTTCCACCATATTTTTCAATGCTCTTTACATCCGTGATTATCTGAAACTTTGGCATATCTTTATTATCCTGCAGCATTGCATTAAAATCCTTCTTATCTTCATTAGCCATATCCGCCACCTCCTGATCTAAGAATATACATCTTTCCGATTTTATGCAATGAGACACTTTTGTAAATTTCTTATCATAACCAGAATTTATAACTCTTTCCTATGGTTTAAGTGAATGCCAATATGTCCTACCCCCAGTATTATTGTAGACACGAATAACATTGGGTTTCGTCCGTATATAGCAATCAAACAACACGCTATAACTGGAAGAGTAGCACCTGCAACAGGAATACCCATTATACTGCTATAAAAATCTTTCATCGTCTTTTCACTTTTAAAATATCGTATCCAATATAATTCATACATAATCATCAGCACAAATGCAGCAATTAACCAAATCATCCATGCTGTAATACCTTGAATATTAAAATCACTGAAAATCAGCAACAAACAAGTCACTAAAACTTCGCCGGCTCTCTCAAACAACAGCAAGATTTTGTTTTCATTATGTACATATTTTTCGTAATCCTTTGGCTGATTCTTCGTCCAATATAAGTTTGGAATCATCAACATGATAAGAAAAATCAATCCAATATATGAAAATCCCAAATGCATACATTCACCTCATGATTCCCGATAATTTTCAGTTCTATAAACTGAATTACGATTTTTCATTTTGAAGAAAAATCTAAACAATCAATCGTTTTCTTAAATATCCGCTTTTCTTCATTCGTTCATATGTACCAAGTGTATCATTTTTATTTATAAACTCCAATGCTTCGTCATATTCCATTCCTAATATAAGTAAATTCATTCTTGCAGCATGCAAATAATTCTCGTACCATTCCCATTCTGGATTCCTAGACAATTCTCGAATTGTAGAGCGTGATACTATAGGATTTATTGCGTAATTATCTGGTTGACAAAAACTATTTACAATATTAATATTGTTCTCCATTACTTTTGTTTGTCCCACCATAGAACCACCCATACTATTCCATAGAGGAAAATGACCATACTTTCTTCGGAATGACTCAATTAATATGCCTTCTACTCTCTTTATATCATCTCGTCCTTGCTCACTTAACATATCCTCAATTGGAGAGTTCTGCTGCTTTGCAAATTTCTCATACACTTTTCTGTTTCTATGAACCAACGGTTGAGATAACGGCGATTGCACAAATATTGTGTAACCCAATCGTTCATTTCTTGAAAAATAATCTTCAATTTGTTTTTGTTTCGATCCCTCTTTAATTGGTAAAATCCCATTATGCTGTTTAAATCTTTCTGCTAGGTCGCCTGCTAATCCAATATAGAGAACTGCTTCCGCATAGTAATCCCAAAAACAATAAATTCCTGCCGAAGCCCAACCGTAGTTATCTGTCGGAGAACATAAATCATCGATCGCATCTGCTATTTCCAAGGCTTCTTCTTTTCTATACGCATCTATAATAACTGTTCCAAACATTACATATCTCCTTGCTAAACACCATCTGTCTTTTTCTCATTTTATCACACTCACATTCCAAACACCATTCTTATATTAGCAAAAGAACAGCCTTCCGACTGCTCTCTGTGCTTACTATAATGTAGCTAACTTACATATCGTTCGCATCCTATATATGTTTTTTCATATTCTCACAACTCCATTTCTTTGTGTTTGATTTTATTTTTCTTCTGCTGCATATTGTGCTCCTGGCTTCTTTCTCTGCCCCATTGCAGCCTGTCACTCAGTTTTCTCGGCACCTGCTCTTTTCGTTTCTGTTCTTCTAATGCTTTTTCCCTCTGAATATCATGCCAGATTGCCGACTCTATAGTATCCCTCCCAAATATCCGCAGTGCTCTATTATATTTATCTGATATTACTTCCAGCTTATCTACATCATCACACAACTGATTGCACATATCCGCCACCTTATCAGCATCCTTTTCTAGATCATCATAATCTTTCTTCAACTGCTGATATTTATCTCTCCATTTTTCTGCTTCTCTGGAAAGTTCTATCACCTTTGCAGCTAATCCTGCAATATAATTCTTCATCTTAGCGAACAGAGGTTTAATCTTTTTATTGCGGTATGTAGACGCCAGTTCCAGTGCCCCGACTTCTGGCAACACTAATTTAATTTGCCCGGAATTCTTTAATTCCTTATCAATACTATTTATGATTGGCTGCAACTGATTCCGTTGCTTCTCTATATGCTTGAGTTCTTTTTCCGCCTGTTCTTTGCTTTCCCTGACTTGATTCCTGGCTTTTTCTGCATCAGCTTTTTCCTGATTAAGCGCCTTTATATCTGATTCTGTCGCTTCTACATCTGCTGTTAAATTTTCTATTTTCTGCTCCAGCTCCTTTACTTCTTTTGCACGTTCCTTCTTCTTAAAATTATACACATCCAGATGTTCTTCATGAGTTCCTTTCTGCTCCCATTCGATTTCATGCCGCTCCATAATCTCTGCCAAAACTTCTTTTTCATGATTAATCCATTGATTCAATTCTGTATCATGCTTGGCACCACCTTGAAATCCAAGGCTTTTTAATGCCTGTTTCAGCGAAACTCTTGTATCCATTCCTTTTCCCTTCCACCCGGTCACATAAGGCACAAAATCAATATGTAGATGTGGGGTAGCTTCGTCCTGATGCAGATAGCAGCAAAATACTCGGAGTGTTGGATTTCGTTTCTGAAAATCCTGCATATATTCATTCAATACTTTCACCGCAAGATCTCCCTCTGGTATACCGGCAGCCATATCTTTATTATTCCCCATCTGGAAAATTACTTCATGGAACAACTTCTCCTGCTTTCCATGCTGGATCTTATCATAATAATTCGTAATCTTCCGGTCATTTCTTTTCCCGACATTATATCGTTCTACCGATTCATCAAACAGTTCTTTGTAAACATCCTTTAGGTTTTCATCCCGGTAACAGATGTTCAGATATACTCTATTCGGATTAACATTTTCTGCAATAAAATCCCGTCTGTTATGAGCAAGAGAACCTGTTCCAGTCATACCGCTGATTGTTCTTTTCATCATCCTATTTTTCACCTCACATTCTCTAAACAGTGCCGGATACGGCACATAAAATGTATTCGTGCCCGTCAGGGTGGTTTTGTTACTTTTGTCAAAAGTAACGCAAAAGCACTTTCGACAGCCGTACCGTCCATCAAAAGTACCCTTGCGCCCTGCGGTGCTATTCCTCCCTGCGGTCGGTGTACTTCCGTCCTCATATCTGCAACTTTTCCTTGTCTGCCATTTATACAGGAGCGTGCCACGCCCCTGTCATATAGCATTCATAGAAGAATTACCATCTAAAATCAGCCAGTATTCCCCGCCTGTCCAGATACTCCTGTCGGGCTTTTTCCCGTTCTTCCTCTGTTGGAGCGGTTTTTGATTTCGTATATAATTCACGTTCCACCATAGTTTTCATTTTCTGCTCCAATCCTTTTTTCACATCATCGGCACAACTATCATCATCAAGCAGATGATATCGGAGCAGTTTCATAAATAATTCCTGTGGTATTTGTACGTTTTTCATTCATAGCTCCTTTCAAGATAGCAAGATTCCCTGTTCTTAAAGAGATGGTAATCTTGCCATCTTCCCAATATTATTCAGGCAACATCCAGAACCACTGGTTACCAATTTTTACAGAATCAATTTCCAGTTCCTTCTTCGCATTCCATAGTGTTTTCTTTTTAATCCCCCGACTTTCTGCTTCTTCTGCCACCTTTGTCTGGGCTACAGAACCGGATACCAAAATTTCCTTTAAAAATTCCTTTGCTTCGTGAATTTTCTGCCCCCGGTTGTCTCCGCTTAACAAATCATCTGCACTGATGTCATATTCCCCAATCCATTCAAATCCAGTATCTTTGTCTAAACGAAATGCAATGGATTTTCCTTCCGGTGCAAGGGAGCTTTTCACATGACACACAACACGTATTTCCGGTTCATTCTTGATCCTTCCGACAATCAGCACGCTTCTGGCTGCTGCTTGAAAATCAATAGAGCCAAGTCCACGGTATGACGATTTCCCATTACTGTTTTTGTTCATGTGACCGATTAAAATAATCGCACAATGATATTTTTCAGCAAGCACAGCCACACGCTTCATCAAGGGGCGGATTTCATTTGCCCTGTGCATATCTACAGCAGCCCCCAGAAAACCCTGTATCGGGTCTAAAACTACAAGGCGTGCTTTTGTCTTTATGATAGCTTCTTCTAATCTGGCATCCATCATAGTCAACGCCTGATCGTTATCATCAATTACCATCACTCTGGAACAGTCTGCACCTGCTGAAAGAAGTCGAGGCTTAATGGTATCGCCCAATCCATCCTCTGCAGTCTGATAAATTACATTTACCGGCTCCAGATCCATTGTTTTTTCCTCCAAGGCTGGTTCATCACTGCCCGATGGTAATACTGCCTCGCCTTTTGTCAGCTTTGCAATAATCTGCAGCACCATTGTGGTCTTGCCCTCACCGGGATCTCCCTGCACGATCGTAACTTTCCCAAAGGGAATAAAGGGATAAAGCAGCCAATCTATTTTTTCTACCTCTACCTGTTCCATATTTATCAGTTTTAAATTCGGTTCATCTCTTCTGTTATCCAAAATTACCTCCATTTTCTGTTGAAAGAAAGTGGAGACTTTGGTAGAATAACCTTAGTATTTGATTTGGATTTTCTACCAAGTCTCCGCCTTTAGGTGTTTGCCGACACTTAAAGGCTTTTACTTTTCATCTTCCAATATCTCTGTTTTAAAATCACTTGCTTTCCATGTTACTGAACAATCATCACCAGTGATTTCAATTACCTGTTGCATTAATGCCCGGCAATCTGCCAGCACCTCATACAAATCCTCTGTTTCCAGATGTTCCAGACGTTCCCACAACCGCCTTATTTCAAGGCTTAACCGATCACTTTGATATTTACCAACCGCAATCTTTACTTCCTGATGTAGTACAGACTGAATGAAATATTTTCCTTTCGGCAGTCCACTCACTTTAATGCGCGCTTCTAATTCTCTGCGTTCCTCAGGTGTCATCCGAAAACAAACTGTCTGATTGCGTTTTCTATCTTTATCTAATCCACTCATTACAAATCCTCCCTATATTCACTGTCTAGCCGTTCAGCCAGTTTTGTCTGCTTGTTTGGATAAAGATGTGCGTAGGTATTCAGCGTAGTTTCCACTTTTTCATGTCCAAGCCGATTCGCAATCTCCAACGGTGAAAATCCCAGTTCAATCAACATACTTGCATGGGAATGCCTCAAATCGTGTACTCTTATCCGTTTTACGCCACTTTCTTTAATTCCTCGCTGCATTTCATGCTCCAGATAATATTTTGTAATGGGAAACAGCCTGTCGTTCTCCTGCAAATCATATAAACTATCCATATAATCTTTGATATCTGCAGCCAGAAACTCTGGAATGGTAATCACTCTCTTGCTTTTCGGTGTCTTTGGTGGAGTGATCACATCTTTCTTGCCAAGACGTTGATATGATTTTGTGATAGAAATTGTTCTCTTTTCAAGATCTACATCTTTCGGATTCAGAGCCAGAAGCTCTCCCATACGCATCCCCGTCCAGTACAAGGTCATAAATGCCATATAAGAAAGTCTTTTGTTCATGACACTGTCGATAAACTTCCTAAATTCCTCTCCTGTCCAGAAATCCATTTCTTCTGCCTTGCTCTTACCCATACTTCCGGCTTTTGCACAGGGATTACTTTTCAAATCGTAATATCGAACCGCATAATTAAAGATTGCGCTCAACTGATTATTGATTGTTTTCAGATAAGTGGGTGAATAGCCCATTTTAATCAATTCATTCTGCCATTGACGGATGTCAGCTGCAGTAATGTCATTTACCCGCTTATTCCCGAAATACGGGAGAATTTTCAGCTCCACGATATACTTTTTCGTTCTCATGGTATGCTCCCGCAGGCGAGTCTCCATATCTGCACAATACATCTTCCAAAAATCCTCAAACTTCATATCAAAGTCCGCTTTTTGCGTAATGAGGAAATTTCTAAGCCATTCCTCCGCCTCTCTTTTAGTTGCAAAACCTCTTTTAGTGGATTTCCGGCGTTTTCCCTGCCAATCCGTATAACGATACTGAATCAACCATTTCCCGGTTTTCTTATCTTTTTCCGCTTTCATTCGACCACCTCCTATGCACTGAACCCATACCAGCGTTTTTCAAAATAGCGTCTGGGAACTTTGCCCGCAATCACCAAAAATCCTTCTTTTTCCAGTTCCTGATTCAGCTTACGGATCAGCTTGTAAGCATGACCTACAGAAACACCTAGCATTTCTGCGAGTTCATTTGCAG
>OGKG01002698.1_pt1 | contig 17942 bp, 8 predicted proteins | sample 1572201 | NCBI WGS metagenome assembly OGKG01 (sample SAMEA2582146, study PRJEB24529) | metagenome | biome: Human gut stool | place: China | collected 2011 | reverse complement strand
ATCTAATGCTCTGCCAAATTTAACAAAAAAATGGACTACTTTATGAGTGTGGGTGTGAAACACAGCGATGGTAACTTGAACTCGTTGAGCGAGAAATATGGTTTCAGCTATAATAATAACATCAATGTAACCAACTACGATTTTATTAATAACTTGAATGTACAAGCGACTCCTACTACTAAACTGTCATTGGGTTTGAATGCCTCTATTAAAGATTGGAAAGGACCGAATGCTAGTACAAGTTCTTTATTTGCATCTACTATGGAACACAATCCTGTAGACTATCCTGTTTCTTTTCCTGCTGGTTATGGATATGATACCGAAGATATTATGTGGGGGGATAAAAGTGGGGGCCCATTTGCTACCGGTGGATATATGAATCCTGTAGCTGACTACGTGACCGGATACAAAACAAACCATACCAGTATTATTACTGCCAATTTTAAGTTGCAGCAGGATTTGGGTATGTTTATAAAAGGATTGACATTCAATGGATTATTCTCTTACAAAAACCATTCAAGCAGTAATGCCACTCGTGTGAGTGACTATAATGCTTTTGAGGTCGCTTCTCAAAATGACGAAACCGGTGAATATACTCTTCGTAGAACGGGCAATGAACGTGGTACTGCTATTAAAACCTCGGGCTCGCATAGCGGTAACCGTAAACTCTATCTGCAAGCTACTTTAGACTATAAACATACCTTTGGCGGTGTACACGATGTGAATGCCATGTTTTTGTTTAATCGTCAGCAGTACAATACAAATAATGTGACTGACCTTTTTTCCTCACTGCCTGAGCGCAAACAGGGTATTGCCGGACGTGTGTCGTATGCTTACGATGGTCGCTATATGGCTGAAGCTAACTTTGGTTACAATGGTTCGGAAAACTTTGCATCAGGTAACCGCTATGGTTTCTTCCCATCTATCGCTGTAGGATATAACATATCAAATGAGAAATTTTGGGATAATATTCGTCCTGTGATTTCCAACTTAAAACTGCGTGGATCGTGGGGATTGGTAGGTAATGATAATACCGGAGCCGGACGATTTACTTATCTTGAAGATATTGATTTGGGTGGTAGTCCTGGATACACTACAGGTGTCGGTGGAAACAGGGTAACTTACAAGGGACCTAAATGGTCTCGTTTCTTTAATCCAAATTTGGGATGGGAAATAGGAGAAAAGATAAATGTAGGTATTGATCTTCAACTTTATAATAGTTTTAATCTGACAGTCGAAGCATTCAAAGAGACTCGTAGAGACATCTTCTTGAGTCGAGGTAGTACAATCCCCGATTTCTTGGGTTTGAGCGGAGCAACGGTATATGCTAACTTAGGTAAGATGAAAAATATAGGTATGGATTTGTCGATAGATTATAACAAACAGGTGAACAAAGATCTTTTTCTCTCTTTCAAGGGAACATTCACCTATGCGCACAATACCATTTTGGAACGAGATGAGCCTCCTTTCCAAGAATATCCTAACTTGTCATCGGTAGGGCATTCATTAGGGCAATATTTGCTCTATATTGACAACGGATTATTCCCCGATGAAAAGACCATCCATAATAACCCCGATCAAAAAGCTTTGGGATACACTCCACAACCTGGGGATATTTGGTATCATAATCTTCCTAACTACCGTGGTGAATATGATAATGTGATTGATGGCAATGACCGACGTTATGTGGGCAATCCGCAAGACCCGGAAATAGTATATGGTTTTGGTCCTTCTATCAAATTCAAGAAATGGGATTTCTCTTTCTTCTTTCAAGGAGTAGCTAAGACTTCAATTTTGATGAGTGGTATCCATCCTTTTGGTGAGGCACGTATCCGCGGCTTGTTTAAATACATAGCCGATGACCACTGGACTACTGAAAACCAAAATATTGATGCCAAATATCCGCGTTTGACATTGGAAAACAATGGCAATAATACACAAAACTCAACCTATTGGTTACGTAATGGTTCGTTTTTGAAACTGAAAAATGCCGAAGTGGGTTATACTTTCAAAGGCTGGCGCTTCTACTTAAGCGGACAGAATCTGTTGACATTTTCCCCTTTCGATTATTGGGATCCTGAAATGGGGAGCGGTAGTGGTATGAAGTACCCCACTCAACGTATCATCAATTTTGGTATTCAAGTAACCTTTAATAATAAATAAGAATTCTATATGAAAAAGATAGCAAAATTTTTAATCGTATTGGGAATGATGGGGCAACTTAGTTCTTGCGATTATCTAGACATTGTCCCCGATGAACGTGCACAAGAATCGGATACTTGGAAGACGGAAGGTGCGGTAAGAGGATATCTCTATTCTTGTTATGGCTATTTACCGGCTAACAGAACTTTCGGTAACAGTTATTGGCTTGCGGAAGAACTCACAGCTGTTACCAAAGAATTGTTTACCACTTTCAAATACGGTTATTATAGTCCTGTCAGTTTGGGATTTACTAGTAATACATGGTCTACTATTTGGAATGGTATTCATCAATGCTACATGTTCCAAGAAAGCTTGAAACAAGTGTCCAACGAATATGTAACAGACGAAATGAAAAAACAATATTTGGCAGAGTCTAATTTTTTGATAGCTTATTATCATTTCTTGTCTATGCGTTCGTATGGTCCGACCATGATTATTCGCAGTGTTATAGATTTAGAAACACCCATTAGTGGTTTTCCCGAACGTAGTAGTATAGACGAAGTAGTGGCCTTTATTAACGAAAAATTGGATGAAGCAATGTCTGAAGGCGGACTACCTACTACATGGAGTGGAAAAGATTATGGTCGTGCCACACGTCTTGCAGCATTAGCATTGAAATCCAGAGTTTACCTCTATGCTGCTTCACCGCTCTATAATGGAAACACAGAAATGTATGCCGATTTCCGTAGTCCGTTAGATGGACGTCAGTTAATAGCTCAAGAGAAAAGTCAAGCAAAATGGGAAATAAGTGCTACCCAAACAAAGTATGCAATTGATGAAGTGGAAAAAGCTAAATTCCATCTCTATCACGATGCGGATGCCGGTGAACCAAGTGATGCTAAACCGGGACTTCCCAATAAAGCACAACGAAGATTGAGATATACCAATATCGACAATCAGACAGGGAATAATCCGGAAATTATTTGGGCTGACACACGTAATGATGACTATTATGGAATACAGCGTCGCTGTCCGCCTCGTCAGACGCTCGGTGGTAAGTTTGCTGGTATCAGTATGACTAACTGTCCTACTTTGCAAACCATTGAAGCATTTTACACTAAAAACGGGCTTCCAATAAATAAGGATAAAACGTTCGACTATGACGAACGTTATGAATATATTAGTGCTCCGGAAAATTGTGATGGAAACAATTATGAGGATCTTGTGAAATATGCTAATTTTACTCCTAGTAGTGATAAGGTAATGCGTCTTTGCACCGATCGTGAGCCCCGATTTTATGCGTGGACTACCTATCATAATGGATATTTTGAATTTGGTAAATATAACAATGAAGAAATTAGTGCTGATCCGGCTAAGCGTGCTATCAGAATCCATTTGTTGAGAGATGATCCTCATGGTCGTGGTAATCGTACCGATCAGGAGTATTCTATTTCTGGATTTGGAAATAAAAAGGGTGTTGTACCGTCCGCTGAATGGAATGTAATAGAATATCCATTTCCGTTATTCCGTCTTGCAGAGCTTTATTTAAACTATGCTGAAGCTTTAGTTGAGTTGGATCGTTTATCCGAAGCTAAAGTATATTTGGATAAAGTACGCGAACGTGCCGGTATTCCTAGTGTAGATGAGGCTTGGGATAAGTATTCTACTAATCCTGGTTACCAAAACACTCAAGAGGGGATGCGAGAGATTGTACGTGCAGAACGTATGAACGAGTTATATTTAGAAGGTCATAAATTCTTCGATATTCGTCGTTGGAAAATAGCAGAGCAACATTGTGGAATGCCCGATCGCGGACTGAATACTAATGCTACTAAGGTGGAAGATTTTACTCCGATGGATCTTCCATTACCGCGAAATTTCCATAAGGGACAATATCTAATGCCAATTCCTTATCAGGAAATTAACAAATGCCCGCATATTGTGCAAAACCCTTACTATAATTAAAGAAAAAGCTTTCTCTCTCATGTCTATTAGGGATGAGGGGGAAGGCAAATAAAGTATCTAATACAGAAAGAAAATATACTATGAAGAGTAATTTATTAAAAAAAATAGCTGGTTGGGTTATAATGGTGTTCTTTGGGATGACTATATTAACTGGCTGTGACGATTATAATTTTGATATACCGCTCACTCCGTTTTTGCTCTTAGACAGCTACAATGTGAACTTTGACCAAAACAGTGGAGAACGGATACTGGAGGTTCGTTGTAACGAAGAATGGACTATAGAATTGAGCAAAGAACTACAAGGCTGGTGTAGTGTGACTCGTAATGAAGATGACAATTTGATTGTAAGTGTTATTTTGAGTGAAGACAAATATGTGCGTAGAGGTGAATTCTATGTAAAGGCATTTTCTCAAACAGATACTGTACGTGTAGCGCAGTTAGGTTACCAACAAGCTATTTTGGTATCTCCTCAGAACATGAATATCGATGCTGCCGGAGATAAAGTATTGGTGGAAGTAACTTCGAATGTAGACTATATTATTACCCTCCCCGATTGGATAATAAAAGAGACTCAACCTGATACCCGTGCTCCGCAGGAAACTGTTACCAAACAATACCTCTTTAAAATAGAGAGTAACAAGGGAGCAAAACGTATGGGTGAAATTGTGTTTGCCGATAGTGATGAAATGTCCGACTTGGAGCCAACCGTTATTAATGTGGTGCAAAAAGGACTGGATGTTTACGAACCTGTTGCACCTGAAGAGGGCAACGATATTCAACTGTTTCCCAACAGTGCGGAAGGTGATGGTGGTGTGCCCGGTGGAAATTATGATGCAACTTTCGATAATGATTTGACTACCGAATGGCAAGCGAATTGGAAAGCTCCAATAGGATTGGTATATCCTCAGTATATTGAATATACTTTTGATGAACCGGTAGATTTGGACTACATCATTTATCATTGTACCTATTCTGCTAATCGTTTTAAAGATGTGAAGATTGAAGTGTTGACCGATGTTAATAAAACACGTAGTGCAGAATATGTGAAAGTATACGAAGGGACATTTGATAACGCCAACTCTACACGTGCAGACTTCAATGCTTCCCAAAGCAATGTGACAAAGGTAAAATTTACTATCAGTACTTGCTATAATATGAGCAAACCATTGCGGTGTCAAGAAATGCAGTTCTTCCAAAAAGATCCCAATGCTTTCAAATATGATGAACTGTTTACTGATATCGCTTGCACTGACTTGAAGCCTACCGTCACCGAAGAGGATATTTTGAATTGTAAGAGTTCATTTTACAAGACTTTGGCTTGGTTTATGTATAATAATGAGTACCAACGTGAGTTCCGTATTGCCAACTATAAGGCTTATCCGCATCCTGATATCGATGCTGCTGTTAATAAAACAGCTAAATATAGTTTACTTGATAATCCAACAGGAATCTTTGTTCCTGCCGGAGAGAACTTGGTAGTAATGGCCGATTTGAATGGATTGGATAAAGTGAATATCCGTGTACAGAATCTCGACAAACCAGGACAAGATGGATTTGGAGGAACGGAATATACCATTGTAAACGGTGTTAATACTATTAGCATTAAAGAGAAAGGACTTGTGTATGTGATGTATCACAAAGATGATTATGAAAATGCCCCTGAAATCACTCTGCATTTTGCATCGGGTAAGGTAAATGGATATTACGATAGTCAAAATCCAAAACTGAAAGGACGTTGGAAAGAGTTACTCAATAATAGTGTAGATACTCACTTTGATGTGATAGGTAAATATGTGCATCTTACGTTTACTACGCGCAGTTTCTTGAATTATACTAAGGATGTAGATAACCTGATTAACCTTTATGATGATATGATTTATCGTCAGCAAGAGTTCTTGGGATTGGAAAAGTATGATCGTATGTTTCATAATCGTAGTTATTTCCATGTCCATTATAATAGTGGCTCATTTATGTATGCTACCGATTATCATACAGCCTACATTGAAAGTAGTTTGAATTATCTGGCTGATGAGACCCAAATGGCGGCCAATTGTTGGGGACCTGCACACGAATTGGGACATATTCATCAAACTCGTCCGGGATTGAAATGGCATGGCATGACAGAGGTAACAAACAACATTACTGCCATTTATGTACAAACTAAGGTCTACAACGAGCCGTCACGTTTGACTGTTCAGGATCGTTATGTGTCGGCTTTCAATAGCATTATGGCAGGTCAAAAGGCACATAATGCCGAAAGCGATGTATTCAACAAATTAGTTCCGTTCTGGCAATTGGAACTCTACTTTGGCGAAGTGAAAGGAAACACTCCGATGAAACGGACCGATCACGGAGGTTTCTATGCAGACATCTATGAGAAAGTACGTACCACAGCTAATCCGACAACCGATGGTTTGTGCCAACTCGAATTTGTTTATAATAGTTGCGTATCGGCTGGTATGGACTTGACTGGTTTCTTTGAGAAGTGGGGATTCTTATCACCCATCGATATGATGATTGGTGATTATACCAACAAACAATTCACCATCACTGAAACAGAGATAGCCAATGTAAGAAATCGTATCGTTGCCTTGGGATTACCTAAATGTACAGATGCTGTAGAATATATTGTAGATAACACCGTAGATATCTTCAAGGATAAGAAGAATGTTATAGCCGGTATAGCTTCATATCAAGAAGAAACCAACGATGAAGGAATCACCACTTCTACTATTACCGTTAATAACTGGCAAAATGTAGTAGCTTTCGAAGTGCTCAATGCCGACAATAAACTTATTTGTGTATTTGAAGGTAGTAAGAAATCCTATAAGATGAATACTGCTTGGGAAAATGGATATAAGTTGATGGCCGTACAATATGATGGTAGTCGTATAGCCGCTTCTATTAAATAAAATAGAGGCGCTATTTGAAATGAAGGCTGCTTATTTTAGCACAACCTGTTAGAATAGGCGGTCTTTTATTTATCTTTGTATATAAATTAATCTTTATTACGTTATAAATATGAAACAACTTCGCAAGTGGACAGTGGCTGCCTTTTGTAGTTTGGCGGGGGTACTCTATGCGCAAACACCCTCTTACTCCACCTATCAAGTAAACAAGGACCTTACTAACTTTACTGATTGGACAGCATCATCTCTGTCTAAGAACTTTAAAGACAAACATTTGAAAGGCATGGAATCCCAGCTAATGAAGCAATTGGCCGAGAAAATGCTGAGAGGTGATTATAACTCGGCCTACTTGTTACAGAGTTATAAGCCTATACCCTCAAATAAGGTACTGGAGCAACAACTCAAACTCACCAACGGATACAGTCGTTACGAAAACATTACCGGGGTCTATTTGGAAGCTGGAGAAAATGTAGTATTGGTGGGTGACCTTCACGGACGCACCGTAGGACTGCTCATTCCAGACTGGATGCGTCAACCGACTCTAGGCTATCAACCGACAAAAGACCCCGAAGGCTGGGGACTGAAAAAACAAGAGATACTGTTACACGAAGGTGTGAACGTAATCAATGTGAAGAAAGCCGGTAATGTGTATGTAGACTATTTCGCGGATGACCCCGACACTGCACCGGCAGTTACCATTCACTTTGTAACTGGGAAGGTAAATGGGTACTTTGACGCTACTGTACAGAGTAACGAAGACTGGAACCGTCTATTAGATAATGCGGTCAGCCCTGTTATGGATGTGAAGGGGAAATATATTCAACTAGCATACCCTGTGGAGCAATTAAAAAAGTTGACTTATGGCAAAGGCAAGGAACTGGCTGAGAATTATGACAAGGTAATGCAGGTACAATACGATTTCTCGGGTGCCACGAAATATAATCGTATACCAAAGAAGCGTATTCTGGCGCGTGTCAACTTTAACTATTTTATGTTTCGCGATGGTGACGGTGTAGCTTTTGAGGGTACAGATGGCACTATGAAGGCAGCGATAGGTCCGGAAGTGACAACTAACTGGGGTATTCATCATGAGATAGGACACGTGATGCAGATGCGTCCTTGGCTTACTTGGGGAGGAATGACAGAAGTGAGTAATAATCTTTTCTCCATGTATGGTACTATGAGTTTGGGTGATTCCAGCCGTTTGAGTAAGCGTCATATTTATGAGGTTGCTTTTAGTAAAGTACTTAATGCGCCAGAAAAGCAGTTTATCATGTGTGTGAAGGATCCTTTCCATAAGTTGATACCCTTCTGGCAAATTCAAATCTATGCCGATAAGATTGGTTATAAGGATTTCTATGCCGACCTGATGGAGCATTTACGTAACCAACCTCATAAAGGGGCAGGTAATGCATCTATTCATAATATGTATGAATATATTAAGCTTTGCTGTGATTTCCTGAAAACAGATCTTACGGACTTTTTCGATGCGTGGGGGTTCTTTCAGACCGGAAAATTTCACGTAGGCGATTATGGTAACTATGATTTTGAGGTCACTCCCAAGATGATTGAGGAAACAAAGCACTACATTGCTTCTAAAAACTATCCGAAACCGAGTATGGATGTGACAAAATTGACAGATTAGTTTTTGTATGACATAAAAACAATTCACGGGAGTTGCATTTAATTCTTTCAATATGAGAAATCTATTTTTTAATTCGATTGCAAATATGGGCAGATGCACTGTTGTTGTATTCATGTTGCTTTTTGTTTGCAATATGTATGGTCAGCAACGCTTTCTTTCCAATCACCCTCGCTTGCTGTTCACTGGTGCAGAAGAAGCTGCTGTGAAGCAGTTGATACAAAACAATCGGCTTGCCGGTGAGTTGGCGGAGTTCTTGAAAGCGAAAGCGGATACATTGGTGATTACTCCGCAGAAACCTTATTTAAAGGATAAATATGGTAATATATTGTGGACATCCCGATCCTATGTGAACCGCTTGGGTACGCTTGCATTAGCTTACCGTCTCTACGGTGAGCGGAAATACTTGGATGCCGCCAACGAGGCTTTATTGTGGGTGTGTAACTATCCCGACTGGGATCCACCTCACTATTTGGATACTGCGGAAATGGCAACTGCCGTAGCTATTGCTTATGACTGGTTGTATGATGCGCTGCCTACTTCGACTAAAGACTTGGTAAAGAAATGTTTGTACGAACGTGCCATTGTTCGTGTGTTGCGTGAATACGAAAAGGGTAGCTTGGGAAGTTGGGCGAAACGAGAAACCAATTGGAACGTGGTATGTAACACTGGTATGGTGCTGGCCGCTTTGGGTATTGCAGAAGATTATCCGAAAGAGGCCGCTGTCATTCTTGATAATGCTGCCAAGTATATGCCCAACTGCCTGAAACATTTTGCTCCGGATGGCGTATGCTATGAGGGCCCTGCTTATTGGGGATATACTACCAGTTATTTAACTCTCTACCTAAAGGCGGTGGCTGATAATGACAATGGAAAGGGAGGTATAGCACAACTACCCGGCTTGGAGCGCACGGCGCTTTATCAAAAACGGACACTTACTCCGTCCGGTCGTCTTTTTAATTTCGGTAATGCGGGGGCTGATGCTCAAAATTCTCCGGCATTTTTCTTATTCAGCCGTATGTATAACCAACCTGAAGTGGCTGAATGGTATCGGGAAAAGTTAAAATTGACCATGCAGGATAATTTACTTCTACATCAGCTTTTCTTTCTGTCACTTCCTTGGTTTGACAATGCTTCACCTAAAAAAGTGGAGAAAATACCTGCTTTAGAAATATACCACAACACAATTAATGATATAATAGTTTTCAATGGGAATAGAAATAAGAAAGGTTCTCTATTTTTGATAGCCAAGGGTGGAGAACCTCGTCAAGCGCATCAACATTTGGATGGAGGTACATTCATTGTTGAAAGCAATGGGGTTTGTTGGACAGAGGATCTGGGAGCTGATGATTATGCCCTACCGGGATTTTGGGACGGACGTCCTGACGGACAACGTTGGAAGTATTTCCGTAATAACAATTTTTCCCATAATACGTTGAGTATCGACCATAAGATTCAGTATGCCAATGGCGAGGCATTTGTTTGCGAAGAGCATACAGATGCGAAGCAGCCTTCTGTAAAGCTGGATATGACTACTCTATACAAAGATCAGGCTTCTTCTGTATTCCGCACGTTCAAATTGTTAAATGATTACACAATAGAGATAATGGATGAAGTGGACTTACTCAGCCCGCAGTCTATAGTCTCATGGATAGCTTCCACCAAGGCACAAGTGGAAGTAAAAGAGAACCGGGTACGCTTGACGCATGAAGGCAAACATTTTTATATGGAAATCATCGCTCCGGCAGGAGCTACCTTTAAAACTTATCCGGCAAAGAATACCTATAAGGGTGAATATCCCATTGAAGGTTACAATATGTTGGAGGCAGAATGTGGATTGGAAGGTGGTAAAGGAAAGGTTGTGGTGCGTATGAGCAGTAAAAGAAATATGAGATAGCCTACTAAGAATAATTTAATTAATAATTACGTATGAAAATAACAAATTTTTTAGCATTGGGCATATGCCTCTTGTTTGGTTCATGTACAATGCAGAAATCTACTGTACAAGTCAACGACAAGGGTACGGAATGGGAGTGGAATAAAGGAACAATTGTAGTGAAAACTCCCGAACGACCTGCCGGACAAGAGAGTGTCATCGGGCTGGCTCTTCCTAAGATGGAAGTAGTTCGTGTGGGATTTGTAGGGTTAGGTATGCGTAGTCCGGGTGCTGTGTCACGTTTCACTTACATTCCTGGCACACAGATTGTAGCACTGTGCGACTATGAAAAGGAGCGTGCTGAGAAGTGTCAAAAGTATCTGAAAGAAGCTTCTTTACCAAAAGCGGCTGTTTACTCGGGTGATAAAGGTTACGAAGAATTGTGTAAACGCGATGATATTGATCTGGTTTATATTGCAACCGACTGGTTGCATCATTTTCCTGTGGCGAAATGCGCATTGGAGAATGGCAAAAACGTAGCGATTGAAGTTCCTTCGGCTATGAACCTGAAAGAATGTTGGGAACTGGTTGATCTTAGTGAGAAGAACCGTAAGCACTGCATGATTTTGGAGAACTGTTGTTATGACTGGTTTGAGATGAATACCTTAAATATGGCACAACATGGAGTGTTTGGTGAGGTAATTCGCGCGCAGGGTGCCTATATTCATAATCTTGCTCCTTTCTGGAAGCATTATTGGAAGAAAGGTGAGGATGACAAATTGGGCTGGCGTTTGGATTATAATATGCGTCATCGTGGCGATGTATATGCTACTCATGGTCTTGGTCCGGTGGCGCAGGCCCTCAATATTCATCGTGGTGACCGTATGGAGACTTTAGTAGCAATGGATACCAAATCGGTCGTAGGTAAGGACTTGGTGAAAGAAAATGCCGATTCTGTTTGTAATAGTTTCCGTAATGGTGACCACACTACTACTTTGATTCGTACCGCTAATGGTAAGGTCATCGAAATCCAGCATAACGTGATGACTCCGCAACCCTACAACCGCCTTTATCAACTGACGGGTACTAAGGGTTTTGCCAATAAATATCCTACTCAAGGGTACGCCCTTGATGCAGAGCAGTTGAAGGCTTCCGGCGTTCAGCCTAAGGTGGACGACTTGAATTCACATGGCTTCATGCCGAGAGAGGAGATGGTAGCTTTAGTAGAGAAGTATCAACATCCTATCCTGAAAAAGTATGGTGAGATGGCGAAAGAGGTAGGCGGCCATGGTGGTATGGATTTCATTATGGACAGCCGTTTGGTTTACTGCTTGCAGAATGGTCTTCCGTTGGATATGGACGTATATGATTTGGCAGAATGGTGCTGCTTGGCAGAGTTGGGTGAACTCTCTATGGACAATGGTTGTGCTGCTGTTACGTTTCCCGATTTTACCCGTGGTGAATGGAATAAGGTGAAAGGATATAGACACGCTTATGCTGCTCCTGCTGACGAGGAAGCAGCGATGGAAAAAGCGAAGGCTTTCACTAGCAAATTGAAAGAACAAGGCGCCAAAGAATGGGCAGCAACCGAAGAATAAAATAAAATTTAAAAAACATGTAATCAATAGGCTCAGGGTATCAAAGAGTGAATCCCGTTCAGCAACAATAGCAGAACGGGATTTTTCACTTTCCTCTGTACTCTTGTGGTGACTGATTGAAACAGGCTTTGAAGCAATGCCGGAAGTAACGTAGAGAACTGAATCCTGCCTGATAGGCTATTTCCGTGATTTGTAGCTCGGGATGATTTCTCAACAGTTCTGCTGCGTATTTCAGGCGGGCATTCATAATGAACTCGTTAGGAGACATACAGCTCAAGGCTTTCAGTTTATTGTAGAATGCGCTACGGCTTAAAGCCATTTCCTTGGCTAGGGCACCGACGTCGAATTCTGAGTCTGAGAGATGGGCTTTGACCGTTTCCTCTAACTGTTCCAGAAACTTGGCATCAATAGGGTTAAGTGCTAGTGCTTGTATCTCAATTTCAGCAGGAGATTCACTAGTTGTCATTTCCTGGCTGAATTTCTGTTTTAGCAGTTTTCGGTTACGCAGTATATTGGCAATGCGAGCTTGCAGCATTTTGTTGTTGAAAGGTTTCCCAATGTATTCATCGGCACCGCATTGCAGTCCTTCCAACTTTTTGTCGTTCGAAGTGAGGGCTGTGAGCAGTACTACGGGGGTGTGGCAGAGGTCGAAGTCGGTTTTTATCTTGGAACACATCTCAATACCGTTCATTTCCGGCATCATGACATCGCTTAGTATAAGGTCGGGACGTTCTTCCATTGCTTTTTGTAGTCCGTCCTTGCCGTTCATCGCAATAACTATCCGGTAGAGTGGCGAGAGTAGATCGGTAAGCAGTTGGAGCAGTTCTTCGTTATCCTCTACAATGAGTACGCAGTCCTTGTCCGTCCTTTCAATGAAAATAGGTTCCGGTGTTTCTGCGCATTCTTCTGTTTCTGTCGTTTCTGTGAATGGTGCGAGTATTGTTGCAGATTCCGCTTTTGTTGCCTCTATGAAGGTGACATCGTTGTCATCTTTAAAGAGATTTTCTTTGGGTAGTATTACTGTGAAGATACTTCCATAATCTATTGCACTTTGCACTTCGATTTGACCGTGGTGTAGTTCTACAATACCTTTTGAAAGAGCCAAGCCGATACCGCTACCGGGTGAAGAAAAGTTTTCGTCCGCCTGGTAGAAGCGGTCGAAGATGAACGGTAGGGCCTTTGGGGGAATACCTTTGCCGGAGTCTATCACCTTAATATAAATAGAATCTCCTTTATCGGTGATTGACAATTCTATCTTTCCTTTTTCGGGCGTATGTTTAAAGGCATTGGAAAGTAGATTGGTGAAGACTTTCCTCAATTGTCGTCCATCGAACCAGCACAACAAGTTTTCTGCTTCTGTATGGAATATGAACTGTATATTCTGTAAGTTCGCTTGGTCTGTGAAATCTTGATGAATTTGTCTCAAGTAGGGGATGAGGTCCATTTGGCAAACGTTTAGATGCAGTTTCCCACGTTCCATCTTCCGGAAATCCAGTAGCTCTGAGATCAGCTCTTTGAACTGGAATGTGTTTCTGTAGATTTTTGTCAGGCGACTGCGCAGAAAAGGAGAGAGGCTATTGACTTGTAACAGTGCTTCAATTTGTGCGATAATGAGTGTTAGCGGTGTACGAAACTCGTGAGAGATATTGGCAAAGAACTGCAACTTGGCTTGTATCAGTTCTTCATTCTTCTCTTTTTCCAGTTTTTCTTGTGCCAGTGAGGCGCGGAGTTGCATCTTGGAACGTGCTTCACTGAAAATATTCCAGCCAATGACAGTGATTGTGCAGAGATAAAGAATCCACATCCACCAGGTGTTCCACCAGGGATGATGAATAAGGATGGGGAGTTCGATAGCATGTATTTCGTCGAGTAGACTCTGTTGTTGTTCACGTATTACCAGTTTGTACTTTCCGGGGGGGATATTGGTGAATACCACAGTATTACCGTTGGTTTTGCTCCACTCTTTGCTGAATCCTTCCAACTTGTATTCATATATTTTTCTGTCAGTATTATTAACGTAATTGTTCGAAGAAAAACTGATGGAGAAGTTATTCTCTTTGTGGTTCAATTCTATTTGCCGGACAAAGGGTAAAGCACTTTTCAGAATACCATCGTCCGTTCCGACGGAGATAACCCGATTGTTTACTACTAAAGAAGAAAAATAAAGGTTGTAATTGGGGGCTATTTTCTGCAACGAGGAGTTCATGAACGAACTCATGCCTTCTATACCACCTACAAAGGTTTCCCCGTTACGGCAAATCAGAAGTCCGCAACCTTCGTTGATAGCAGAGAGGTGCAAACTCTCCACATCAATTATCTGCTTCTCCTTGGTCTGTGGATGATAAATGAGAAGACCATGGTCGTTACTGATTGCCAGATAACCTTTGGTGGTGATATCCATATTGTAGCAATAGTCGGCATCAATATCTGTGCAAGCTGTAAATTGCTCTTTTTTTCCGTCGAACCGATAGATGCCGCTTCCGGAGGTACCGAAATAAAGGGTACCATCGTGACTTTCCGCCATGCTCTGTACATAATAGTTTCCCAATCCTTTTTCACCGTATTGATAGATATATTTTTCTTGCGGATTGTTCATGTTGATACGTACAATTCTCCTCCAATGGGTTATCCAAAGGTAGTTTTGAGAATCTATCAGAAAATTGCTTCCTTCTGTATTTGCTTCCGGAGTTTGAGGGAATAGTTTTTGAAAGTTCCCTTTGCCTTCTTTGACAAACATCCCTTCTCCCGTAAGGAGATAGATTTTCTCATCTCTGAACGTTACCTTTATCCAGGTATTTCCAAATGCTTTGGAGTGGAAGACAACTTTCTTGCTTGGAATGTCGAAGCACAAGCCGCCCTGTTTGTGAGTACCTATGTAGAGTTGGTCGTTTGCGGCATCGTAGGTAATGCATTTCAGGTTGTAGAAAGGTCCGTGGGCTGATTTTGCGTCCATTAGGTAGTGAGTGAAACGTCCGGTTTCCCGTTCCAGACAGTTCAGACCACCTCCTTCGGTACAAATCCATACGTCTCCACGCTTGTCTTCCACCATGTTTCCGACAAAAGGAAAGCTTAATCCGTTTTCGTTGCCGATACTTTCGGTATAGTGGTGAAAGATATCCACTTCGGGGTTGAAGTAGTTGACACCACCATAGTAGGTACCCACCCAGATAGTACCTTGCCGGTCTTTGTGAAGTGAAAAAATAGAAGAGTGGCATAGACTTCCGGGTTTGCTTCCTCTTTGATAGTAAGAAATATGCCCTAAGGTATCTATCTTGTTCAGTCCGTTGAAGGTACCCAGCCAAATACTTCCCTCGTTGTCTTCCACAAAGCAACGCACATCATTGCTGGAGATACCGAATTCCTTTTGGATGGTAAATTGCTGGCTGATTCCGTTCTCTATCTTGTACATGCCGTTGCGGAAAGTGGCCACCCACATCGTTCCACGGCTGTCCCGGTATAATGAAAGCACGTTGATATTTGGAATCACGCAGACGGGGGATGAAGGATTATGGATGTTATCGGTTCTGTAAAGTCCGTTTCGGGTACCCAGCCAGAGACTGTTATTGGCATCTACATAAAGGCGGATGATTGTTTTATGGAAAGGGGCTTGGTAGACGAATCTGAATGTTTCTTGTTCCCGGTCCCATTGGAAGACACTATCATTAACAGCTGTCCATATTGTATGGTTGTGTGCGAATAGAGTTTGTGTGCGTAGTGGTAGAGATAAAAAACGATCTTTATGTAGATCATAACGGATCAGTTTCCCGTCGGAAGTAAAGAATAGATTACCTTGTTTGTCACTTACTATGTGTGATATTTCATTACCGCCAAAATAATCTTTATTGTCCGGAGAAGGTTTATAGGTTTTCATTTGGTTCCCATCGTAGCAGTTCAAGCCTTCGAGTGTACCAAACCACATTCTGTCCAGTTCGTCCTGGCAGATAGAAAGTACAGATATTTGTGACAGACCATCTGATTTGCCTAAATGCTTAAAATAGATATTTCCGTGAATGGCAACAGATATGATAAGAAATAGGCATAGTAACGATTTCCTTTTCATAGCGGGGATTTTGAGATTAAGCGTGTTTATGATTACCATACAAAAGTAAAGCTTTTAGCCGAGAATGAGATGTTAAAAATGAGCTTTTTAATAGAGAGGACATAAATGTATCATGGAAGGGACGATTTCTCCTCTTATGGAGTTAAGGGCATTCTGTCTGCTCACAGTGAAAATATTGTCAAGTATTAATACTTTAGCTGTCAGGTGCTAACGCCTCTTTTTCAGAGTATTAATACCTGAGTTGTTGGGCATATATACCCAAGGCGCTGGATCTATATATCCACCACACTGGATCTATATGTCCAATAAACGTTGTGAGACAGCGTTATACGATGTGGAGGAGGCGAAGGATGATTTCTCTTCTATATTTTGTGTTTTGTTTTACAGTGGCTGGACAGAATATGATTAATGTTTGCTTAGTATTAGCAAACTTTCCGGTCCCATATTGAACAGCAAGTCTATAATACTCAAGTTAGGCAGGAACCCCAGTTTGGACTCGAAAACCTGGTAATAAGGCTGCGGAACGAACGCTGTATCGGCCGTCCGGAAGTCCTTTTTGGGATGAATGATTTCACGAAAGTCGGCTTCGTCGGCGGTGAACTCCATTTTATATTCGGCGGTACGTTCTATAACCGGATGAATATCTATCAGTTCGCAGACCAGTCGGCAGAGTTCTTCGTTGAAATCGAACAGAAACTCGTATTTCTTTTCGTAGAAGGGACGGAAATCGTCTTTGTAGTATTCGAAGAAAGGAGTATTGTTGTAGGCCGACTCAATAGCGTTCCAATGCAGGTGTCTCCAGTTGCCGTGGTCGGAAATCCGGATATCTTTCATTGGGCATTTCGGTGTATCGGGCTTTACGGTGGGGATAGAGAGAGCCAGTTCGCCGTCCGGTCCGGTAATTGTGCATCGGTTACGGTAGGTTTGTTTCATATAGTGGTCGTGCTGTTCTATAAAAATCTTGTCGTATGCCAATAGTTTGGTGTAGTACTCGACAGGAGCGAGGTAGGCTGAAGATAAATAAGCTGTTTTCATTTCTTTCATTTTATACGTTTTGAGAGTCGTTTATGTTACTGTTCGGGGGATTGTCGTGCTGCCCGGAAGATCATTTCACCGTCCGGAAAAAACGATTCCAACGGTAGCCGTCAAACACTCCGGTGTCTTTTTCTTTGGAGAACCAGACAAGAGAGGCTTTGCCGATCAGATGGTCTTGCGGAACGAATCCGAACAAGCGCGAATCAGTCAGGTTAATGGTGTTGTTGGCTCCCACCCAATAATAATCTTTGGTGAAATAACAGTGTTGTGTTGGTTTGCCGTCCACATAAAGAGTGTCATTCTTGATTTCCGCCTGTTTACCTTCATGCATCACGAGGGTGTTTCGCAGTAGTGTAATATTCCAAGGATGTACCCGGATGAACTTCCCTTTACCGGGGACGATAAGCGGTCGCAGCTCGGTGTCTTTCTTCCCCGCCAAAGGCTGAATCCAGTTATTCCCGTTTATGGCTTGTTCCAACAGGTAATATTCATAACGGCTGAAACTGCGTACATGGGTACTGTCACTGCTACCCATTAAACCGTCATCGTCAATGGAAAGAGTGTGCATGAGTGAAGTTATCAGATTCTCTTTGTCTACCGGATAAGCATAGAGCCGCTTCTTGTCCGGATTGAATTGTACCTCGGGAGAAATCACAGAAAAAAGGGAATCGATAAATAGAGTATCACCCGGAACACCGATACAACGGCCGATGTA
>OGKG01002697.1_pt1 | contig 17953 bp, 12 predicted proteins | sample 1572201 | NCBI WGS metagenome assembly OGKG01 (sample SAMEA2582146, study PRJEB24529) | metagenome | biome: Human gut stool | place: China | collected 2011 | reverse complement strand
TTTTTCCATATTTATTCCATAAAAGGAACCGTGGAAGAAACGGTACTTGAAATATTGATTCGTGATTTTGATAGAGAAACTTTCGAGTGGCGCAAAGGGGTAATCGAGAACGGTGTTCGGGAGTTTACCAGAAAATACGATTTGCCGGTATTGTTGGATATGAAGGATCAGTACGCGAACATGAAAGAACGACTTGAACCTGTACGGTACATCGTGGATATCGCCAAACAAGCCATGGTGGAGTTAGGCATCAAACCTTTGTTTGTGCCTATCCGGGGAGGCACTAACGGCTCGAAATTGTCTTTCATGGGGTTGCCCACCCCGAATTTGTCTAACGGGGCACATAATTCTCACGGGCGTTACGAGTATATTCCCGTGTCGTCCATGGAGAATGCGGTTAAATTGATCGTGAAGATATCCGAATTTTGTGCTAAAGTTTGAGTTTATGAACTTAACGTGTAACAAATTTTCATTGTTTCACGTTTCATGTGATAAAGTTACTTTGTAGAATTATATCACGAATTATTTAAAAAGAATATGATGAGAGGATTTTTATGTATTGCCTTGTTCCTGTTGGGATGGGGGCAATTGGATGCGCAGCCCGTAAGGGATACGGCTTGGACTAAAGCGGGATATTTCGGGTTGAAATTGACACAGGTTAGCTTGAGTAGTTGGTCTGCCGGAGGTGAGTCCGCGATGGCATTCGATAGCCAGATAACGTACAGTGCCGATTTTAAATGCGATCGTCAATTATGGCAAAATCGTTTGGAATTGGGATACGGTTTGACCAAGAATGACGGGAAAAGCGCCCGGAAGACAAACGATAAGATCTATTTCGCTTCTACATACGGTTATCAGATGTATAAAGCTTGGTACTGGAGTGCCTTGTTGAACTTTAACACGCAGTTTGCCAAGGGTTATGATTATAACATCGAGGATTCTGATTTTATATCTAAATTCTTGGCGCCCGGGTATTTAGTGATTGGAGTCGGTGCCACGTGGAGTCCGAATAAGATATTTACGGCGACCATTACTCCTGCTTCGTGGCGGGGAACTATCGTGGCAAATAAACGCCTGTCGGATGAAGGTGCTTTCGGCGTGGACAAGGGAAAACATTTGCTGTCAGAGTTCGGAGCCAACTTGAAGGCTGAAGTAAACTACGAGTTTTTGCAGAACATGACGATTTATTCCCGATTGGAATTGTATTCCAATTACTTGGAAGATCCGCAGAATATTGATGTCCGTTGGGACGTGCAGTTGAATATGGCTATCAATAAATGGTTTTCAACCACGTTGTCTACCAACTTGCTGTATGATAATGACGTGAAGATCGCGCAGAAAGACGGAACCGCCGGACCGCGGGTTCAGTTTAAAGAAGTGTTGGGAGTGGGGTTGCAGATTCATTTCTAGGAAGATTAACCAAGATTTTGTGTAAACGTGGAATACGGAATGCTTGCAAGGCACCGTATTCCACGTTTTTTTCTAGTCTTCTTTTATATCATTTATAATCATTGAAATGTTTTTCAATTTTGCTTCAGATGCTGCTAAATCTATTTTTAGTTTTTTGTTTTCTTCTTGCAATCGCTCAATTGTTTCTTGCAGACTTTCAATTGAAACAGTAGGTGAAGGAATTTTATCTTCTCCGATATATTCCCAGATGATGTCGAGCGAGGATTGTATGTTTCGAACACCACTACCACAATTAGGAACCTCGATTTCTTTTTCTTTAAATAGTGGTAGGTTTCTTATAACTAGATTAGCGCTAACCCAATCGAATAGATTTGAGCCTCCATGTTCTTTTATTCCACATATTTCCCAGTCGTCCACAAGCGGGATTGTTGGAATTTTATTATATGCCGCATCGAAAAAGCCTATTAATTCTATACGAGAATGACGATATGAACTGAATGAATAATCATAGGGAAGTAAGGCAATAATGTATTTTACTTCATCAGGATTGTTGGGGTTCTTTTTCTGAAAAGCAGTTTTCAAATTAGGGTGAATGTAAATTAATTCAAGGGAATCAATTTTACAATCTTGAAAATCATGTGCTTTAGATATTACATCTCGTCTTTTTTCAAAATCTTGTTTAAATTGTTGATAGGACATAATGCTTATTTTTATATTGTTAATAATTGGCGCATTGAAGTGTGGAGATTGCTGGTTTATTTTACAAGAGGTATCGCCAAACACACCCAGTTACAAATAAACAGCCACCTCACACTAAACCAGTATATGTTCATGAAATGTATATACGGCAAGCATGAGCGTTTGTACCGTCTATCCCTGTAACTTAAAAATTGGCGATTTTCTTGTAAAGGATAAAACCAAACTTCTTATTAAATATGTCTGTCCTTTAGATTGCTCTAAAGGACACCACAAATGTAAGTAATAATTAGCATTCTACAAACGCCCAGCGGGGTGGCTGTGTGGCAAAAGTATTAAATTTCATCGTGAATAGTTTACGAACACTCTTAATATATAATTATTCTACGGTTCTCCTCTTCGGTAGTCAATCCGGTGTAAACCACCAAAGAGTTGAAATTCTTACCTTTTCTTGGATAGTAACTTCTTTTCTGAAATACAAGAATTGGCTTGATTAGTTCAATAATCGTGTTTATTATCCTTACTTTAACTGCAAAGCCGAAGAGAAATAACCCTAAAGCTACTGTTTTTACCGTGCTTGAGGTGTTCGTGCATTTATGTTGCCCCTATCTTACATGGAGCAACATAAATGCACGAACGGAACGAGAATGGTAAGAAGGGTAGCTTTACTGCGGTTTTACAGTGGCTCTTCAATAGGATTACACTTGTTCATGCGAACTAGAAAGCCAACGATGATAATTTAATGTCCTATGCTATTTTTCTCGCCAAATGGGAAGTGATTGCCAATACTTTGGGAATCCCATATCTTTGAGGTCGAGCAAACGGCAATCAGATTTGAGTAATTCCTTGATATGCTTTTTGAAGTCGCTTCCGGGGCTAATAATGTCGAGGATATATGCAATACAAGAAAGTGCAGCAAACAATTTGTTTGTGCGTATTTGCCCGATTGTGGTTCTATCCATGAACAGATAAAGAGTGTTGTATGGCAATATTACGCTAACCATAAAACGGCGATTCCAAGTGCGGCTGTGGTGAGCGCAACAATTGCGGAGATTGGAAATAGCGTGTAGCCAGTTTTCCAATATAGCCACTTTCTTCAAACCGAATTGTTTGGTTATGTATTCTTTGCGGTTGTCTAACTTTAAGGATTGGAACAATCGACTCAATGTAGCAAACGATACTACTTCAAGTGTCATCCAACTTGGCGGCATTGGAGGGGTATTGTATTTGTAATCGTAATGTTTGATAAAATCTTCGTTGCTACGGTTTACATCCGCTTCTATATGCTTCATCAAGTCTTCATAGCCGAAACGATATAAGCTTTCATCATCGTACCAATGGCTATCACCCGTGCTTTCGGCATATACCTGTACGATTTTTGTGCGCACGGCTATTTCTATCTTTTCAATGGCATTGAAAATAAGGGAACGCAGTCTACGGTCAAAGCAATAAAGATCTATTATGTTTTTGAAGTGAATATCTTTGCGAATGAAGTTATGGTCGGTATCTTCACCATTCTCTTGGAACGGATAAGTGTAAGCACGAAGTCGGTAGTAGCTAATATTAAAGAGATAAGCAATAGCCTCCTTTTCATCATCGAAAACGAGACCCCTTTGTTTTAGCCGTGCAACTTGCTCAGCGAGAGTCAACGGCTTCTTTGTATACTCAATTCTATCGGTCAATTTTATTAGAAGCTATCATATAAAAACTCGAAGACCTCCCCAGGTGCGCTGTTCTACGGGAAGCGTGGGAGGTCATATCAATTACGAAGGTAATACTTTTATTTGAATTAGCAAAGGTTGTGACAAAATATTTGTAACATTGTGAGGAATTCTGTGATAAATTATAGTACATCGCCTTGATTGTGTGGTTTTAATGTATAATGCAACAAAAATGACATACCCCCGAAAGTTGTTTGTCTAACTTTCAGGGGCATGTCATTTCTGTGCAACCTCTTTTTATATGAATAAAGTTGTTGCTTATTTTGTAACTCTTTCAAGCCATTTTACCATACCAAGCATAACGCCCATGGATACAAGACATACGATTAAGAATACAGTCCAGCATTGCCAGATTGGCCACGCGTTGTACATAAGGGGACCAATCCAAAGCAGAAGGTTACCGAGAGCGGTAGCCGCTAACCATAGACCTTGGCATAAACCGAGCATGCTCTTGGGGGCAACTTTTGACACGAAGGATAATCCAAGAGGAGAGATAAACAACTCTGCAACTGTCAAGAAGAAGTAAGTGGCGATAAGAACCCACCAGTGAGCCTTGCTTGCCATTTGCTCTGCGATAGGCAATAATTTGAATGAATCTGCTGAAGGATAACCTTTCATCAAGGAGAAAATTGCAAGGAACAAGAAGGCCATACCCGCGATGAACATACCGATAGCGATTTTGCGGGGAGTTGAAATCTCTTTACCGCGTCTAGCGAGAGCCCCGAAAATAGCCATGATAATGGGGGTAAGGACAATCACGAAGAAGGGATTGATTGCTTGCCATACTTCAGGAGCGACTGCAGAGGAATCCACGAAGTCGCGGGCGAAGAATGAAAGTGACATACCGTTCTGGTGGAATGAGAACCAGAAGAAAATAACTATACCCAAAACAGCAAATAACGCGTACATTCTCTGTTTAATTTCTTTAGCCATAGCAGCTTTCTCCTCGGGGGTGTAGTCTACGCTTTGAGTTGTAGCTTTTTTCGCGGGATTCGGGAAAGTCTTTTGTGAAATAAAGAAAATTACAAGAGAGATAAGCATGGCTGCAACAGATGCAATGAATGAGTAGTGAATACCTTCATTGAAAATTTGCAGGTATTGGCTGCAAGATGCGGTCAGGTCGGAAACGGCTCCACCGGCAGCAACCATAAGTTGTTGTAAGTTGGCAAGAGCTTCCGGTGCCATAGCGGCAGCGTTGTTAATATACTCGTGGCAAAGTGCCGGGAGTTGCGCGTTGTAAGTGAATCCGTTTGTTCCCAACCACCATTGGCGTAAAACCGGAGCGATGAACGGGGCTATCAAACCACCCACGTTGATGAACACGTAGAAGATTTGGAATCCTGAATCCCGCTTGTCTTTCGCGATTTTGAGAGCTTCCGGACCTTGTTTGGCGGCGTCAGCCTCGAAGTTATCGTACATCTGACCCACGATAGCTTGCAAGTTACCTTTGAACAAACCGTTACCGAAGGCAATGAGAAACAGGGCAACGCAAGTGAGCGTCAACAACCAAGTCGTGTTTGCCGCGGTAGCGAGGATTGGAATGGACAGGATAATGTATCCTAATGCCATAATTACAAGACCGGTCTTAATGGTACCCTTGTAGTTTTGCGTGCGGTCAGCAATAAGACCTCCGACAAGGCTTAAAATGTATATACCGGCGTAAAAGAAAGAGTAGATAGTACCACTGGCAGCTTCACTCAAACCAAATTTAGAACATAGGAACAACACGAGTACGGCATTCATGATGTAGTAGCCGAAACGTTCTCCCATATTACTTAGAGCCGCGGTAAGCAACCCTTTAGGATGATTTTTAAACATAACTTTTGTTTTTGATTCGTATTGATTAATATTAAAATTATTTCATTCACGCTAACAGCACGCAAATATAATTTATTTTTTTATCTTTAGTCCTTGAAAACGTTTGAACTCTGTTATGAAGAACGAATATAGAAAAATTTTCAAGACATCCGAACTGCGGGAATTGGATGAATATACGATTGAGAATGAGCCGATAACGTCGTTGAATCTGATGGAAAGGGCGGCTAGTTTATTGACACAAAAATTATTGATTTTTTTTTCACGTGGTCATATTTTTAACATTCTGGCGGGGAGCGGGAATAATGCCGGCGACGGGTATGTCGTGGCTAGGTTGTTGAATGAAAAAGGGTTGATAACCAAGGTGTTCGATTTGTGTCCGGGGAAGCAATTATCGCCCGACTGTGCCGTGAACAGGGAGCGTTTTGTACGAAACGGGGGAGTGTGTATCGAGGTGGAAAAAGCGGAAGATTTTCTGCCGGATGAAAACAGTGTTATTATTGACGCGATTTTCGGTGCCGGGTTGAATCGTCCGGTAACCGGATTTTTGGGGGATGTCATTCGAAAGGTGAACGAGTTGCCTAATACAGTTGTGGCAATAGATATTCCTTCCGGTTTACTCGGTGAAGATAACCGGGAGAATGACGGGGCTATCGTGGAGGCTGATTACACTTTTACATTTCAATTTCCTAAACTGGCATTCATGTTCCCGGAGAACGGGAAGTATGTCGGGGAAGTAGAGGTATTGGATATTCATTTGCATCCGGGTATTTTGCGGGAACGGGATTCTTCTTATTATTTTTTGACCGAGGAAGCGGTGGCCTCCCGTTTGCTGATGCCGGAAAAGTTTTCCCATAAAGGGACCTTGGGGAATACCTTATTAATAGCGGGGACTCCCGCGATGCCGGGTGCCGCCGTGTTGGCGGCAAGAGGAGCCATTCGTTCGGGAACGGGATTGTTGACGGTGCATGTGCCTCGTTTCGTGAAAGAGATGATCCATTTTGCCGTACCCGAGGCATTGGTGGAGGTGGACTCGAGTGACTACTGTTTCTCGGGCGTGAACGATTTGTCTAGGGTACAGGCTGTCGGGATCGGACCCGGTTTAGGGACGAGTGATGTGACGAGGTACGGGATGCGTCGGTTGCTGAAGGCATGGCGGGGGAAAATGGTGATTGATGCCGATGCCTTGAATCTGCTTGCTGCCGACGCGGAATTGTTGAGTATGGTACCCCGGGGAGCCGTGTTGACGCCTCACCCGAAAGAATTCGAGAGATTGGCAGGAAAAAGTGAAAATGATTTTGATAGATTAAATAAATTAAGCACCTTTGCAGGTCTACACCAACTGTATGTAGTATTGAAGGGTGCGCGCACGGTGATAGCCTCTCCCGACGGTAATTGTTATTTTAATATGACAGGAAACCCGGGAATGGCAAAAGGAGGGGCAGGAGATGTGTTGACCGGAATCATTGCCGCGTTGCTGGCAAGCGGACACGAGCCGTTGGATGCAGCCGTTATCGGTGTTTACGCGCACGGTAAGGCGGGTGATCTGGCAGCCGCGGAATTTGGAATGAGGGGAGTCCGGGCGGGCGACATCGCGGATAAGCTGGGGTTGGTGTGGAAAACGTTGGAAACATATAATATTGCTAAGTAGTGATAAACGAAATGAAACGACTTTTATTGATTATCGGGTTGATGGGATTAGTATCCCTGTCTGTTTTAGGACAGAAGAAGAGAGAATTAACGACTCCTGTATCTGTGAATTATGCCTTGCCGAAGATCGGTTATGATATAGTGGTCACGATGGAGTGTGTGGAGGCTGTGCCGGGACCTTTCCGTAAATATGCCATGCAGCAATTGGGGGTGCAGCCGGAAATCATGACGCCGGGAGAGGAATGGACGATCAAGAATATCCGTTTCGTGCCGAAAGCGTTGCCGGATACCAAAGCGATGTACACGCTGAATGCCGCGGGTGAATATAATTCGATAACGGTCAACGTGACCCCGGAAGGTTTTTTGGCCGGATTGGGAAGCGGGGCTACCAATAATAGTCACGACGGGAAAATGGTGTACGCGCCGGATAAAGAAGCCGCGGATGCCGATATTGATTACGTGCGTTTCGGGTTGCGTTCCACGCAAAAAGAGGTGTTGGATTCCAATTTCACGGAGATGGAAGTAGAGGGAGAGATTCGTAGAGTATGGGACCCGATCGAGCGTCATGTGCTGAAGGAAGAAAAAGATTACGTGAGCGAAATCACGGAAGATTTATTTGCCATACGGAAAAAGAGATTGGAACTTTTAACCAACGGAACGGCTACTGCCGAGGCTCTAAAAGCGTTGGATAAACTGGAACAGGATTATATGAGTCTTTTCATGGGTAAGAAGGTGCGGAGTAAAGTTGTTCGTACATTTACCTTTGTACCCGAGAAAGCGGACGAAGCTGTTGTTTTATTCCGTTTTTCCGCGGAAGACGGGATAACGGCTAAGAATAATGTTTCGGCACAGCCTTATATCGTGGAACTTCGTAATTTGTTGGTTCGGAAACAAGACGCACCACAAAAAGAGTCTGCCCGTCCGGTTCCCTCGTTGTTTTACAGAGAGCCGGCAACCGCTGACATTTACCTTTTGAAAGGTAAAGAAGTACTAATGACGGTAAGCGGTGTTATTCCACAGTTAGGCGTGATCAAGCAATTCCCGTTGGATGTGATCAATAACGAGGGGATAGCCCTTGAATTTTATCCGCTATACGGTTCGTTGAAAAGTGTGATAAAAAAATAATTTCAGGTATTTACAATTCTATTTATGGCGGAGGTAAGCGATAAGGGGTTACTTGGGAGATTCTTGGTGTGGCGTGTTCGCAATATCAAGGAGAAACAGTTCATCGTGATCTTGAGTATCTTGGTGGGTATTGTAACCGGGTTGGCGGGAGTGGTGTTGAAAAATATGGTACATTACACTCACGTGTTCTTCACGGAACGGATGCAGGTGGATAGCGGTAGCTTGTTTTTCTTCGTGTACCCTGTTATCGGTATTCTGCTCACGACGTTGTTCGTGAAATTTTTCGTGAAAGAGGGAATCAGTCACGGGGTGACGAAGGTTTTGTACGCTATTTCTCGTCGGAATAGTATGATAAAACCGCACAACAATTATTCCTCAATGATTGCCAGTACGTTGACTATCGGGTTCGGTGGATCTGTCGGAACGGAGGCAACTATTGTATTGACCGGGGCGTCGATCGGTTCGAATCTGGCGCGTATGTTCAGGATGAACTATAAGGTAATGACATTGATGATCGGGTGTGGTGCGGCCGGTGCTATTGCCGGAATATTCAAGGCTCCTATTGCCGGAATTGTGTTCACGCTGGAAGTGCTGATGCTTGATTTGACGATGGCTTCGTTAGTACCTTTAATGTTTACCGCTATTACCTCGTATGTCGTGACTTTCTTCCTGATGGGCGACGGTTTCGTGTTCTCGTATCAGATTACCGATAAGTTCGTGATGGCTAATTTCCCGTACTATGTTATTTTGGGTGTTTTTGCCGGGGTATTGTCCGTGTATTTCGTTCGGATGAATATCCGGATAGAGCAGTTGATCGGGCGGGTGAAAAATATCTGGAAACGGGTGGCTATCGGTGGAGCGTTATTGGGAGTGGTGATTTTTATTTTTCCCCCGCTATACGGTGAAGGTTACTCGGCGTTGGATGATTTGATGGCTGGGCATTCCGATAAATTATTGAATAACACGTATTTTTTCGGTTTTCGGGATAGTACGTTGATGTTGATTCTTTTCGTGGTCGGTTTAATTTTCGTGAAGGTGATCGCCACGGCACTGACGAATGGTAGCGGTGGAGTAGGTGGTGTATTCGCACCGAGTTTGTTCACGGGTGGTGTTGCCGGATTCTTGGTTGCCATGTTGATAAACCTGAGTGGTATCCGTCACGTGGAACCGAGCCATTTCGTGTTGGCGGGTATGGCGGGCACGATGTCGGGAGTAATGAAAGCACCTTTGACGGCGATGTTCCTGATCGCTGAAATTTCGGGGGGATACGCTTTGTTCCTGCCGTTGATGCTGACGTCAGTTATCTCTTATCTGACGAGTCAAGGCATGGAACCTTATTCTATTTATGCCCGTCGGTTGGCTATACAAGGCGATTTACTGACTCACAACAAGGATAAGGCCGTGTTGACTTTGATGAAGTTGAACAAGGTCGTGGAAACGGATTTTAAAACCATCGGGGTGGATGCCACGTTGGGGGATCTGGTAAAAGTCGTATCCAAATCGAGCCGGAACTTGTTCCCCGTGTTGAATGATCGACAGCAATTATTGGGCATCGTGTTATTGGACGATATTCGTAAGGTGATGTTCAATCAGGATATGTATTCCAAGACTTACGTGAGGGATTTTATGACGACGCCTTCCGTGGTGATTGATATCAATGATTCGATGGAGGTTGTCATGAAAAAGTTCGAGGATTCCGGGGCATGGAATTTGCCCGTTTTACAAGATCATCAATATCTCGGTTTCGTGTCTAAAGCAAAGATATTCAATACTTACCGTAAAGTGTTAATTCACTTCTCCGATGATGAATAGAATTTATATGTAACTATTTAGCCGTATTCCCGTTATTAGTGAGGGAAATATTTTACTTGTAATGTTTCTAAATAATTCCTTCTATATTGTAAAGAGGTTGTATTATTAGAAATAAAGTATATATTCGCGGCAAAATAGAAAAAACTATATAAACGATATAACTATGTATTGGACACTGGAATTAGCCTCAAAATTGGAAGATGCACCTTGGCCTGCATCAAAAGATGAGTTGATCGACTACGCCATTCGCTCTGGGGCGCCTATGGAAGTGATTGAAAATCTTCAGGATATTGAAGATGACGAGGAGATTTTCGAGAGTATTGAAGATATTTGGCCGGACTATCCGAGTAAAGATGATTTCTTCTTTAACGAGGATGAGTATTAATTGATGGTTGTAATGAATAAAAAGGATTGTCTAAGAAATTAGACAATCCTTTTTGTATAATCTTCCTTGCATGTGTTGTGGGATTTTCCGTGCTTTACAGAACCATACGCTACCCTTGCTTAACCTCAAAGACGTAGCATGAACGTATCATGGACGTAGCATGAACGTAAATTTGCGTTTATGATGTGTTTATGCTATGTAAATATAGCCTCTTTGAGGGTAGGCAAGGGGGAAGAACGGGGCGTGCAACAACTTTGCAAGTGTAAGGTTATTTTTTCAGTAACCGGTGATACTCGTGCAAGAAGTTGGGGGTGAATATGGAGGTGTTGGCAGGATTCTCGATTTCTTCGCGAGTCCAGAAACGTCCTTCGTCAACTTCTTCGTTATGGATGTCTATGGCGTCGTGTGCGGTACAGAGGAACGAGAACACGAGTTCGCGTTCACGGGGACTTTCCCACACGTAAGAACCGAGGAACCGGGCTTTGAATTTAGTGATTCCCAGTTCTTCCTGTGTTTCCCGTTTTAAGGCATCTTCAATTTTCTCCCCGAACCCGACATGTCCGCCGACTGCCGTATCCCACATACCCGGCAGGAAGTCTTTTTTCATGCTTCGTTTTTGCAGGTAGATATCTCCTTGTTTATTCATGATGTGGAGATGGACTACCGGGTGGAGGAGCATGGAACCGGAGTGTACACTGCGGCGGGTGGCTTTTCCGACAACTTCCCCTTTCTCGTTGACCACGGGCAACCATTCGTCGTCACGTGCCGCTTTGGCTAGAAGACGATTTTTGACAAAGAAGGTCAGGAAGAATAAGGCGAGCAGGATGTATAATAACGGTCCTTCTATAAAACCGTGTACTTCTTCATTACAGAGAAAGGCAGAAGCGAAAGCGACAGCCGTGTGAATGACAAGCAGATAGAATAACAATCCGAGCATCCTGTGCATGGCTTGTTGCTGTTCCGGGGTGATTTGTAAGGTGTTCCGGTATGATTCGGGCAATGTCTTCGTCATGTCGGCTTTCGTGAAAGCGAAAACGCCTAACAATACACACATGGCGGCTTCCACGATGGTTTGTTGTATTCTTTCAAAAGATGTTCCTTCCAATAACACGGCGATTACTCCCAAAGCGATGAAAAATAGGGTATTGGCGAGAGTCGTTTTGTTTATTCTCTTTTCTTTTATCCACGAGTAGAAAAATTCTCCGGCACCAAGTATGATGACGGCAATCAAACCGATTCGCGGGCCAAAAAATTCTTCGGCTATGAAATACAGGATAATCAGTACAAAAGAGGGGAGAAGGGAACGCATAACAATTGAAAATTGAGGATTGAAAATTGAAAATGATAGGGAGTTGCAGGTTACAAGTTAGAGGCTTTGCCTGTACTTGTAACCTGCTAACTTGTGACTATCTGATTTCAGCGTTGAAGAGGTGTTTGTAAGTTCCCATCAACTTGTTCATGATCTTGTCGATCTGTTTGTCGGTGAGCGTCTTTTCCTCGTCAAGCAGGGTGAAACTTACGGCATATGATTTCTTGTCGGCACCTAGTTTTTCGCCCTCGTAAACGTCGAATAAGGTGACGGATTTCAAGAAAGATTTTTCCGTGCGGAAAGCGGTATCCTTGATTTCTTTGAATGTCACTTTCTTGTCCAGTAAAAGGGCAAGGTCACGTTTCACGGAAGGGAATTTCGGTAGCGGCACGAAAGTGACCGTTTGGTTTTTGATCGCTTTCAATATATTTTCCCACGAGAATTCAGCGTAATAGACTTCTTGGCTTACATCCGTTTTCTTCAAGGGTGTTTTGCTCACGATACCCATGGAAACAATATGTTTGTCACCTGCCTTGTAAGTCAATCCTTCGCGGAAGATATCCCGGTCGCTTGCCTCTATTTTCAAGTTATCGGGTTGCAACCCGAGCCGGTTCAATATCATTTCGCAATAGGCTTTCAGGTAGAAGAAGTCTGTTTTGGCTTCTTTGGCGTTCCATGTCGTGATATTTTTATTACCCGTGATGAAAAGAGAAAGCATATTTTCTTCTTTGTATTGCTTTTGAGGATCGTCGGTACCTTCTTTCTTGTGGAAGGTATACGCTTTCCCGAACTCGAACAATTTCAAATTGTGGTTCTTCCGGTTGATGTTGTACGCTACGTTTTCCAACCCGGAGAATAACAGGGATTGGCGCATGGCTCCTAAATCGGCGCTGAGCGGGTTGAACAGCATGACCGTCCGTGTCGGGTCGAAGGAGGTGAGGTCCTCGTAATAGCTGGCTTTGGTCAACGAGTTGTTCATTACTTCGTTGAATCCGTTGGCGGCTAACAGGTCGGAAATGATATTTTTCAATTGGTAATCATCCGGTTTTTCGCTGTAACTTAACGTGGACTTCACGCTATTGGGTACTTCCACGTTATTGAAGCCGTAGATGCGAAGAATGTCCTCGATCACGTCGGCTTCCCGTTTCACGTCCACGCGGTAGGGGGGGACATGTAATAACATACCCTCTTCGTCTTCTTTCACGATCTTCATCTCGAGAGAACGAAGGATGTTTTTGATGGCGGAGTGATCTATTTTTTTACCGATCAGACGGTCGATATGGTCGAATTTCACGGTCACCTCGAAATCTTCCACGGGTGTCGGGTAGATGTCTATCACGTCGGATGTGATTTTTCCGCCCGCTACTTCTTTGATCATCATGGCTGCCAGTTTCAAGGCATAAATCACGATATTCGGGTCTGTTCCCCGTTCGTAACGGAAAGATGCATCCGTGTTCAAGCCGTGGCGACGAGCCGTTTTGCGAACGAATACCGGATCGAAACAAGCACTTTCAAGGAATACGTTCGTCGTGGTTTCCGAGATGCCGCTTTCCTGTCCCCCGAATACTCCGGCAATACACATGGGAGCCTCGCTGTTGCAGATCATCAGATCGTCCTCGTGCAATTCTCTTTCCACGCCGTCCAGTGTGGTGAACTTCGTGCCTTTGGCAACACTTTTGACAATCACTTCATCTCCTTTTACTTTATCTTTGTCGAAAGCGTGCAGGGGTTGTCCCAGACCGAACAGGATATAGTTTGTCACGTCCACGATGTTGCTGATGGGATGCAACCCGATCGCTTTCATCCGGTTCTGTAACCATTCGGGAGAGGGTTTTACTTGAACGCCTTCAATGCAGATTCCGGCATACCGACGGCAGGCTTCCGGTCTTTCCAGACGTACCGATATCTTGGCTCCCGTGCTGTCCGGCTTGAAGCCTTCCACGGAAGGAAGCGCGTACCGTATGTCTTGTGTCTGTTGCAGGTAGGCTGCCAAATCCCGGGCTACACCGAGGTGTGAGGCTCCGTCGATACGGTTCGGGGTGATATCCACCTCGATAACGGTATCCCGGTAAACGTTGAAATAATCTGCCGCGGGTATCCCGACAGGGGTGTCTTCCGGCAATACCATGATTCCGTCATGCGATTCGCCGATACCTATTTCATCCTCCGCGCAGATCATTCCGTTAGAGGCAACTCCTCTGATTTTTGATTTCTTTATCACGAACTCTTCGTCACCTTTGTAGAGGGTTGTACCGACAGTAGCTACTACTACTTTTTGTCCGGCAGCGACGTTGGGTGCACCGCACACGATTTGCTCCGGTTCTCCCGTTCCGAGGTCAACCGTGGTCACGTGCAAGTGGTCAGAATCAGGGTGTTCTTCACAAGTCAGTACTTTACCGATAACCAGCCCTTTTAATCCTCCTTTCACGGCCTCAAACTCCTCGTAGCCGCCTACTTCAAGTCCGATACTTGTCAGTATTTTGCAAATCTCTTCAGTGCTTTGGTCTATCTTCAAATAGTCTTTCAACCAGTTCAGTGATACGTTCATATATTAATTTTAGATTTATGATTTATGATTTATGATTTTAGATTGAACTCCCTCTATCCATTTTAGATTTAATGATTGTAGATTTTAGATTTCTCCCCACTTGCCAACACTTCTTTTATTTCAAATTCTACACTCTTAATTTCTAATCACTGTCTTTGACTAGTGCCACCAGCTCCTCCTCTGTTTATAGAGGAGGTGTCTGCTTTGCTGACGGAGGAGTTCATTTTCAATTCTCCATTTTTCATTTTCAATTGATATCTAGCATTCTCTGGATCGGTAACCACGCTCTCTGCCTTAAATCTTCGGGGAGGCGTACCTCGTGTTGTTCTTTTTCAAGGGCGTCGAGGACTTTTTCAAGGGTTACTTTTTTCATTTGTCCGCAGATTGCGGTTGGATGAATGGGGATAAATTCTTTCGTGGGGTTATCCGCCTGTAACTTATGAATGGTTTCCAATTCGGTTGCGATGATAAATTGCTGCTTCGGTGATTCCTTGGCGTGTTTGATGATTCCTGCCGTGGAATACATGAAAGCTCTGGGATGATTCAATACGCGATCGTCGTGTGAACAACTGGACTCCGGGTGTATCAACGCGTCGGCATCCGGGTATTGTTCCAGTTTATCCAATATCATTTGGGCATCGATACGGTCATGCACGCAGCAATCGCCATTCCAGATTTCCATTTCCCGTCCCGTTACCTTTTGGATGTAAGCACCGAGGTTTTTATCGGGAACAAACAGAATCTTTTTGTCTTTCGGCAGGCTTTGTACGACTTTCAAGGCGTTGGATGAAGTACAGCAGTAATCCGTGTACGCTTTCACCTCGGCGGTCGTGTTCACGTAGCTGACGATAAGACCGTCCGGGTTTGCCTTTTTCCATTCCCGCAAGTCGTACCCGCTGACGCCTTCTGCCAGAGAGCAACCGGCTCCTTCTGCCGGAATCAGTACTTTTTTGTTCGGGGAGATGATGGAAGCGGTTTCAGCCATAAAATGAACCCCGCAGAAAACGATAATATCGGCATCCGTTTCTCCTGCCATGCGGGAGAGGCCCAGTGAATCACCCAAATAATCGGCAACGTCTTGAACTTCCGGGCGGGTATAATAGTGCGCCAGAATAATAGCGTTTTTTTCTTTCTTCAACTGTTGTATCCTATCGACAATTTCCTTGTGTGTCATAACCGTGTATTAGTTCATTTTGATGTTCATGCTAATGTCCATTGCCGTGACCGAGTGTGTCAACGCTCCCACGCTGATGTAATCTACCCCGGTGGCGGCAACTTCTTTCAGACGGGGGATGCTCATGTTTCCCGATGCTTCGGTTTTGGCTCTGCCCGCGATGAGTTTTACCGCTTCGGTCATCGCTTCGTTGCTCATGTTGTCGAGCATGATGATATCGGCTCCTGCGTCAAGTGCCTGTTGTACTTCTTCCAAAGTAGTGGTTTCCACTTCCAGTTTGATGCTGAGAGGGAGATGGGCACGCGCTTCTTTCACGGCGTTGGGGATACCTCCGGCAATCTTGATATGGTTGTCTTTCAACATAATCATATCGTATAATCCCATCCGGTGGTTGGAGCCTCCGCCGTGGTGTACAGCCATTTTATCCAGCACTCTCAATCCCGGTGCGGTTTTACGGGTATCTAACAAGCGGGTACGCGTTCCTGCCAGTTCTTTCATGTAACGGGCTGTTTCCGTGGCAATACCGGACATCCGTTGCAAGATGTTCAACGATAATCGCTCGCCTAACAAAAGAGTACGATAGCTTGCTTCGATTCGTAGAATGATATCTCCTTTTTTCACGGCGGTTCCGTCGTTTACTAACGGTTCCCATACGATATCTTTTTCAAATTTCTCGAATACTCGTTTAGCGATTTCCAACCCGGAGATAACTCCGTCGGCTTTTGCCTTCATCTCGGCAACTGCTTTTGCCTGCACGGGAATGATTGCATTGGTCGTGATGTCCCCCGTGGCGATATCCTCTTCAATGGCGAGGTCGATTAGTCTTTCTATTAGCGAGTCGTACATAACCTGTTGAATTTTAGATTTTAGATTTTAAATTTTAGATTCCAGCCGCACGGAACCGGTCATTTTCAATTGTACTGGTAATGTCCTGATTTCCTTTTCCTTTTGTTGAATGATGTGACATACAAAAGCATCTTCCGGGTTCGGGTAGTCGGAGCGGAAATGTCCGCCTCGGCTTTCTTCGCGGAAGAGGGCGGAACGGATAATTAATTCCGCCACGGTGAGCAGGTTTTTACTAACCAGTGAATAGTATTCGTTTGCTTCAAAATTTTCTTTTGCTTTTAATGCTTCCAGACGGTTCAAGCCTTCCTGTAATCCGCTTTTGTTTCGGATGATTCCGGCTTCCCGTGTCATGATGTCGGCGACTTCGGTTTTAAGTTGCAGGTAAGCGTCGAGTTTTCGCGCATCCAAATGGAATCGGGGAGTGATCTCCGGAACCGGGGCTTCCCGTTTGTTCCGCACGGAATCTTCCACGGCACGTTTACCGTATACCAGACATTCTATGAGTGAATTGGATGCTAGTCGGTTGGCTCCCATGATGCCGGATGAAGCGAGTTCCCCGCACACGTAAAGGTGGGGGATATTTGTCCGCCCGTTCAAGTCGGTTCTGACACCTCCCACGGTATAGTGGGCGGCAGGTGCGACTGGTATGCGGTCAGTCATGTCGATGCCTAGTTCCGCGCACTTTTCAAATATATTCGGGAAGCGTTTCTTTATCTTTTCCGGATCGAGATGTTTCAATGACAGGTAAACGTAGTCCTGATCGTTCTGTTTCATTTGCAGGAATATGGATTGCGCCACGATATCCCGCGGGGCAAGTTCGGCAAGCTCGTGTTTCCCTACCATAAAGCGTTCGCCCTGTTGATTCAACAGGTGGGCACCTTCTCCCCGGACAGCCTCGCTGACCAGATAAGCCTCTCCCGAGGGCGTGTAGATAGCGGAGGGGTGGAATTGGATAAATTCCATATCCGCGATTTCGCATCCTGCCTCGAACGTAAGAGCCAGTCCGTCACCGATCGTGGTGTGGGGATTGGTCGTGCGTTTGTATATCGCGGAGGTCCCGCCGGAGGTGAGTAACACGTTGTGTCCCGTGAATACCTCTTCCCGGTTTTCGTTAAAATCCCAGCATCTGACGCCGTAGCACCCGTGTTCGTCTTGTAACAGGGCGATAACAGCATGATTGTCGAATACTTCCACCGAGGGACAATGTTCCACTTTATCAATCACGAAATTGGTAATCATCCTCCCGGTCGCGTCCCCGCCGGCGTGTAGTATCCTTTTTTGGTGGTGTCCGCCTTCCAGACCGAGTGCAAGTTCCCCGTTCTCCGTGTCGAAGTGCATACCGTCGTTAATCAATTCTTGTATGCGAACGGGTCCTTCGTTTACTAAAACATGAACGGCAGGATAGTCGCACAAACCTCTTCCTGCCGTGATCGTATCTTGGAAGTGAAACAACGGGGCATCA
>OGKG01002696.1_pt1 | contig 17956 bp, 16 predicted proteins | sample 1572201 | NCBI WGS metagenome assembly OGKG01 (sample SAMEA2582146, study PRJEB24529) | metagenome | biome: Human gut stool | place: China | collected 2011 | reverse complement strand
CCTGCCACCCTCTCCCAGGAGAGGGTATAAAGCCCCGCCGGGAGGCCGCCTCCTGCCAGCGGGTCATGGGCGCCTCCGCCAACTTCGCCAAGGCCTACGCCACCAAGCGCTACCGCTCCAACTGCATCAACTGGGGCATGACCCCCTTCCTGGTGGAAAACCCGGAGGTCTTCCAGCTGGGAGACTACATCTTTGTTCCCGATGTCCGCTCCCACGTGCTCCGCAATGACCCTTCCTTCCATGCCTACGCCGTGAAGGCCGACGGCACCGTGACGAAGTTCTCCGTGTCCACCGGCGCTCTGACGGAGCCTGAGCGGCAAACAATCGCCGACGGCTGCCTCATCAACTACTACCGGAACAGCAAGTAACCTCGATTCCTTCCTTTCTTCTCCCCCGGAACGCTGCCACCACAGCTTCCGGGGGGATTTTATGAGCCATATTCTGATTGACTGGTAGTTGGGTGCATCTGATAGTTATCGCCTGAGTCATCATATGACTTTGTATATACAATACGGCTCCCGACGTAGTAGGTTATGGAGTACTCAAAAAGGCGGCCATCTGTCAGGTAGGTAGGATGACTGATTTGCAAAAGTGCTTCATCCCCAATATCCAGAAGCTTCTGCTGCTCGGGTGTGGCGATTACAGCAGAAATTGTCTGGCAGCCTCTCTTGGAGGAGATCGTGCAATTATTTTTTTGCTGAATGTAATCATATACAGACCCCTCCAGTATCCGTACATCTAACACGGGGAGAATTGCATAGGGGATGTAGGTATAGCTTAACGCTATCTTGATCCCATTTGCTGTTCGGACGCGTTCAATGCAGTGGACAAGCTCATCTGTCTGCAAACAGAGCTTTGGGGCAATGTCGGGAAGATCTTTCGCTCTGCATACCCGATATGCAATTAGGATGGAGCCGGGTTCCATGCCGATGGATCGAATGTCTGAACTGAAACTTCTGGTTTTTGAATCTGGCGTCCTTACGTGAATGGGGCTGACAAAAGTTCCTTTCCCAGCTGTTCGCTGTACAATTCCTTGAAGAGCAAGGACCTCAAGTGCCTTTCGTGCCGTCATACGGCTTACATCGTAGTGCTTGCACAGCTCCTCTTCCGTCATTACCCGGTCTCCGCTTCGCAGTTGACCCGACTGAATCTGCGACCGTATGTCCTGCTCAATTATTCTATACTTGGGCATGTGTTTCCCCATGTGATCATCCTTTCTACAGCACAATAGAAAATTTTTACCATGCACAATTTATTATTACAATATATTATATATTTTCCATACCAAAAGTCAAGACAATGAATATAAAATCGTTAAATTATACTTATAAATGTATATATAAAATAAAACTGCTTGTCAGGAAGAAAATGACACCACGGCAAAAAATAAATGTAATTTTGTAAAAAAAATACTTGCAAAATGTATATACATATGATATTATTGGCATACCAACTTGAAGCGCAATTCCGGATGAGTGCTTTGAGTATGCGTATTATTCATGCGGAAAAACACAGGAAGGAGGAAGACCCTATGCGGTATTTTATTGTGGCCTCTCACGGACCGTTATCGACTGCTATACTGGAAAGTGCTTCACTAATTGCGGGAAAAGAAACGTTTCGAAATTTTCGTGCGATCTATGTGACAATGCAGGATTCCCCGGAAAACATCAGGCAAACCGTCGACAACTGTATGGTTGATTTTCCGGAAGAGGCTGAGATTATTGCGCTTACGGATGTATTTGGAGGAAGCGTAACCAATATTCTGACAGAATATATCCAGTCGCGCAATTTGCATATTGTGACCGGAATGAATCTTGGTATGGTAATCGATGCCGGCTTTTCCGGTGTGGAAACATCTACGGAGGAATTGATTGAGGCTCTTATTCATACGGGACAAAGGGGAATCAGGTGTGTAAATTCAGAAATCGACAACAATGAATTGGAGGATGAAATATGATAAAGGCAATTCATCTGGATGACCGGCTGATTCACGGTCAAGTCGCAATTTCGTGGACGCGATTTCTGGATGCTGACGTTCTGTTGGTAGTAAACGACAAGATTGTCGGGGATAAGACAAGACGAATGGCGCTAAAAATGGCGGTTCCTCCGGCTGTGAAGTATGGCTTTCGAACAGTAAAAGAGGGGATTGCTTTTTTGAATGGTCCGGATAGCCAAAAATACAAGATCATGGTTTTGGTGGATAATCCGGAGGATGCAGCGGCTATTTGTCTGAATGTTCCCGGTATTCAGCGTTTGACCATTGGTGGAGTGCGGAAAAAAGCACCTTATATCACGGACAATCTCAACCTGAATGACGCGGATGTAAAAGCGCTGCTGTCCATTGTGGATAACGGAATCCCTGTGGGAATGCTGCCTACACCGTCCGACAAATTCAATAATTTGGAAAGTATCTTGCGAAAAAATATGAAATAAAGGTGAGGAGGATTTATTATGCTGCAAGCCGTTCTGGTTGCGCTGATTGCAGGAATCTGCAAGATCGATAATCGTATATTTGGCATGACGATGATTCAGCGTCCCCTGGTCGTGGGTACTCTGGTCGGCTTCGTCTACGGAGACCCCGTTGCGGGTATGATCTTTGGCGCTCAATTTGAACTATTGAGCATGGGCCTTGTTGGAATCGGTGCCCATTCCGGTATGCCGGAAATTACGCTGGGCAGTGCTCTTTGCACCGCGTTTGCACTTGGAAGCGGTACCGGGCTTGAGGTTGCGCTGACGCTGGCGCTGCCAATCAGTACCTTTGGAACAACAATCGGCTACCTGACCTGGATTCCGCTCAATCATATCCTGAGTGAACGTGCCAAGAAGGCAGCTGCCAAAGCAGATACCAGAACCATGGAGGTCTGCCAGTGGCTTGGCTTATTTAACTATTTTTTCTTCCCGTTCCTAGTTGTCTTTGTGGGTATGCTCGTTGGTGCGCCTCTGTTTGAAAAGCTTGTTGAAATCATGCCGACCTTCATCACGGATGGAATTAAGGTTGCTTCCGGAATGCTGCCTGCCTTGGGCTTTGCTCTGCTGATGCAGCTGACCTTTACCCGCAAACTGGCACCCTACCTGTTTATCGGCTTTGTCGCGGTTGCGCTGATGGGACTTTCCAATGTTGGTGTAGCTATTGTGGGCGCAATTTTGGCAGTACTTGTGTTTAACAATTCTGAGAACCAGAGCAAGGAGGTAAGTATCGATGTCAACGAAATCTGAGACTAAAAAGATTACGAAGTCAGATCTGCTGACTCTGTTTTGGAGAGCTTTTTTACTTCCCGCATGCTATTCCATGGACCGCATGCAGGCTCCCGGCTTTGCCTACTCTATGATTCCCGTTCTGAAAAAGCTTTATGGGGATGATAAGAAAGAACTGGCTGAGGCCTGCGAACGGCATTCGGAAGTATATAACAATACTTTTGCCTGCTCACCGTTTGTCCTAGGTATTGCTGCTGCCATGGAGGAGGAAGCAGCTTCAGACCCCAATTTTGATGTCAGCTCCATTAATGCGATCAAGGTTGCGCTTATGGGACCTCTTTCCGGAATTGGTGATACCTTCTTCTGGGGAACGTTCAGAATTATTGCTTCCGGCGTCGGTATTGCGCTGGCTATGCAGGGCAATCTCCTGGGCCCTATTTTGTTCTTGCTCATCTATAATATTCCTAATTTACTGGTTCGTTTCTATGGCGTAAGATATGGGTATAAGTTGGGATCCAATTCCATTGAGGCGTTGGTTTCCGGCGGACTCATGAACCGCGCGACAACTGCGGCTGCCGTTATGGGGCTAACGGTAATCGGCGGCATGATTGCCTCCATGGTATCCCTAAATATTGCGTTGGTTGCCGATTTTGGGCAGAATGTCTCTTTGAATATTCAATCTATTTTCGATGATATCTGCCCGAAGATGTTGCCGCTTGGATTGACCTTCCTGATTTATTATCTGCTGAAAAAGCGTGTAAAGGCTGTGTGGATCATGACAGGCATTATTGTGCTTGGAATTGTTGGAAAATACTTTGGCATTTTGTAAGGAAAAGGAGATTCTATGTCTGATTATACCATGTACGATTATGTGCAGGAAACAAGAAATGCAGCGTTACACATTTTGAAAAAAAGTGAAACGCTATGTGATTCTTTTGCATCCAGATATAGCGAACGGAATTACACAAGAATATGGCTCGTTGGATCTGGAACGTCATATAACGCCTGCTATACGGCTAAATATTTTATGGAAAAAACCCTGAAGATTCCCTGTGTCCTTGCAACATCGTATGACTTTGCGCATTACGAATCGGTCTTCTATCCCGAGAAGGATTTGATGATTGCCGTTACCCAGGAGGGCGAAAGCACGAATACGATTGATGCCATTCAGCGGGCAAAGTCTATGAAAATGGACAATTTTGTTGTGACGGAGGCACTGGATAACACCTGTACACAGGTGGCTGACGGAAAAGTGACGCTGGACTGCGGCAGAGAGTTTGTCGGTCCCAAAACAAAGGGATATACCTGCACGCTCCTGACACTCTATATCATGGCAATTGAGGCAGCACGGGCAAAGAAAATGGTGAATCCTTCGGAGTATGCTCAGCTGATGGAGCGGCTGCACCGTACCATGGACAACGTTGATAATGTTGTTTCGGCTACTGAAAAATGGTTTGAGCAGAACAAGGAAGACCTACGTCCTTGCGAGAAATGCTATGTGCTTGGCTACGGCGCAAATGCGGGGACTGCAATCGAGGGTGCACTGAAGAGTCTGGAAACCGTGAGATTTGCGTTCTTCCCGTTTGCTGTTGAAGAGTTCCTTCATGGACCGATCGCATCGGTGAAGCCCGATGTGTATACGATCCTGGTGGCACCTCCTACTTACGGATACGAGCGGGCAAACCGGCTGTTTAAAAGTATGAACGAGCAGCATGCGCATGTGTACTCCATTGGCGCGCAGGATGGAGTCGAGTCAACACATGTTCTGGCGGGTCCTTTCGTCAACGATGAAGATTTTGCGACCTTGGAGTATTGCGTGCCCCTGCAGCTGTTTGCATATCTGCTTTACTCGGCAAAGGGAATTAATTTGAATGTGCGGAACTATCCTCACACAAAGGATGCGCTGCAGACGAAGGCAAAGCCACTGCAGAGATAATTTTTGGGGGAGATGTTGACGCTAGAGAGAGTCTACCGGAATGGGGCGCAGGGATTATGAATTCCGTAAACGCAGTGATATTCGATATGGACGGGGTACTGATTGATTCGGAGATATGCTATATGCGCAGGCTTGGGCAGTTTGTTCAAGAATCCTTTCAGAAGCGTATTCCAGAGGAGGAATTGCTGAGAATTGTTGGAGCAAGTGGTCAAGTCCATTGGCAGACAGCTGCCCCCTATCTTCCTGAGACATGGACGTTTGAGGACTTTCGATGTGCGTACCGGGCTTATCAGGAGAAAAAACCGATTGATTATCGGGCGATACTTTTTCCGGGTGTTCTGGACGCTCTGGCTGCCATACGTCAGCTTGACTTGCGTATGAGTATAGCGACATCCTCTCCGAGGCATAAAGTGGAACAGGTTTTGGAGGAGTGTGAGCTCAGAGCCTATTTCGATTTTTATATAACCGGAGAGGATGTCAAGTTCAGCAAGCCAAACCCGGAGATTTACTTAAAAAGTGCTGCGATGCACCATGTGAGCACTGCGAAATGCCTTGTAGTGGAGGATTCGAACATTGGGATTCGCGCTGCCGTAGAGGCGGGGATGTGCGTGATTGCGAAGAAAGAGAGTAGATATCCGGTAGATCAATCGCATGCGCACTTTCAATTTCAATCTTACGTAGAGTTGCCGGAACTGATTGGCTCTATCACAAAGGCTGGGGTCAGATAATCAGCTCGACTCCTTTCATTCGCGTATAACATTCCCAATTTTCCAAAGTATCGCCGACGGCTGCCTCATCAACTACTACCGGAACAACAAGTAACCCCAATTCCTTCCTTTCTTCTCCCCCCGGAAGCTGCCATCACAGCCTCCGGGGGGATTTTTTCCCCCCGCCGGAGGTCGCCTTCCCCCGCCAGGTAGCCTTCCCCCGCCGGAGGTCGCCTTCCCCCGCCAGGTAGCCTTCCCCCGCCGGAGGCAGCCTTCCCCTACGGGGAAGGTGGCACGCCGTAAGGCGTGACGGATGAGGGGCCCCACCAAAGTAACGAGACAGGCCACGTTGAATGGAAAACGCTTCCGTTCAACGTGGCCTGTTTTTCACTTTTCGGTTGTTTTCCCTCATCCGGCCCGGGCTGCGGTGTTTTTTTCCCAAAAAGGTCCCCAGACCCTTTTGGGCCTGGGGACCGGAGGAAGAAGGAAAGTAGCGTAATGAATTAATCCTCGTACTGCTTCAGAATTTCGGGCCGGGTGATCAGGCGGCCGTGCTGGGTGCGGATATACTCCTGGGCGATCTTTCTCGCCCGGGCCTTTTCGGCGGCTGCCCTGGCCTCGTCCCGGCGGTAGAGGCCGCCCAGCTCCGTGATGGCGGACTGGATATCCGCCACATTCTGGTCTCTGGGCTGGGTATTATTCCGGGCGCAGACCGCGGCGGCAGCGCCGGAGGCCTGACCGATACCCATAATGCCGCCCTGGGTCCGGTAGGAGCCGTGGGCCTCGCTGGTGCCGGAGATGCAGCGGCCGGAGAGGATCAGACCGTCAATGTGCTTGGGCACCAGGCAGCGGTAGGGAATGCCATAGGTATCCAGGGGCACCTTCCACACGCCGCCGTTGCCGTAGCCGGTGGCGCCGTCGGGGTTGTGCAGGTCGATGGGGAAATAGCCCCGGGAAACCTCGTCCTCGAATTTCCGGCCGTTGTAGACATCGCTGCCGGTGAGGGTGTACTCGCCCTCGATGTGCCGGGTCTCCCGGACACCTACCTCAGAGCCGGTGGTGCTGACAAAGGCATGCTCAAAGCCGGGCACATACTTGATCATGAATTCGGACACAGAGTCGATCTGGCGGCGTCCGTCCAACTCGCTCTCCGTCCGCTTGACCACATCCGTGGCGTCCAGGCCGCAGATCCGGGTGGCGTTGAAGTGCATGGTGCCGGGATGGATGCCGTTGAGGACAATGACGGAGTCTCTGCCGAAGCACAGGTCCCCGGCCTCCACGGCCTGCTTCACCAACTTCTTGAAGCCCTGACCCACGAAGTATTTCTGCTTTAGCCGGTCGTCAAACTCCCGCATGGGGACAATATCGCTGAGGAACTCAAAGTCCTCGGGGTTGTCCAGAATGTACTGTTAGACCTTCTCCGTGTCCACATTCGCCATTTCGAACATGGAGGAGGAGGGGGACATTTTGTGGGTCTTCTCGTCGCCGGAGACGTAGTTTTCCCCGGCCTTCACGGCCACGTCGCCGTCGCCGGTGGCATCCACCACCACCTTGGCCCGGAACTCCATGCGCCTGCCCTGCTTGTCCATGGCCACAACGCCCGCCAGTCTCTTCCCCTCCATGACCACATCAGCAATGACGGAGTGGTAGAGGATCTCCGTGCCGAACTCGGTGAGCATTTCGGCGGCTACATACTTATACTTCTCCCGGTCGTAGAAGCCCAGGGAGTCGCCGCTGCCGTAGGGGTCCAGGGTCTTCATGTGGCCCGTGGAGCCCTTTTCCTTCACCATCCGGTCCATGAACTGCTGGGGCAGACCGTCGATGACCTGCTCATCCTTGTAGTGGAAGGGGGAGATGGGACCCAGGCAGGCCGCGGTGGCCGCGCCGCCCAGGAAGCCGTTCTTTTCGATCAGCAGGGTATCCGCCCCCAGCTTGGCACTAGCCATGGCGGCCATGATCCCGGCGGGGCCGCCGCCAACTACGATCACATCGTAAAAATGCTTCATAATTTTCACTCCTGTGTTGTCTCGGGCGGGAGGGCTCTGCCGCCGCTCCCGCCCGGATGGATTTTACTTATTGTTGTACCAGTCGGCTACGCTGTCCAGCGCGGTCTGGGCATCGGCACCCTGGAACACAACAGACTGAACAGCCTGGGCGATCCGGGTCTCCAGCTCGGTGTAGTCCGCGGGGAAGAAGGTCATGCTGCCGGTGGTGGCGTATTCGCTCCACATCTTCATTTCCTCGTAGTCATCCATGGCCTGGATCTCGGGATCGTCAAACACATCGGTACGGACGGTCATGCACTTGGCGCTCATCCACTTTTTCTGGTTCTCGACGGTGTAGAAATAGCGGATAAAGTCCCATGCCATATCCGGGTCTTTTGCCTGACTGCCGATGGCCAGGGTCTGGCCGGCCACGAAGGCGGGGGCGGCGCCATTGACGCCAGCGATGGGAGCGGAGGCGAAGTTAGAAGCCAGGTCGGAGGACTTGATGGTGGAGGCACGCTGGGTGCCGGCGTCCATAGCGTAGACGGTGCCGGACTTGAAGGCATCCACAACATCGTCATAGGCCATGTTCAGGACGCTCTTGTCCATGGTGCCGGCCTCTACCAACTGCTTGATGAAGTTCACAACCTTCACACCGGCTTCGCTGTTGAAGATGGCCTTGCCGTCCTTGTCGAAGAGATCGCCGCCGGCGCTGCGGAGCCAGGGGGTGAAGGTCTCCATCAGAGCGGTGCCGTTGGAGCCGTCGCTGAGGCCCACAGCAAAGCCCATGGCAAGGTCGGTGGACTTCTCGGCAGTAGCCAGCAGCTCGTCCCAGGTCTCGGGAGCCTTGTCATAGATGTCGGTGCGGTACCAGTTCACGGTGACACGACTCTCCCAGGGCAGGGAGTAGATCTCGCCGTCGGCCTGAGTCAGCTTTTCCGCGGTGTGGATGTAGGCGGGGTTCTCAGCAATGAATTCCTTGGCGTACTTGGTCATGGGCTGGATGGTGCCGGCCTCAATGTGCTGCATGAGCTGGTCGGAGAAGGCGTTGACAATGTCGGGGCCGTTTCCGGCAGCGGTCTTCTGGATCAGCTGAGACTCATACTGGCTCCAGTGGATGCTCTCTACGGTAACGGTGTTGCCATAGGCGTTGGTTGCGTTGTACTCGTCCACAATTTCCTTCAGCACCACGCTTCTGGGGTCATCCGTGGAGGCGGGGTCCAGGAAGATGGTGAAGGTCATGTCGATGCCCTTCTTGGGAGCTTCGGAGGCATCCCCAGAGGAGGCGGAGGTGTTGGCGGCAGCCGTCGTTGCCGCCGGAGCGGAAGAGGAGGAACCGCAGGCGGCCATAGACAGGACCATAACAGCGGCCAGGAGAAGGGACAGCAGCTTTTTCATCTGAAATAACCTCATTTCTTTTTTTGTTGGGGCATCGAAGGACTTTTGCCGGGTCTGACGTCATTGACCAGGCGGACCGTCCTTCTATGCCAGTGCTTATTTTCGGACCGGATGTGCCCCGGTCGATCAGCCTTTCACGGCGCCTGCCGCCATGCCTTCCACAAAGTGGCGCTGGAGCAGGACAAAGAGAATGACAATGGGGACGATGGAAATGGTCACGGCGGCCATCAGCTTGCCCCACTGTATGCCGTACTGGGAGATGTAGTTGTACAGTCCGATGGACAGCATCCGCAGCTCATTTTTGGTGGTAAAGGTGGAGGACACCAGGAAGTCGTTCCACACATACACGGCGCTGAGCAGGGCGGCGGAAACGATGCCGGGCTTGGAGATGGGAAGAATGATGCGGTAGAACACCATGGCCTGAGAGCAGCCATCGATGATGCCCGCTTCCATGAGCTCCTTGGGCAGTTTCTCAAAGAAGCCCCGGAGGATCCAGGCCAGCACCGGCACACGCCAGGCGGTGTAGATGAGGATCAGCAGGAACCGGGTATCGTAGAGCCCCAGCTTCACAGACAGCATGTACAGCGGCACCAGCATTGCCACGGGAGGCACCATACTGGTCATAAGGATGATGAACATCATCTGCTTTTTGTAGCGGATCCGGAAGTTCGTCAGGGCGTAGGCCGCGTGGGCCGCAATGAGGGTAGCCACCAGAATGCAGATCACGGTGACGATGACGGAATTCAAAAGGTATTTGGGGAAATCCGACTGGAAAATAACAGCGGAGAAGTTGCCCAGATTCAGCTTACCAGGCAGCAGGGTGGGCGGGAAGGAATTCACCTCGCCGTCGGTCTTCAGCGCTGTGGTAATGGCCCAGAGCACCGGGAACATGGAGATCAAAGACGCCAGGATCAGGGCAATGTAGGTCACCGCGTCCAGCCAGGGGCGGCGGCCCAGTCCATTTTTGTGTTTCATGATTTGCCTCCTCTTTAGTCATCCGCGGCTTTCAGCAGCCGGACATACACCGCGCTGAAGGCAATGTTGCAAAGGAAGATGATCACGCTGAAGGCGGCGGCAATATCCATGTGCCAGTAGCTGAAGCCGTTCTGGTAGGCCGCCACGCTCAGGGTCTGGGTGGCGTTGAAGGGGCCGCCGGCGGTGAGCACGAAGATCAGGGTCACCATGTTGAAGTACTCGATGCTCTGCATGACCAGGGCGGTGATGAGGGTGGGGCGGATCACCGGAAGGGTGATGCGGGTGTAGACCTTCCAGTCCGTAGCGCCGTCCATCATGGCTGCCTCCCGGAGCTCTCCAGGGACGGTCTGTAAGGCGGCCAGGGTCAGGATCACCACCACAGGCAGGGTGTTCCACACGTTGGCCAGGACCACCATCAGCTTGGCGCTGACGGGGCTGCTCAGCAGGTCCAGCTTGCTGCCGGTGAGCTTATAGGCAATGTAGCTGATCGGGCCGAAGCTGCCGTTCAGGATCCACCGCCACAGCATGGCGGTCACGGTCTGGGACAGGACCCAGGGAATGATGATCAGGGTCCGGAAAAGCACCGTGCCCTTGACCTTCCGGTTCAGAAGCGTTCCCAGAGCGATGCCCAGGGGCATGACCAGCACCAGGGACAGGACGACATACTCAATGGAGTTGAGGATGTTCTGCAATCCACCCTCTTTGAAGACCGTCTTGTAGTTCTCAAAACCTACGAACTCCCCCACCTGGGCGTAATTGGTGGCGTGGAAGCTGTTGCGGAAGGCCAGAACGATGGGAACAAAGGTAATGCAGATAATCAGCAGAAACGCCGGTGTCAAAAACAGGATCGAAGATGGAACATCGGAATTTTTTCGCAGTTTTCTGCCGGATGCTTGTGGTGCCATAGGCTGCGTACTCCTCTCATGGTCCGAATCTACTTTGGATGAATGCGCATTCTGAATACGCATTCATTTCTTTGTCTGCATTATATTTCCACCTTTTCAAAATGTCAAATCCTTTTTGTTTCTTTCTGTAAGATTTGTAAGGCTCCAACAAAATTCCTATTTTTCTTTTGTGCGGCTTTCACAATAGGCGTAAAAAATGTCATTGCGAGACAGTGTGCGCACTGTCTCGCAATGACAGGAAAAACTTTATAGGCTTTGAAATAGCTTAAATTTCAAGCGCGGTCTGGCGCTGAACGAAGCTGCACAGGAACCGATGGCAGCCGGCGTAGCGCTCCCGGTCTCCGGTGAGATAGTTGACGGCGATGTCGATCATCTCCTCTACCGGGAAGCGCATGCTGGACAGCCGGTAGGCCTCCCAGCCGCTTTGGGCAATGTCGTCAAAACCGATGACGGCGCATCGGTCCGGCACGGAGACGCCGGCGCGGCGCAGGGCGTCCAGGACCCCCATGCCGATCAGATCGTTGCCGCAGAATATGCCGCTGCGGTCCTCCGGTAGCCCGGGCAGCTCATGCTCCATCCGCTCCAGGCCGGAATCGTAGGTGTAGCTCCCATAGGACCAAACCGGTTCCTCACTGCCCAGCTCCCGTAGCCGCTGGCGGAAGCCCCGGAGACGCTCGGTACTGCTGGGCATATTGTCCGGACCGGAGAAGCAGTAAAAATGGCGGCAGCCCTGCCCCCACAGCCGGTCCGCTACCAACCGGCCGTTGCGCAGCTCGTCGCTTCCAATGCTGCAAAACCGGTCAGACTGGACATGATAGTTGATGAGCACCACCGGGAGAATTTCCGGCACGTTCTTGCGCATCAGCTGTTCAGACAGGGATGCGGAGGCAATGACCAGCCCGTCTACCCGATAGCTCATGGCCTCGGCCATGACGGCCTCGATGTCGTCGGTGACCCTGCCGTTGAACAGCAGGACCTTCTTCCCTTTCAGGGACAGTCGGTCCATCAGCGCGGCGATGAGGCCGGTGTAAAAGGGGTTGGTCATATCCCGGACGATGACCCCCACAAGGCCGGTGGTATCGCTGTTGAGGCTCTTGGCAATGGCATTGGGATAGTATTGCAGTTGTCTGGCCGCCGCCAGCACCCTGGCCCGGGTAGACTCGATCACAGTATCCGGCTGGTTAAAAACCCGGGAGACTGTCGCCTGAGATACGCCTGCCAGTTTTGCCACATCGGTAGAGGTATATTTCACGGGGTCGCGCATACGCAGGTCTCCTTCCGTTTGTTTCACTTTGAGTATAACACCAAAAATTTCCAAAAGCAACGCTGAATGCGGACTTTTTCTATAAGACATTTCTGGGACGAAAATCCCCGCCGCGGACAACGCCGCGGCGGGGGAAACGTTTTACTTACAGCACGTGCACATTCTCCGGGTCGAAGACCAGGTGGCAGTGTTCGCCGACTTTGTAGACCCGCTTGTTTTTGGGGTTGGGGTCCGTCAGCTTTACCAGGGTGTCCCCTACCTTCACGTGGTAGTTCTGGTAGCTGCCCATGAAGCAGGACAGGACTACCTGGCAGGGGAGGCCCCCCTCCTGGGCCAGGGCGGCGGCTTCCGGGCGCAGGACGATGGTATAGTCCTTGCCGACCTCCATGCCGGGGATCACCGCGGCGTGGCAGATGTCGCCGGAGACGTTGATCCGGGCCTTGCCGTTTTCAATGGCTTCCAGCTTGCCCTTGAGGAAGTTGGCTTCGCCGATGAAGTCGGCCACGAATTCGTTGATGGGGTGGTAGTAGATCTGCTGAGGCGTGCCGATCTGCTCCACCACGCCGGAACGCATGATGATGATCCGGTCGGACAGGGCCATGGCTTCGCTCTGGTCGTGGGTGACGTAGATGGCGGTGATGCCCACCTCCTGCTGGATCCGGCGGATCTCCGTCCGCATGGTGACTCTCAGCTTGGCATCCAGGTTCGAAAGAGGCTCGTCAAAGAGGAGCACGCTGGGCTCAATGACCAGGGCCCGGGCCAGGGCCACCCGCTGCTGCTGGCCGCCGGAGAGCTGGTTGGTCATGCGGCCCTCCATGCCGGAAAGCTCCACCAGGTCCAGGATCTTCATGACCCGCTCTTTGATCTCCTCCTTGGGGACCTTCCGCAGCTTCAGGCCATAGGCCACGTTGTCGAAGACATTGTAGTGGGGAAGCAGGGCGTAGCTCTGGAACACCATGGCGGTGTCCCGCTTGTTGGGGGTCAGGGCGTTGATGGGCTCGTCTCCCAGGTAGATCTCGCCCTCGTCGGGGCTTTCAAAGCCTGCGATCATCCGCAGGGTGGTGGTCTTGCCGCAGCCGGAGGGGCCAAGTAGGGTGACGAATTCCCCAGGGGCGATGGTCAGGGAATTGTCTTTAACGGCGTAGAAGTCTTTGCCGGTTTTGGGGTCCTGGTAGATTTTGGAAATGTGCTCCAGGCGCACACCTTTTTTCTGTTTTTCCATTTACTTGCCCTCCTTGATTTTTCTGCTGGTGCCGAAATACTTGGTGACCAGGTTCATAAGCAGAACGCTGCCGTAGGTGATGCCGATGAGGATGGTGGCGAAGGCGCAGGCCAGGCTGTAGGAGCCCTTCTCGGCAAATTCGTTGATCTGCACGGTGATGAGCAGGAACTGGGGGGTCACCAGCAGGATGATGGCGGAAATGGCGGTAATGCTCCGGACGAAGGCGGTGACGAGGCCGCTGAGGAAGGAGTCCTTGATGAGGGGCAGAGTCACGGTCATGAATACCCGGAAGCTGTCCGCGCCCATGTCGTAGGCGGACTCCTCAATGGATTTGTCGATCTGCCGCAGGGCGGAGATGCCGCTGCGGGTGCCCGTGGGCAGGGAACGGACCACGAAGACGATGATGAGGATGGCTCCGGTGCCGTAGAGGCCCTGGAGAAGCCCCGTGTGGAACAGGCCGCCGGAGAAGCCCCGGATATAGCCCACGCCCAGCACGGTGCCGGGTACGGCCATGGCCAGCATAGACACGGCTTCAATAAAGCCCTTGGCCTTGAAGTTCCGCTTGACCACCAGATAGGAGATGATCATGCTGAGAAGGGCCGTAATGGGGGCGGAGATCAGGCTCAGGAGGAAGGAATCCCGGAAGGCCTGGAGGCCGTGGTAGCGGCTGAAGACCAGCTGGAACCACTTGCCCGTCAGGGGGAAGAACTTGAAGCCCCAGGTGGGGAAGCAGGCTCCGATGGGCACGCAGAGGTACATCATGATGACGAAAATGGCCACGAGAGAGCACAGCACGGTGAGGGGGATCTTCACGCTGGGGTCTGCAATGAGCATCCGCCCCCGGGAGGCCTTGCCTGTCAGGGTGGCGGCGGTCTTGCGCTCTAAGTAGTATTTCTGGACGGCGAACATACACAGGGTGATGCACAGCAGCACCACGGCCATGGCGGCGGCGCCGGCCTTGTCGTAAGCGCCGGTAATCTGCAGGTAGATGGTGGTGGCCAGGGTGTCGTAGGAGCCGCCGATGAGCATGGGGTTGGCGAAGTCCGCAATGGACTCGATGAAGGTCACGAGAAAGGCGTTGCCCAGGCCCGGCAACAGCAGGGGGAGGGTCACACTGGTGAAGACCTTCCACCGGGAGGCCCCCATGTCCCGGGCCGCCTCCTCCAGGGAGGGGTCAATGTTTTTCAGCAGGCCCTTCAGCATCATGTAGCACACCGGGAAGAAGGTCAGGGTCTGGACCACCGCAATGCCCCAGAAGCCATAGACGCTGTTGTCATAGATCTTCAGCAGGAACCGGGTGATGATACCCGCCTTGCCGAAGAGCATGATCATGGAAAGGCTCAATACGAAGGGGGGCGACACCACGGGCAGCATGGACACGACCTTGAACAGTCCCCCGGTGAATTTGTTCATGCGGACGTAGACCTCCACATAGGCGAAGAGAAGCCCCACCAGTGTGGAGAGGATGCCCACCAGGAAGCCAACTTTCAGGGTGTTGGTAATGGCTGTGGTAAAGGAGGGGATGGCAAAAATGCGCCGGAACACACCGAAGCTGAAGCCGCCGTCCCCCACAAAGCTGTCCACCAACAAAATGGCCAGGGGGTAGAGAATGAATAGGGTGAGGAACGTGATCAGTACGACAATGGTGGTTACCAGAATGGGGTCACCCATCAGTTTTTTCCGGTCCAGCGCCGCGCTCTGGGTTGTTGCCATGGGCGGATTCCTCCTTTGTTTCATCAAAAAGGGGCTGCTAAAAAAGCATGTCGCTGCGAACCAGTCCTCAGACTGGTGTGGCAGCCCCCCGGTTGAACGATTACTGCCCGAATTGCTATCAGGCAATCTGAATATCCGGGGGATTGCCACGACAGTGTGCGCACTGTCTCGCAATGACAGAGACTTTTTTAACAGCCTCGTTGGCTTAGGTATTACAACTTACTCGGTCTTGAACCGGTCCGCGCCGGTGTTGGCGCCGCCGGCGTTCAGAGCGGCCATAACTTCTTCGATGTAGGTGCCGATGTTGTTCTTGGCATCCTCGAAGTCATAGTCCATGACGTTGTCGGGATCCAGGCCGAACTGCATGGCAACCTCAGGCTGGGTGGCGTTGTCGATGACCAGGAACTGGTAGGAGCCGTTGTTGGCAGCCAGGTTCACGCACTCGGGGGACAGGGCGTACTCGATCCACAGCTTGGCGGCGTTGGAGTGGGCAGCGCCCTTGAAGATGGCGGTGGCGCCCACCTCGAAGGAGGTGCCGGTGGAGGGGATCACCAGCTCCACGTTGGTGTAGCCGTTGTCCACGATCTGGGTAATGCCGTCATGCAGGAAGCCGATGCCGATGACGCACTCGCCGGTGCCCACGTTCTTGGAGGGGCCGGAGCCGGACTTGGTGTAAACCTCGATGTTCTTATCCAGGTCTACCAGGTACTGGATGCCTTCGTCGTGGCCGTACTTCTGGATCATGGTGTTGATGACCAGCTTGGCGGTGCCGGCGGTGTTGTAGTTGGACAGCCAGACCAGGCCCTTGTACTCGGGCTTCAGCAGGTCCTGCCAGTCGGCGGGAGCTTCCAGGTTCATCCGGGTCAGCTCATCGGTGTTGACCATGAAGCCCAGGATGCCCTTGTAGATGCCGTACCAGTTGCCGTCGGGATCCTTGTACATATCGCTGAGCAGGTGGGAGGCGTTCTGAGCGGCGTAGGGCTCCAGCAGGCCTTCCTTGGCGACCACGTTGTAGGGATCGGTGGTGCCGCCGAACCAGACGTCGGCAGAGGGATTGCCCTTCTCTTCCTCGATCTTGGCCTGGACCTCACCGGTGGACAGACGCTGATAGTTGACCTTGATGCCGAACACTTCCTGGAAGTGCTGGCAGGCGGCGGCCAGGTACTCCTCTTCGCAGGAGCCGTAGACCGTCAGCTCGCCCTCGGCCTGAGCCGCGGCGATGAGATCGTCCATGCCGTCAAAATAGCTGGGATACTTGCTTTCGCTCTTGGGGGCTTCGGTGGCCTCGGTGGCCGCGGGAGCGTCCGGGGCAGCAGGGGCAGCAGTGGTGGCGGGGGCCTCCGTCTTGCCGCCGCAGGCGGCCAGGCTCAGAACCATGACCACAGCCAGAAGCATAGCCAAATACTTTTTCATCAATGATTCCTCCATTCCGATTGATCCCGGTATCACCTACCGGGGAACTGGGTCCATTATAGCACGTGGGAAAGAATTGTCAATCCTTAACATATCCGCGGGTAAAAAATTTTTTGCACTTGTGAAAATTGGACAGCCCATACAATTTCTTGAGAAATCGCCGGGGGATATTCGACAGTTTTTCCTGAGGCAGGTCCATTCTTAATTCTTTTTGAACATCTTGCTTTTTCCACGGGTATCCGTTAAAATGGAAACAAATGAAACCGAGAGGAGCCTTATGCCCTTATGAATAAAGAGTCTTTGACCCAGGCGGTGCGGCTGGCCCAGACGGGAAACCGGGAGGCCATGGAGCGGCTTATGACCTATGCCTACGGCCTGGTGGATTACCAGTGCAAAAAGCTGCTGCCCAGTACCCAGGCCGCGGACAAGATGACCGCCGTCGTGCTGAAGGCCGCCATTGCCAAGCTGGATACCCTGGAAAATCCCGAGGAATTCTTCACCTGGCTGGGCCGCCTGACTGCCGTGCGGTGTATGCGGGTCCGGGCCACCCTGCGGGAAACCGGCCAGAGCGGCGAAAGCAGCCAGCAGATAAACTATTCCTTCCCCGGCATGGAGCTGAACAAGGCGGAGACTGCCAAGGTGGCGGAGATGCTGACGGATCTGCTGCCGGAGGATATGCGGCTGAACCTGTACCTCTACAGTCTGGGAGGACTGCCTCCCAAGGGCATTGCCGGCCTCACCGGCGTGCCGGAGGAGACGGTGAGAGAGCAGATCCAGAGCGCCCAGTCGGCGGTGCTGAAGCAGATGAAGCGCTACGCGGACCAGGGGGTGAAGTTCACCCAGGCCAATTCCCTGCCTGCCCTGCTGCGGACCCGGATGCTTCTGAATCCGGCCCCGGAGAAGGCCCAGCTGGTGGTCTATTCTCTGCTGCCTCAGCCCCAGCGCCGCCCCCCCGCCGCCCCCCGGCAGAGCCAGGGGCAGCAGCCCCAGGAGCGTCCCGCCCAGGCCTACCCGACGGAGAAGAAGGACGAGTCCGGCCTGATCCGGGTATTGGCGGTCATCGCGGCCCTTCTGGGCCTGGTGCTGCTGATCTCCATGGGCGTGCTGGTCATGAAGCTCAATAAAGCCAAGGGCGGAACCGATACCGCCTGGGTGCCTGTGACGGCCCAGTCCCTGCCCTCTCCTTACGAGAGGGTGGCAGGGCCCTAGGCCCTGACGGGTGTGGGGCGGACCAAGCCTACAG
>OGKG01002691.1_pt1 | contig 17982 bp, 18 predicted proteins | sample 1572201 | NCBI WGS metagenome assembly OGKG01 (sample SAMEA2582146, study PRJEB24529) | metagenome | biome: Human gut stool | place: China | collected 2011 | reverse complement strand
GTTGGCTGCTTATTCCATTTTCAGAAATTTCCTATACTTTTGACCCCGGCATCATGACATTGTTCATAGAGGGAGCATATCGAACCGCCAGCCTGTTTTGTTTTTCGGCGCTCAGGCTCCGGCGGCTCAGCCCAGAAAGGACATGGCAGCCAGAAGAACTGCCAGAAAAGCGAAGCTGATGGCGGAAAAGAGGATGAGAAAGTGCTTGGCGCCGCCGGGAATGCGGCGGGTGTATTCCCGGAAGGTGATGAGGCTGGCCAGAGAGGCCACCAGCGTTCCGGCGCCGCCAACGTTGACGCCTACCAGAAGGCCGCGGGCATCCTGCGTGAAACGGCTGAGGAGGATCGCGGCGGGGACGTTGCTGATGATCTGGCAGGTGAGGGCGGAGATCAGCATGGTCCCGTGGGATAAGAGCCGGACAAACAGCATCCGGACAGGTTCCATCCGGGCAAGGTTGCCCGAAAAGGTGAAGAAAGCGGCAAAGGTGGCCAGAAGCCCCCAGTCCACGGTTTTCAGCGCATGCCGGTCCAGAAACCAGAGCGCCAGAACGATGACGGCCAGACCGGGACCGTAGGGGATCAGCCGCAGCACCATAGCGACGGCCAGACAGAAGAGCCCGCCGTAGACCGCGGCCCGGCGGCGGTCTACGACGACCTGTGCCTCCGGCACCGTAAGCCGGTCCTTGGGGAACAGCAGGCAGCAAAGGAGAATGAGCACGGTGGACAGGATGAAGGGCGGCAGCATCACGGAAAAGAACGTCCCGGCAGGGATGCCGTAATAGCTGAAGAGGTAGAGGTTCTGCGGATTGCCGAAGGGGGTGATCATTCCGCAGAGGTTGGCGGCGCAGTTCTGGAGAATGAACAGCAGCGCGGCGTGCTTTTCCTGCCCGGTGACGGAGAGGACGAACCAGCCCAGCGGGAGAAAAGTCAGCAGGGCAGTATCGTTGGTCAGGAGCATGGAGCCGAACATGGTGATGACCACCAGCGCCGTGCATACGCCCCGGACGGTGGAAAAGGTGTGCACCATCCGTTGGGAAAGTGCGGAAAAGACATCCAGATCCCGCAGCGCGCCCACCACCGCCAGAACACTGAATAGGCAGGAGAGGGTCTTGAGGTCATAATACCCCAGATATGCGCTGTCGGGAGGAACGAAGAAAGCGGTCGCTGCCGCCGCCAGCAGGGAAATGACCAGCATGGCGTTGGCACGGCACCAGGATCGGATCGTGTGCATAAAAAGCTCCTTTGCTTGAAATCGTCAGAGATCCTGCGGGGATACTTGCTTAAAGAAGATAGCACATTTCTTCCTGGTTTACAACGGATTCCTTATGAGCGGAAGGCGTTTTCCGCCAAAAAACGCTCGAAGGGGAGACCTTCGAGCGCTTGCTATGATCTGCTTTGGCTCATTCGCCGCAGCCGGGGCAGCCCTCGCAATCCGTGCAGGCTGCTTGCTTTTTCTCATATTCGTACAGCGTTCCCTCGGTCATGTGTGACAGCGCCGCAATGCGCTCATTCAACATATCCCACATGCACATGGGCAGGTGGTCACGATGCCCGCGATGGAGCGTTACGCATTCAAAGCAGTTGCCATGGTGCGGGCACTTCTCCTGACAGGGACAGTGATCCCCACTCTCCCGGACCTGCTTCAGAAACTCCTGCTTGACCTTCCATGCCTCCTGCTTTTGCCCGCGGCGATCAAGATCGTTTTGCAGAATGGCCAGCTCATTTCCGTCGATTTTCATAATCGTTTCCCTCTTTTACTCAGTTACTCTTTTGCTCGGGTGAAATGATTGTAGCAGAGATTTACAGGATCCGCAAGCTATTCCTGCATGACGGACTTCCCTGCGCTTGGAGTGGGAATGCGATTGACAATATGTCCGCCGCAAGCCCACTCCGTAAGGGGTGGGTAAGGCGGACTTTAGGATACTGCTTGATTTTGCTTCAGATACGATATAATTGAAACGTCAACAAATTAATATAGCGTAAATGAGAGAAATGGTCAACTGGTCTTTGCATTGAACAACGAAATTTTGTTGCCAGAGAACGCACCCGTCCGACTGACAAGCGTCCAGCTTGAGGAACTGGACTACCTTCATACTGGCCGCTCTGCGGAACCGCTGCTCAATTTCGCCGGTCGAGGTAATTTTGCAGAGCGGTGTACGCACACTTAGAATGCCCAAACTGAAAAGTTTTTTGTTTTAGACCTTAAAAAGTTATTGAATATACAAACTATTTTGGGTATACTATTAGCCGTAGGGGGGCGATATGATGATCAACAGACCGGATTATATTGCGGCGATCGAGCCGTTTATCGACAAGCCGCTCGTCAAGATACTTGCCGGTATCCGTCGCTGTGGCAAGTCTACGATCTTTGAGATGCTGAGAGAGGAGCTGTTGCGGCGCGGTATTGGGGAGGACCAGATCGTCTGCAAGCGGTACACGGAGATGGATATTCCCGAGAACATCACCGCCAAGCAGATGTATGACGAGCTGACCGCTGCCATGGCGGGCAAGGGACACTGCTATCTTCTGCTGGACGAGATTCAGGAGATCACCGGCTGGGAGAAGGCGGTCAACAGCCTGTTGGAACGTGCAGATGCCGATATCTATGTGACCGGCTCCAACTCCAAGCTCATGTCCAGCGAGATCTCTACCTATCTGACGGGCCGCTATGTGTCCATTCCTGTCTATACGCTGTCATTCAAGGAATATCTGGACTTCAAGGCCGACAGCACTTTATCCCGCAGGGAACTGCTGGAGGAGTATATCCGCTTCGGCGGTTTTCCGATCGTCGCACTCAGCGAGTACGATGAACAGAGCGCCTATCAGATCGTCAATGGCATTTACCACACCGTAGTCTCCCGCGATATTGTCAAGCGTCACCGCATCAACAAGCAGGATCTTTTTGATCGTGTGGTGAAGTATATTATCGAAAATATGGGTAAGACCTTCTCGGCAAACTCAATCTCCACTTTCTTGAAAAGCGAGCACCGCAAGGTCTCGGTGGAGAGTATCTACAACTACCTGCGCTGGCTGGAGCAGGCGTTTATCATCTACCCCTGCGAACGTTATGACCTGCAAGGCAAGAGCATCCTGAAAACGCAGGAGAAGTATTATCTTGCCGATGTCTCCCTGAAATACGCGCTGCTGGGTTATAACCGCAAAATGCTGGACGGCGCGATGGAGAACATCGTGTACCTCGAATTGAAGCGCCGCGGCTACGATGTTTACATCGGCAAGAACGATACAAAGGAGATCGACTTTGTTGCAACGCGCCGCGACGAGCGCATTTATGTGCAGGTCTGCGTCCGGATCCCAGAAGCATCGGACCGCGAAGTGGGGAACCTGATGGAGATCCGCGACCATTACCCCAAATATGTTGTTACCCTCAACGAGATGGATACCGGCATCGAGGACGGCATCCGGATTGTTCACCTTGCGGATTTTCTACTTGCCGAACAATGGTGATCATCTTTCGGCTCATTCGGTAACCGTAGAACCCAGTCATGTTATTTTAGAAAAGCCTGCTTGATAATCGTTACTTCGCAGTTTTTTTGCCATTCCATTTACCTGAGCCTCTCGATCTGCTGCCAAAGATACAAAACCCCGGGCGCTGTGCTTGCACAGCGCCCGGGTTCGTTTCTCTTGCCAACGGGGGAAGGGGGCAAATAGGTTTTTTTGCTTTTTTGCCGGGGTCAGCTCATAGGACCAATTGGCATTCGTCGTGCTTTTCATTACATAAATAAAGAATGTCGTATCCGGTCATGCCTTCAACAACATTTTCTCGCACCGAGATAGATCCTTTTTTGAGAGTGATTTCCTGCCCACTTAACTTAAAAGAAGTACGGCCGGGAGGGGATGTGGGAAAATAAAATTCATTGAGATATGCGTTGTTAATTTTCCCCGTCTCCATGAACTCATATTGGAGCTGGGCGTAATAGCTCCGCACGTTGGCCCAGTCGGTTGCGACGCGCGCCTTGTGAAGCTGTGAACTGAAGGTCGGGATCGCGACGGCCACCAGAACGGCGATGATCGCCACAACGATCAGCATTTCCATCAGTGTAAATCCGTGATTCCGTTTTGCGGTCGGGGTTGTTCTCTGTTTCGTCATTTTGCCACCATTTTTCATACCGTATCGGCGCGGGCCGCCCATAGAGAACAGGGGATCTGCCGTATATGCTCTGTTTTGCCCGGCTTTCGATTCAGGTGTGAGCCGGATCGGAGTTTTTATTATATGGATAGCACCTGCCTCCGCCAATTCTTTGCGGCAAAATTTTCAAATTTTGTGCATTTTGGTGAAGAAAGCGGGTGCTTTGCAGGAGCGTTGGACGGAATATGGCGGACATCTATCCGTAAATGAACAACAGCAGCGGCAATTTGCCGCTGCTGCTCTGCGTGTCGAAAAAGTCTTTTCTCCCTGCTGTGCGTCCGAAAGGGGAGAGGCCGTCACTGGATGGCAAAGATCAGCTCCGCGGTGCAGGCCGTCTCACCGTTCACCGCGGCGGTGCAGACGCCGATGCCCACCGGACCCCGGCGCTTGGTGAGGGTACATTCCAGCTCCAGAACGTCTCCGGGGATGACCTGCCGCTTGAAGCGGGCGTTTTTCACGCCGCCAAACAGGGCGATCTTCCCCCGGTTCTCCGGCAGGGACAGAATCGCCACGGCCCCCACCTGGGCCAGCGCCTCTAAGATCAGCACGCCGGGCATGACGTGCTTTTGGGGGAAGTGGCCGCAGAAAAACGGCTCGCCCACGCTGACGCACTTGATGCCCTTGGCCCACACGCCGGATTCCCCGTCGGTGATGCGGTCCACCAGCGCGAAGGGGTAGCGGTGGGGCAGGATCTCGGCGATCTCATTGGAATTCAACTGCAAGCCCATGTCAGTCCTCCCATTTCTTCAGCAGAAGGCTGCCGTTGTGTCCGCCGAAGCCCAGAGAGTTGCTCAGGGCGTACCGGATGTCCGCCGGACGGCCCTCGTTGGGTACGATGTCCAGATCGCAGTCCGGGTCCGGGGTCTGATAGTGGATGGTGGCGGGGAGGAAGCCGTCCCGCAGGCTCAGGGCGGTGAAGATGGCCTCCACGGCGCCGGCGGCTCCCAGCATATGTCCGGTCATGGACTTGGTGGAGCTCATGGCCAGCTGATAGGCGTGAGGGCCGAACACGGTTTTTACCGCGGCGGTCTCCCCGGCATCGTTGAGGTGGGTAGAGGTGCCGTGGGCGTTGATGTAGCCCACCTGCTCCAGAGAAACGCCGCCGTCGGTCAGCGCCATGGCCATAGCCTTGGCGCCGCCGCTGCCGTCTGCCAGCGGGGCGGTGATGTGGTGAGCGTCGCAGGTGGCGCCGTAGCCCGCCACCTCGGCGTAGATCCTGGCTCCCCGGGCCTTGGCGTGCTCCAATTCCTCCAGAAGCAGCACGCCAGCGCCCTCGCCCATGACAAAGCCGCTGCGCTCCCCGTCAAAGGGGATGGAGGCCCGGTCGGGGTCCTCCGTCTGGGTCAGGGCCTTCATAGAGGTGAAGCCGCCGATGGACATGGGCGTGATGGAGGCCTCGGTGCCGCCGCAGAGCATGACCTCGGCGTAGCCGTCCCGAATGTAGTGGAAGGCGTCGCCCACGGCGTTGGTGCCCCCGGCGCAGGCGGTGACGGGGCAGGAGCACATGGCCCGGAACCCGGCGTCAATGGCCACCTGACCTGCCGCCATGTTGCAGATGGCGGTGGGGACATAGAAGGGGGAGACCCGGTCGAAGCCCTTTTCCAGACCCCGGCTGTGCTCCGCCTCGGTGATGGCCTGTCCGCCGATGCCGCTGGAGAGGATCACGCCGCAGCGATCGGGGTCTGCCTGCTCCACGGAGAACCCGGCGTCCGACAGGGCCTCCCGTGCCGCCGCCACAGCGAACTGGGTGAAGCGGCCCATGCGCTTGGATTCTTGACGGCCCAGCAGGGCCTCCGGGTCGAAGCCCTTTACCTCTGCCGCCAGCTTTACTTTCTGGGCGGCGGGATCGTAATGGGTGATGGGGCCGATGCCGCACACGCCGTTTTTCACGGCCTGCCAGCTCTCACCCGCCGTCAGGCCGATGGGGGTCACAGCCCCCAGACCGGTGATGACAACTCTGCGTCGTTCCATGTCACGTTCCTCCTTACATACTCATGCCGCCGTCAACGGCTAAAACCTGTCCGGTGATGTAGCCCGCGTCCTCGCCGGCCAGAAAAGCAACGGCCTTCGCCACATTTTCCGGCGTTCCCATGCGGCCCATGGGGATGGAGCCGAGGGCGGCGTTTTTCGCGGTCTCCGTCAGGGCGGCGGTCATATCCGTGTCGATAAAGCCGGGGGCCACGGCGTTGACGGTGATGTTCCGCCCCGCCAGTTCTTTCGCAAGGGATTTCGTCATGCCGATGACACCGGCTTTGCTGGCGGCGTAGTTCACCTGACCGGCGTTGCCCCGGAGACCCACCACGCTGGAGAGGTTCACGATGCGGCCGTAGCGCTGCTTCACCATCTGCCGGGCCACGGCCTTCATGCAGAGGAAGGTGCCCCGGAGGTTGGCGGCGATCACCGCGTCAAAGTCCTCCGGCTTCATCATCATGAGCAGGCCGTCCTTCGTGATGCCCGCGTTGTTCACCAGAATGTCGATGCGGCCGAAGGTTTTGAGGGCGGCGTCCATCAGGGCTTTCACCTCGTCCTCTTTCGACACGTCGCACCGGATGGCCACGGCCTTGGCCCCAAGGGATTCGCAGGCGGCAGCGGTCTCATTGGCCGCCGCTTCGTTGCCCGCGTAGCAGAGCACCACATTGGCTCCGCCCCGGGCCAGTTCCAGACAGATCGCCCGACCCAGCCCCCGGCTGCCGCCGGTGACGACGGCTGTTTTTTCAGAAAAATTCATAGCGATGCTCCTTTGAGGGTCTCCGTCAGCTGTTCCAGCTCCGCCGCGGTCTCCACGGCGTACACAGGCAGCTCCGGGACGGTTTTCTTCACAAAGCCGCTGAGGGCCTTGCCCGGGCCGATCTCCACCAGCGCGTCCAGCCCCATGGCGGCCATGCGGCGGAGGGAATCCTCCATGTAGACGCTGCTCTGCACCTGCCGCACCAGCAGCTCCGGGATGGCAGCGCCATCGGGACGCTCCGCGCCCAGACAGTTGAAGATCACGGGGATCTGCGGCTCCCGGAACTCCACGGTGCGGAACCGCTCCGCCAGCGCGTCTCCGGCGGGGGCCATGAGGGGGGTGTGGAAGGGGCCGCTGACCTTCAGCGGCAGGCAGCGGCGGGCGCCCTTTTCCTTTGCCAGAGCCGCCGCGGTCTCCACGGCGGCCTTCTCGCCGCCGAGGACTAACTGGCCGGGGCAGTTGTAGTTGGCGATGACCACGCAGCCGCGGGCGGAGGCCTCGTCACAGGCCTCCTGCAAGGCCGCCCGGTCCAGCCCCAGCACCGCTACCATGGCAGAGGGCCGTCCGGCGGCGGCATCCTCCATGGCTTTGCCACGGAAGGCCACCAGCTCCACGGCAGTGTCGGCGTCAAAGACCCCGGCGGCGTGGAGGGCGGAATACTCGCCCAGAGACAGTCCGGCGGCAGCGGCGGGGACGATGCCCCGCTCCGCCAGCAGCGCGGTCATGCCCGCGGCGAAGGCCACCATGCAGGGCTGGGTGTACCGGGTCTGATTCAGAACGCCCTTCGCGTCGGTGAAGGAGACCTCCTTCAAATCGAAATCCACCCGCGCGGCGGCGCTGTCCAGCACGGCGCGGAAGGTGGGGAACCGCTCATACAGGTCAGCGCCCATGCCGGGGTGCTGGCTGCCCTGTCCCGCGTATAAAAATCCTAACTTCATTGTGCAGCTCTCCATTCGTCCATGATCTGAGCCATCTGCTCCGGCACGGTGGAGAGGGTGTTGATCTCCCCGGCGTTGGCCCCGCAGAAAAACAGGCCGTTTTCCCAGTCTCCGTTCCGGGCGGCGATGAGAGCCCGGGAGATACAGTAGGGGGCGTTTTTGCCATCGCAGGTGGTGATGCACTTCACGCACCGCTCCGGAGGCGGCTGGGTGCCGGCCTCCACCCGCTGGATCAGGGGACTGCGCAGCGCCCGTCCCGGCATCCCCACGGGGCTTTTCACCAGGGTGATGTCGTCAGCCTTTGCCGCTAAGAGCCGCTGCTTGTAGCCCTCGGAGGCGTCGCACTCCGCCGTGGCGATGAACCGGGTGGCGAACTGGGCCCCGGCGGCCCCCAGTTTCATGTAGCGGGCCATGTCGGCCCCGTTTTTCACGCCGCCGGCCACGAAAACCGGAATGTCCCGGCCTGCCTTGTCCCGGAAGGGGGCGATGGCGGTCAGGACCTCCCGCAAAAGGTCGGAAAGGGAGGGGGGCGCGTCCAGATCCTGCCGGGAGAAGCCCAGATGCCCCCCGGCCTCCGGTCCCTCCAAGATCAAAAAGTCGGGGATGCGGCCATAGTGCCGGTCCCACAGCTTGCAGATCAGTCCGGCGGCCCGGCCGCTGCTGACGATGGGCGCAATGGCGGCGTCGCTGTCGGAGACTTCGGAGGCCAGCGCGGGGAGGTCCTTGGGCAGGCCCGCGCCGCAGACGATGGCGTCGGCCCCCGCCCGGAGAGCGGTGCGGACGCTGTCGGCATACTGGGTGGTGGCGACCATGGCGTTAACGGCGATCAGCCCCGCGCCGTGGGCCAAAACCTTGGCATGGCGGACCTGCCGGTCCAGCGCCCGGAGGTTGGCCTCAAAGGGATGCCTGGCGAAATCCGGCTCCTGAAAGCCGCAGAGGGCGGTGGAGAGGGTCCCCATGCCGCCGCAGGCGGCTACCGCCCCGGCAAGGCCGTCCAGACTGATGCCCACGCCCATGCCCCCCTGCAAAATAGGGAGAGGGAGGGCCTTTCCCCGGATCGTTACTGCCATGCTGCCTCCGTGGCCTTCAAAACGGCCTGACTGCCGGTGTACAATTCCTCGAAGATCTGACGCAGGGGCTTGATCTCATGGAGCATACCGGCCACCTGACCGGCCATGACGCTGCCCCGCTCCATGTCTCCCTCGAACACCGCCCGGCGGAGACCGCCGAGGGTGACGTGTTCCAGCTCCTCCAGCGTGGCTCCACGCTTTTCCAGAGCGAGATACTCCCGCGCCATTTTGTTTTTCAGCACCCGCACCGGCCCGCCGATGGAGCGGCCCGTCACGGTGGTGTCGCTGTCCTTGGCCTTCAGAAGGGCCAGCTTGTAGTTTTCGTGGATGGGGCACTCCCGGCTTGTCAGCAGGCAGGTGCCCACCTGAATGCCACAGGCCCCCAGAGCGAAGGCCGCTGCCGCCTGCCGTCCATCGGCAATGCCGCCGGCGGCGATGACGGGAACGTCCACCGTGTCGATGACCTGGGGCACCAGCGCCATGGTGGTCATCTCTCCCACATGGCCGCCGGACTCCATGCCCTCGGCGATGATGGCATCGGCTCCCTGATTCACCAGCCGCTTGGCAAGGATGGAGGCCGCCACCACGGGCAGCACCTTGATCCCGGCCTCTTTCCACGCGGGGATGTACTTGCCGGGACTGCCCGCCCCGGTGGTCACCACCTGAACGCCCTCCTCTATGATGATCTGGGCCATTTCGTCGGCGCAGGGGTTCATCAGCATCAGGTTCACGCCGAAGGGCTTGTCCGTCAGGCTCTTGCAGATGCGGATCTGCTTGCGCAGCAGGTCTGCCTCCAGCATCCCGCCGGTGGCGATGACGCCCAAGGCCCCCGCGTTAGAGCAGGCGGCGGCAAATTCGCCTGTGGCGATGTTGGCCATGCCGCCCTGGATAATGGGGAACTCCGTCCCCAGCAGCTCGTTGAGTTTTTTCATAGTATTGCTCCTTTACAGAAAAGAGGCTCAGGCCATTTCCAGCACCGCGCCGCCCCAGGTCAGGCCGCCGCCAAAGGCGGTCAGCAGCAGGCGGCTGCCGGGACCCACGCGGCCCTGCTCCACCAGTTCGCTGAGGACCAGCGGGACGCTGGCAGCGGCGGTGTTGCCGTAACGGTCGATGTTTTTGTAGTATTTTTCCGGCGGGATGCGGTATTTCCGCACCGCCAGATCAATGATGCGGGCGTTGGCCTGATGGAACACGAAGAAGTCGATGTCCGCCGGGGTCAGTCCAGCCTTTTTCAGCGTGGCGTCCATGCAGGCGGGAACGGTCTCCACGGCGAATTTGAACACCTGCGTCCCCTCCATGGAGAGGACGTTGGGCTCTCCCCGGCCAAGGCCCGGCAGACGCAGGAGAACATCGTCCCCCCGGCTGCCCAGCACGGCCCCGATGGAGGGCCAGCCCTCCCGGCACTCCACCACGGCGGCGGCCGCGCCGTCCCCAAAGAGGATGCAGGTGCTCCGGTCCGTCCAATCCACCACTTTACTCAGGGCTTCCGCCCCCACCACCAGACCGAATTTCCGGGGGGAGGCGTTCAGCAGGCACTCCATAGTGTGCAGGGCGTAGACAAAGCCGGTGCAGGCGGCGTTCAGGTCGAAACAGGGGGTATCTTCCGGCAGACCCAGCGCCCGCTGCAGCAGACAGGCGGCAGCGGGCACCACGGTATCCGCCGAGACGGTGGCCACGATGCACACGCCGATGTCCGCCGGGGTGATCCCGGCCATGTGCAGGGCGTCCTGCGCGGCGCTGACGCACAGCTCTGTGAGGGTCTCTTTTTCACAGCGGTAGCGGCTGCGGATGCCGGTGCGGGCGGTGATCCACTCGTCATTGGTATCCACCAGCCGGGAAAGATCGTCGTTGGTGACGGTATTGGCGGGGACACAGCGGCCTGTGCCCCGGAGCTTGATCCCGTTCATGCGTCCTCCTTCCCGCGGCCAAGGGCGCGGAATTTCTGATAGCGCCGTTCCGTCAGGCTGACGGCGCTTTCCTTCAGCAGGGGTTCCAGACAGGCGGTGAGCGCCCGATCCAGATTCCACAGCGTCCGGCTGGGGTCGGTCTGCGCGCCGCCCTCCGGCTCCCGGACGATGCCATCAATGACCCCCAGCTTTTTCAGCTCCGGGGCGGTGAGCTTCATCAGCTCCGCTGCCTCGCCGGAGCGCTGGGCGTCCTTCCACAGGATCGAGGCGAAGCCCTCCGGGGACAAAATGGCGTACACGGCATTTTCCAGCATCAGCACCCGGTCGGCCACGGCCAGCGCCAGCGCGCCGCCGCTGTTGCCCTCCCCGGTGACGACGGCAATGACCGGCACCGTCAGACGGCTCATCTCGAAGAGATTCCGGGCGATGGCCTCGCCCTGACCGTGTTCCTCGGCCTCCAGACCGGGATAGGCCCCGGCGGTGTCGATAAAGGTAAAAATAGGGCGGCGGAACTTCTCCGCCTGCTTCATGAGCCGCAGAGCCTTGCGGTAGCCCTCCGGCCCCGGCATCCCGAAGTTGCACCGGAGGTTTTCCTCCAGCGTTTTGCCTTTCCGGGTGCCGATAACGGTGACGGGCCGCCCGTGGAACAGGGCGATGCCGCCTAAAATGGCGGGGTCCTCCCGGCAGGCCCGGTCTCCCCGCTGCTCAAAGAAATCGGTGAACAGTCCGTCGATATAGTCCGTGATATTGGGCCGCTGGGGATGGCGGGCCAGTGCCACCCGCTCTGCGGCGGTTTTCTCAGCCATGGCGTTCTCCTTTCCCGTGGAGCTTCAGCAGACGGATGAGGGTGTCCCGCAGGTCCTTCCGGGGGACCACTGCGTCCACAAAGCCGTGCTCCATCTGAAACTCCGCACGCTGAAAGCCCTCCGGCAGGGTCTCGCCGATGGTCTGCTGAATGACGCGAGGCCCGGCGAAGCCGATAAGCGCACCGGGTTCGGCCAGAATAATGTCTCCTAACGAGGCAAAGCTGGCGGTGACGCCGCCGGTGGTGGGGTCCGTGAGAACGGAGATGTACAGCAGTCCCTTTTCCGCGAACCGGGCCAGAGCCGCGCTGGTTTTCGCCATCTGCATGAGAGACAAAATGCCCTCCTGCATCCGCGCCCCGCCGCTGGCGGCAAAAAGGATCAGGGGCAGTTTGTTTTTCCCGGCGTACTCGATGGCCAGCGTCAGCTTTTCCCCTACGGCGGCGCTCATGCTGCCCATGAGAAAGCGGCTGTCCAGCACGCCCACCACGCAGCGGACGCCGCCGATGGCGCCGGTGGCGGTGACCACCGCCTCGTTCATGCCGGTTTTCCGGCGGGCGCCGTCCAGCTTGCCCCCGTAGCCGGGGAAGCGGAGGGGATCACCGGCTGTCAGCTTTTCGTGGAGTTCCCGGAAAGAGCCGGGGTCCAGTACGCTGCTGAGCCGGTAATAGGCCCCCATGGGGAAGTGGTAGCCGCACAGGGGGCAGACGGACAGCGCCTCCGCCACGTCCTTCCGCTGGCTCTCCCCGCCGCAATGGGGGCAGGTGACTAACTTTTCACCGGGGACGTAATTCTCCCGCATGGCTTTCATGGCCAGCAGCCGCGCCCGGCGTTTCGCAAAAATGTTTTCCATGTATTATCCTTTGTGATCGTCTACCCGGCGGCTGAATTCCAGCAGCTCCGGCAGGCTTCGGTCCAGAAAGGCGGTGGTGCAGCCGCCCCGGACAAAGGTGGGGTGGAACAGCAGCTCATAGGACAGCTCCGCATTGGTGGGGAAGCCTTCTAAGGTAAATTCCTCCAGACAGCGGCGCATCCTGCGGATGGCTTCCAGCCGGGTGGGGGCGTGGACCATCACCTTGGCGGCCAGAGAATCGTAATAGGGGGAGAGGGTGCAGCCGTTATAGAGGGCGGAGTCCACCCGGACGCCGGGGCCGCCGGGGAAGTGGAGAAATTCCACCTTGCCGGGGCAGGGCCGGAAATTGGCCGTGGGGTCCTCGGCGTTGATGCGGCACTCGATGGCGTGGCCGGTGAGGGTCACGTCCTCTTGGGTCAGGTCAAGGGGCAGACCGGAGGCGATGCGCAGCTGCTGGCGCACCAGATCCACGCCGGTGATCATCTCCGTGATGCCGTGCTCCACCTGGATCCGGGTGTTCATCTCCATAAAGTAGAAATGCTGCCCGTCGCTGTCCAGCAGAAATTCCACGGTGCCCGCGCCCTCGTAGTGGACGGCCTGCGCCGCTTTCACGGCGGCCCGGCCCATCTCCTCCCGCAGTTCCGGTGTCAGACACCGGGCGGGGGCTTCCTCGATGAGCTTCTGGTTCCGGCGCTGGATGGAGCAGTCCCGGTCTCCCAAGTGGATGACGTGGCCCTGCCGGTCCGCTAAGATCTGAAACTCGATGTGCCGGGGTTCCAGCACCAGCTTTTCCAGATACATTTCATCGTTTCCGAAGCAGGCATTGGCCTCCGCTTTGGCGGCGGCGTAAGCGTCGGGCAGGTCTTTAGAACTGTCGCAGCGGCGGATGCCCCGGCCGCCGCCACCGGCGCTGGCCTTCAGCAAAACGGGATAGCCCACCGTCTCCGCCACGGCCAGAGCGTCCTCCACGGAAGATACCGGCCCGTCGGAACCGGGGGTCACGGGGACTCCGGCGGCACGCATCAGGTCTCGGGCGGCGGATTTGGAGCCGGCCTTCCGGATGGCGTCCCCGGAGGGACCGATGAAGGTGATGCCGTTTTCCGCGCAGGCGTCGGCAAATTCCGGGTTTTCCGACAGGAACCCGTAGCCGGGGTGCAGACCGTCGCAGCCGGTGGCTATGGCGGCGGAGAGCAGCGCCTGAGGGTTTAAGTAGCTGTCAGCGGCCCGGGGAGGGCCGATGCACACGGACCGGGTGGCCAACTGGACGTGGAGGGCCTCCGCATCCGCCTGAGAATACACCGAGACCGTCTCAATGCCTGCCTCCCGACAGGCCCGCCGCACCCGGAGGGCGATCTCCCCCCGGTTGGCGATCAATACCCGCTTCAGCATGGCTGATAGCGGAACAGAGGCTCCCCGAAGGAAACCAGCGCGCCGTTTTCCTTCAGAACCGCTGTGATCTCGCAGTCACAGGGGGCGGGGATCTCGCTCATCATCTTCATGGCCTCCAGCAGGCAGACGGGCTGGCCCTTGCGTACCCGGTCGCCCACCTGCACAAAGGGGGGCTGCTCCGGGGCGGAGGCGGCGTAAAAGGTGCCTACCATGGGGGCGTTGACGGTCTCGCCCTCCGGCTCAGCGGCCGCGGGAGCCGCCGGGGCAGCCACCGCTGCCGGGATCGCCGGTGCGGCAGACGCAGCGGGCGCGGCAACGGCCCGCTCCATTTCTATGGTAAATTCCTGGGTGGACAGCTTCAGCTTGGACAGGGAACTGCCCTCGAAGCTGGCCAGCAGGTCCTTCAGTTCTTGATTGGTCATGGAATATCCTTTCCTCGCAAAACCGGACCGCCGGAGGGTCTGTACCCTCCGGCGGACGCACGTTAATTCTTGTGAGCGGCCAGATAGGTCATGATGTCGCCCACCGTTTTCAGGTTGGCGGCATCCTCCTCGGCGATGGAGATGCCGGCGGCCTCTTCCAGGGCCATGACCAGCTCCACGGCGGCCAGAGAATCGGCACCCAGATCGTCAGCCAGAGAAGCGGTGGGGGTCACGGCTTCGGCGTCGCAGCCCAGAGTCTCGACAATGATGTCACGCACTTTTTCAAATTCCATGATATATCTCCTTGTTTCGGTGAAAGTCGGCTCTTGTTAGTTAAAAACATTTACTTAAAATAATTTAACTAAAAGAATTGAACTATATAATAGCGGACGACTATCCCAATGTCAAGAAAAAAATTGTGAATAAACGGTTAAAACCTGGGAAAGTGGGGGGCGCAGCCTATTTTTTGATTGACAGAGGAAACTGGATGTACTATCATCCAATCAGAAAGATGTATATTCAACTATTTCTCGACCGGGCACAGGCTCCGGGGAAAGGAACGCTGTCAATAACCCCCACCAAATCTAACGATTTGGAGGGGGCTTGCGAGAAATCGTAAGCCCTGATTGACTACCCTAAGTGTTTCGAGCACTACGTTACTCAAGAATGTAAGAATAGGCACCGGCGGGCGTGAATCCGAACCTGCCGCACTGCGGTGTGTGATTAAAAGCTCTGAGGGTAAGGAGCGGTGTTGCACACGAAAACCTTGAGATAACATTGGGTACGGATACCTGACGGCCGAAAGGCCGCGTGGCTTTTTCGTTAGCCACAATCAAAGAAGAAGGAGGAAGGCATCATGCCAAACAAAGTGTATATCATCAATAAACACGGGCGTCCGCTGATGCCCTGCTCCCCGGCAAAAGCCCGTCATCTGCTGGATGCCGGGAAAGCCAAAGTAAAAAAGAGGACGCCCTTTACCATCCAGTTGGTCTACGGAAGCAGCGGCTATACGCAGGAGGTCATCCTCGGCGTGGATGCCGGCAGCAAAACAATCGGACTTTCGGCTTCTGCCGAAACGGAAGAACTACTCTCCGCAGAAGTAAAACCTCGGAATGACGTGGTGGATTTACTATCCACCCGTCGAGAGTTCCGCAGAGCCCGGAGAAACCGCAAGACCCGGTATCGCAAGCCGCGCTTCGATAACCGAGTCCGCAGCAAGCACAAGGGATGGTTGGCGCCTTCTGTGGAGGTCAAAATCCAAGAGCACATCACCTCAATCAAGAGGGTTTGCCGCATCCTGCCCGTGAGCAAAGTGGTCATAGAGACCGCCGAGTTCGACCTGCAGCTGCTGAAAGCCATTGCGGATGGAAAGCCCGTTCCGCAAGGTGAGGATTACCAGAAGGGCGAGATGTATGGTCACTACAATGTACGGCAATACGTGCTTTGGAGAGATGATTACACCTGTCAGTGCTGCGGAGCACACGCAACCAAGAAAAAAGAGGTCCGGCTTCACGTCCACCATCTGGAGAGCAGGAAGGTAGGCGGCGACGCCCCGGACAACCAAGTTACCCTTTGCGAGAGCTGTCACGAGAAACTCCACAAGAGGTTGATTACGGCGAAGGACTTCAAAAAGCGTAAGCGTCGCTCCACACGGGATGCCACATTCATGGGCATCATGCGGAAGACTTTAATGCAGATGCTCTGCTCTGAGTTGCCTATCCCCGTTGTCAAAACGAGAGGCTATATCACAAAGGCAACCCGAGAGAAGTTGCTTGTGCTTCCCAAGAGCCACACCAATGACGCTCTGGCAATCGCACAGGGGAAGCATGGCTTCAATGTGGGCTACCTTCCGGGAATCTTACAAATCGATAAGATTTACACGATTCGCCCGGTGAGACATCACAACCGCCAGCTGCACAAGGCGACTATCCTCAAGGGAGGCATCCGTAAATCCAATCAAACAGAGAAGTACGTATTTGGGTATCGTCTTTTTGACAAAGTCCAATTTAACGGACAGGACTGCTTCATTTGGGGAAGAAGAACTTCTGGATACTTTGTTGTCAAAACCATTGACGGGAAAGTCATCCATAACAGTGCTTCCTTCAAAAAGTTAAACCTTGTGGAGCGAGCAAGTAACTACTTAATCGCGTAATTCAAAAGTTAAATTCAAAGGAGGAAACGGTATTTCCTCCCCGCCCAATGCTTTACATTGGACGGGGTATCCATGCCGAAATAATGAAAATACCCGCCGCAGTGAAAAACTGCGGCGGGTATTGATGTCAGTTCCATTCCTCAGCCAAGAGAAAATCGCGGATATTTCGGTGCTTGATCCCGTTTCGGCTCATATCGAACTCATCGAGAGAAACAACGTACTTCGGGAAGTTATCGCGGATGCTGTCATACGCACCAAACTCACGGTTGACCGTTTCGTCGGAGGCGAGCAGATAGCACACCTGAACATACAGCTTTTCGCCGCGCTTGTCGCATACAAAATCAATTTCCTTATCGCCCGTTCTGCCAACGGTCACTTCATAGCCCCGGCGCAGCAGCTCCAGATACACGATATTTTCCAAAATGAGGTTGATGTCCCGCATATTGCCGCCGAAGACCGCCTCGCGGATGCCATGATCGGCAATATAATACTTCTCATTGGAGGCAAGGATCTGTTTGCCCTGCAAATCCTCCCGCTTCACCTGATAGAACAGGTACGCCTCACAGCAGTATCTGATGTAATTCAGGATCGTTTCCGGGGCAACGGTGCGCTGCTCGTTTTTCAGGAACTTCGCAAGCGAGGTCGCAGAGAAGGTCGTTCCCACATTGGCGATCACATAGGCAATGATCCGCTCCAGCAGGTCAACATCCCGGATTTTATTCCGCTTCACGATGTCCTTGAGCTGGACAGAGTTGAACAGATCGTGAAGATATTGCTTGGATGGCGCATCCGCATATCGGAGATTTGCGAGATAGGGCATCCCCCCGGCGAGCAGGTACTTTTGGAAACACTGCTGGATGGACGCATCGGGGGCAATCGAACGGTACAGCTCCATGAACTCCCCAAAGGAGAACGGATAGATCACAAACTCCACATACCGACCGCCCAAATAGGTCGCAAGCTCACCGGACAGCAGCTTTGCATTCGAGCCGGTGATGTAGATATCACAGTCAAGTGAAACGCGGAGAGAGTTGATGCACTTCTCCCAGTCCTTGACCTCCTGTATTTCATCAAAGAATAAATAGACCTTGCCCTCTATTTCTGCGGCTCTTGCGGTGATCTCATCATGCAGCGCCTGTGCGGTTTGCAGGTGGGAATAGCTCATATCTTCAAAATTGATGGAGACAAACTGCGCCCGGCTGACGCCGGACTCCGTGAGTTCCTGCTTGATCAGCTCCAACATGACCGACTTCCCGCAGCGGCGAATACCGGTCATGACTTTAATCAGCTCTGTTCCGATAAAAGGACGGATACGGCTCATATACAGTTCGCGTTTGATCATAAGTCTTAGCCTCCTTTCCGTGGCTGACTATAGTATAGCACACTTACGGTTGAAATTCAATGGAGAAATTGCGAGTCTATAAGATATAACTTATGAAATATAAAGTTTGACACAAAGCGACAGCTACGAACAGAAAATGTGCGGCCGATCATCAAAAGGTTCCAATGTGCTTGCGGAGGTGGAGGACTGAGGGCCGCTCCCGGAACAGCAGCCGGGTCTCCTGAACGGATCT
>OGKG01002686.1_pt1 | contig 18000 bp, 10 predicted proteins | sample 1572201 | NCBI WGS metagenome assembly OGKG01 (sample SAMEA2582146, study PRJEB24529) | metagenome | biome: Human gut stool | place: China | collected 2011 | reverse complement strand
CGCCGTCTGCAGTATTGCCTTTGCTCCAGCTTGCGCCGTTGTTCAAAGTAATATCTGCATTGGCTCCGCTGTTCGCACCATTCCATGTAGAAGCATCCAGCTTAATCGTGCTACCTGCACCACTGCTGTCACCGGTCCAGGTTGTATCATTTGTCAGCGTTGCGTTCAGCTTGCCGGTGTTGGCTCCGTTCCAGGTGCCCTTGCTCAGGCTTATGGCAGTGTTGCCTGCATTGTCGCCACTCCACGCTGCGCCCTCCTTGAAGTTCAGCTCTACGCTGCCGTCGGCATCTGTTGCCACATTGCCGTTCAGCTTGCTGAGGTTCTTGGCTGTAACCTTCGCACCCTTGCCATTAGCAGTGATATTGCTGCCGATAGTTGTATCTGCAGAATCAATCGTTACTGCTGCATTTGCTCCAACCGCACTTACCGCGCCGCTAATTGCCGCGCTTGCAGTTCCGCTGATGCTTACGCTGCTGTTTGCGCCGTTAGCATTTACTGTACCGTTCACCTTCGCAGCCTTCGTTGCCTTAATATTTACGACATTATTTGTGCTTACGTCACCGTTCAGTGTTGCGTTAACTGCAGTGATATCCACCTTGCTGTTATTGGCATTGATTGCTTTCGCACCAGTTACAGCAAAGTTTCCTGCATTCTGAACTGTCAGCGTACCGCCTGTTGTTGCGATGCCGTCACCGCTGCTGGCAGTAATAGTCAGATCGTGGTTGTTCAGCTTAAAGGTTGTATCCTTAGCTGTAGTAATTGCACTGCTGTCGGTAGTAATCGTAGTTGCGTCTTTCGTGAAGTTATAGATATTGTTATCGACGGTGTTGGAGAGTACGCCGGCCTTACGGTATTCCTTATCAGTCAGATGTTCACCGGTAATGCTCGTTACAAAGGCTGTTCTGTCCTGTTCTGTCGGATATACAGGTCCCGGCGTTACAGTCTTGTGGTCCGCACTGCCCTGACCGGTCGTCTTGTCATAGACAATACCTGCTGTCTGCTTAACAACAGAGGTTGCTGTCAGGCCTTCGGCTATCTTCACGGTGCCGTTCAGGTTATTTTCTGCACCACCAATTGCACCAGTGTAGAACAGCTTGCCTGCCAGTGCATCCAGTGCTTCGTTAATCTTATCCTCATCCGTAGTATCTACGCCGGTGTTATCCGTAAGCATGGTAATCTTGCTGTTGGCTGCTGCCTTGTTAACGGTAAAGTTACCGCCGTATACTTCAGCAGGATTGCTGCTGTTGTGCTTGTAAATGACTGTTGCGTCACCGCTGTAGCTGCCGATGGTTACGCTAGCTGCAGCGTTGGTCATGTCAACTATACCATTAGTACCGTTAAAGCTATTCAGGCTGCTGGCGCCACTGTTATTCCAGGTGCTGCCGTTCAGCGTCAGGCTGAAGTCTGCACTAGTGCTTGCACCGTTCCAGATGCTGCCGTTTGTCAAAGTTGCACTGCCTGCAGTATTTGTACTGCCGTTCCACTTGCTGTTGTCGGCAGTAAGGCTCAGACCTGCGCCGCTGTTGTCACCGCTCCAGCTGCTGTCGGTCAAGTTAAATGTTGCATTAGCGCCGGTATTTGCGCCAGTCCAGCTTGCGCTATTTGTCAAAGTGATATTAGCATTCGCGCCGCCGTTTGCGCCGCTCCAGGATGCTTTATCTGCCTTAACAGTTACGCCGTCTGCGGTATTACCTTTGCTCCAGCTTGCGCCGTTGGTCAAAGTTACATTTGCATTTGCACCGCTGTTCGCACCATTCCATGTAGAAGCGTCCAGTTTAATCGTGCTGCCTGCACCACTGCTGTCGCCGGTCCAGGTTGTACCATTTGTAAGAGTTGCGTTCAGCTTGCCTGTGTTGGCTCCGTTCCAGGTGCCCTTGCTCAGGCTCATGGTAGTATTGCCGCTGTTGTCACCAGTCCAGCTTGCGCCCTCCTTGAATTTCAGCTCTACGCTGCCGTCAGCATCTGTTGCCACATTGCCGTTAAGCTTGCTGAGGTTCTTGGCTGTAACCTTCGCACCCTTGCCATTAGCAGTGATATTGCTGCCGATAGTTGTATCTGCAGAATCAATCGTTACTGCTGCATTTGCGCCATTTGCACCCACTGCACCGCTAATTGCTGCGCTTGCAGTTCCGTTAATGCTTACATTGCTGTTCGCACCGTTAGCTGCCACTGCACCTGTAATAGTCGTAGCTTCGCCGCTGATGCTTACATTGCTGTTTGCGCCATTTGCGCTCACTGCACCGTTGATCTTCGCAGCCTTCGTTGCCTTAATATTTACGACATTATTCGTGCTTACATCACCGTTCAGTGTTGCGTTAACTGCAGTAATCTCTACCTTGCTGTTGTTGGCGTTGATTGCTTTCGCACCAGTTACAGCAAAGTTTCCTGCATTCTGAACTGTCAGCGTACCGCCTGTTGTTGCGATACCGTCACCGCTGCTGGCAGTAATAGTCATATCGTTGTTGTTCAGCTTCAAGGTTGTATCCTTAGCTGTAGTAATTGCACTGCCAGCGGTCGTAATCGTGGTTGCGTCTTTCGTGAAGTTGTAGATATTGTCAGTATCAGGGAGTACACCCGCATCCCTATATTCCCTGTCTGTTACATAATCACCGGTTACAGTTGTTTTAAAATCTGTCTTAGACTGTACATTAGGAATGCTTGTACCATAATCAACGGTTGCTTTATCAAGACTGCCCTGACCGGTTTTACTATCATAACCAATATTACCGGCAAATTTAGTTGCTGATGCAGACGTAAGTCCCTCAGCAATTTTTACATAACCATCAAGATTTTTTTCACCATTTAAGTATCCGGTATAATACAGCTTATTAGCCAAAGCATTCAAGGCGTCATTGATGGCATATTTATTGGTAGTTTCCAAACCATTAGAATCTGTCAGCAGGGTAATCCTTGAACCGGTTGTTGCTGTACCAATTGTAATATCACCACCATTAATTTTGGTAACATCATTTACATCATGCTGATAAACAAACGTAGCCTTACCATTATATTTATTAATAGTGAGATTTCCTGCAGTTGCATCCGTCATATCAACTGTCGTACCGCCACCGGCCGCCACAGCTGTAGCCTTTCTCATTTTGCTGATACTGCCGGCATTAAAGCTGTCAAGAACATTATCTCCTTTTAGTTGCCAAAGGCTGTCACCATGCATATTCAGCGTACTGCCGCTACCAATGACATTACCGCTCCAGCTGCTGCCATTATTCAGAGTTACAGAAGATCTGTCACCCCTGATATTTCCCTGATAAGCAGAATTATCAAGTGTGAGCTGCAAATCGCTGCCACTGCTGTCACCGGTCCAGCTTGCCTTATTTTTCAGGGTAACAACAGCCTTACTGCCATCATTTTTACCATTCCAAGCGGATGCATTCAGCGTTACATTAGTTCCCGCGCCCTTATTATCACCGGTCCAGGCAGAATCGGCTGCATTAACCACCATATTGCTGCCGCTGTTGTTGCCAGTCCAGCTTGCTTTGTCTTTCAGAGCCAGATTTACATTATCACCGCTGTTATTGCCATGCCAATCGCCTTTTTCTAAAAGGAAGTTTTTATCTGCATCAGTGTTATCTCCCTCGGGAGTTTCAGTCTGCACACTGATTTTTTCACCCAGGCTTCCCTGTCCAGTGGTATCGCTATATTTAACACTGCCTACATATTTAGCTGCGGAAGCTGCTGTCAGACCTTCGGCAATCTGTACCTGTCCGTCCAGATTTCTGCTGCCATTGACGTAATCTGTATAATAAAGCTTATTAGCCAATGCATCGAGAACCTTATTAACAGTTGCTTCAGAAGAAGTATTTATGCCGTTGCTGTCCGTACGCAAAGCTACAGCAGAGCCGGTTTCAGCAGTCTTCACCGTAAAATTGCCACCCAAAATATTTTCCGGGTTACTGTTATCATGCTCATAAATAACCATAGTATTACCGCTGTATTTGTCTATGGTTATATCCTTGCTGCCACTCTTCTGGAAAATAACGCCTGCAGCACATGCACTGCCACCTGTTAGTTTGCTGATATGGCTTGCTCCATTGCTGCCGACATCTTCATTATCCTGTGCATAACGTGTATTATTGGCCTGGTTTATCCAGCTTGCACCGTTTTGCAGCCACATATTTACTGTGCCGCCATTATCTACAATGCCGCGCAGATAAGAATCATCCGTAGTCAAAGCTACATTCACCGTACCTGTTTTCAACGCGAAGATATCGCCGCCAAGCTTAACGCTGTTATTGCCGGCCGCTGTGCCATCTTTACCGGTATTGACGTTAATGGTTCCCTGATATGCTCCCAAGGTATAATAACCATAATTCATACCCTTAGGAACATTAATCTCGCCACCGCCAATAGATACCGTACTGTTCTTGGCATTCGTTGTAATACCATTGCCATACACATCCATATCAGCAGTACCGCTGACATCTACACGGCTGTTTTCTACCTGCGCAAGAATACCTGCGTTGTTAAAGCGCGACAACACATTATCTGCATTTATAGGAATACCCCATGTTTCGCTGTCAGAGCCCTTTATAGTCAGATTGCCATTAATCGTAATTGTATTAGCAACATCTGAAGCATAGCTGGCTTCACCCCAACGGTCTGTTTTCTGTACAGCAACGCCATTACCGCCGTAGCTGCCGTTCATAGAGATATTAATATCACCATTAACAGTAATCTTGCTGGCAGCCGATTTGCCGGCATCATTCATGATAGCATTATTCAAGGAATTACCATTCACAGCGCCAATAGTAATAATATTCAGCTTACCTGCATTAATAGTAATATTCTTACCATTGCCGGCATAGACACCGACAGGTGTAGCAACACTGTTCTGTACCTGCAGCTGCAGAGTATTGCTGCCGGCGTTGACAGTAACATCATTACCGTCATGCGCATAAACAGCAGCCAGAATATTATTGCTTAAATCAGCCTGTGTTTTCCATGCATTAGGCTTCAGGCTGATAGTTTTATCAGCAGTAAAGGTATAAACACTGTTATCACTGCTGACACCGCTGTAAACGGAAGTGTCAGCATCTGTGCCGCTGATGCGTTGGAAATAATCGCCTGTTTTACTATTGGCATTAATGTTGACAATCTTGGTTGTAGTCACAGAAGGAGATGTAAGCCCTTCTTCCCGTGAGGTTGTCAGCAAAGCCTTGTTACCGAAAACAGTATCACCGGAAAGCAAGGAAACAGAGTTAAATGTATGGTAGGATGTGTTGCCCGCCAGCTCATAGGCACTCCAGGTATAGGTAGGCTTAGCGGCACCATCAGTATAGACTACTATGTTATTGCCAAATTCAGCCCAAACACGCTTAGTATAATATTCCGCAAACAGCTTATTGAACCAACCTGTGCCTACACCGGTATTGCCGCCGCCCTCTGTACTGCCTTCAACAACAATTTCCCAATCTACAGGGTTATCCGAGCTCAGATTAGCCACTGTAGTTTTATAAACCTTCAGATTGCTGCCGCCGCCACCGGTTGCCAAATTATATGCCAGGATATAGGCGGTACCATTAGGCCAGACAGTCATATCACGAAAATCAAGGCCATTACTCTTGACGTTTTCCGGCAGTACTACAGATTTAGATTCCTGATTCAGAACATTATTGTTAATCGTGGCCAAAGTTATAGCAGATTCACTATTGCCGTGTCCTACATATTGGTAACCGCCGATACCTGTATGCAGCAGTATATCATTATAATTGTTCAGTTTAACCGAGTCAGGATTACGTGCACTGCAGGTATAATTAACATATTCCAGACTACCGTCATCCTTTATCTGATATTGCATAATTATACTGTCATCATAAGGATCATAACCACCCTTAGGATTGATGCTGACAACTACATAAAGCTGTCCGTTTTTGACAACCATGCCTTCGCCATGCACCCAGCCCGGAGAACTGTAACTCATGCCGCAGTAATTATTAAGATCCTCTATCAGATTACGGGATTTGCTGATCTCTTCGGTCAAAACATTCTTATCGTACTTTACAACGCCGATAGTACCTAAATCATAATCACCGACATAGATATATCCATTATGACCGGCTGCGGAATGCGGGTTGGCACCTTTTGTAATGATGCCGGATGGATAAACCTCATCCTTACTCCAGGTTGTATCGGCACCGATTACCTTCGAGGGAATCAAATCAACTGTACTATAATTGTACTGACGCAGCAAAAACATGCTTTTGCCATCCAGCACAAAGCTATAGGTGCCGGGATCCTTATTCAAGGATTCAATTACTGCTACATTTGCTTTGCTGTCAACCTTATCGGTAACACGTGAGCCGGTAATAGCAGTCATATTGCTGGCACCATAGTCAGAAGGAACAGTTATCAGCAGATTGGCTGCGAAAGCGCTGCCGCCAATCATCCATCCGCCCATTATCGAGGCTAAAATCGCCGCCTTTTTACTTTTACTGAACTTACGCATTGATAATTCCCCCTTTAGAACTGATAACGCGCTGTAACATAATATGTGCGGCCCTGTATCGGAAATTCCGGATTAATATAGCCGGGAACCATGAACGCTGCATCACTGCGAATTTTAGATTTAGGACCTTTATTGAGAATGTCATTGCAGCCAAATGTCAGCTGCCAATTTTTCTTCGGCATCCACTTCAGGCCGCTATTCATAACAAACAGCGAGCATACCGGTTTGCCGGACAGATACGGTGACAGCTTGCCACTCGTTGCTTTATTGTAATAAGTGAAGTATTCATCTGTGTAATGTCCTTCGGCAAAGACAGAGAACTTCTCTGAAGGTCTGTAGGTCAGGCGGATATTGCCCTCCCATTCCGGCTGGTAAGTAGGCCATACCGGAGCGTATTCGCCAAACTGCGTAGCCGTATGCTTGTTATAGGCGCTGGTGTTAAGATAGGTTACCTGTAAATCAAGATCGAATTTATTCCATTTAAAGCTGCTCTGCAATTCAATGCCATGAGATTTACCCTTATTATCATTAAAATAAGACCAGTAATCCTTGCCTGCACGCTCCAACTGCAGCATATTGGTAGAATCGCGCCAATAATAAGTCAATGTAGTAGAGTTGTCTGCTCCCAACAGCTTGTTATTCATAATCGCACTGATATCAAACTGCTTGCCTTCCTCCGGCACAGGGAACATTGCACCTTCACCATTATGATTCCGCGGAGCAGGCAGGATGCCGGCACCGTCACCGGCAATTTCCGCCATGTTCAGCAAACGGTAATAGGTTCCGCCCGTCATACGCAGAGTAAGGTTTTCATTTACTTCTTTCTTCAAAGCCAGCTGCCATGTTGCCTTACCCTTGGTCTGCGAATCCTTAGGATGAATCCAGCTTGCCTGTCCATCGGTAAAGCGCTTGCCATCACTGAAGCCGGTAATCTTTGATTGGTTATAACGTACACTAGGCGTAAAAATCCAGGTACCTTCTTTATCTAAGGTAATAGAATCCTGCAGCTGTACATTAAACAGCTCCTGCTCATAACGGTTACGGATTTGAGCGGAAAGGAAATTCTGACTGGCCTGTCCACCTAAAATTTTAGCCATGTTGGAACCGTCTATATCCAAGCCTTCTTTGGAATAGTTAATCAAAAAGTCCAGCATATTGTTATCATTCAGCTTGTAACCGCCATCAATCTGAGCTGTGTATTTGTTAGATTTATAACGGCTCCATTCGCGCAACGGCTGGTTCTGCATATCCCATTCACTGTTCGGATACGCTGTATTGATATGCTCGGCCCGATATTTTTTATTCTGATACATGTAGTCAAGCATCCAGCCCCATTCAAGCTTGCCAACCTCCTGACGGTTCTGCAGCATCAGGCTGGCACTGTTCTGTTTCTGTCTGCGGCTGTCATAATAATATCTGTCGCTCAAATCAACGCCATTATTATAAACCGCTGCATTAACATCACCCAGCCATACACTGTCCGGCATATGTCTGTCCAAAGTATCATATGTGCCTTTGATAACCCAGTTTTTATTTTGCCACTTTAAAATTGTGCTGGTCTTTTCATAGTCATTATATTTTCTGTATCTGGTAGCATTTTCTGCTTCCTTCTGTTTTTGTTTTAATTTTTCCAAAGACTCTTTTCTGCCAGCCTGATTTTTATTTTTATCAGGGTCCGCATCGTTCGTCCACTTATCTATATTATTCTGAACTACTTTATCGCCATACTCTTTAAGAATTTCTTCCTTGATTTCAGGTGTAAGAACACCTTCGCCGAAGGAACTGCCGATCCAGTCATATTGCAGCGCCTCATGCCAGTCACTGTCATCATAGCCTCTTTTAAGGTACTCATCCTTAAGACCTCTGTCTACCACCTGTTGTTCAATTAAATACAGATTGGAATTACCGACATCTTTTTTCGCATATTCATACCTGTTGTCATAAATAGCATCCTTCAGGCTGTCGCTTCTTACAAATCCCAACCAGGCATCATTATTTGCTTTATAGTAATCTATTTGCTCCTGCTGCAGATTTATTACAGCACCTTTGGTCATATAATCGATGGTTTCATTATTAAAATTATCGATTACTTTCTGCTGACCTGCTATCTGCTGCTCACCATACGGCAGATACCTTTCCGCAGCATAATTCTTATATTTGAAATCACCGTCGCTGGATTCATAGTTAGTGCCAACCATTAACGAACCATCCCCCAGAGGAGCTGTTATTTCCATAGAGCCTCTTTTGCCACCATAAGAGCTTTTGCCAACCTCTAAGGATACATCTGTCGTTTCCGGCTTTTTGGTAACAATGTTGATAACACCGCCCATAAAAGTACCACCAAAACGGCTGGGAATATAACCGCGGTAAACCTCAATACGCTCTACGTTTTTTACAGGAATTGTCGAAAGGTCAACCGCAGTATCACCGCCAAGGTTAGCCAATACACCGTCAATAAAAATGCCGACCTGCGCAGCAGTGGAGCCACGCATCGTCACAGTTGTATATTGCCCTTTGCCGTTTACCTCACGCACGTGCACACCGGGCACGGTCAAAAGCAAGTCAGGCAATGATTTCTGCTCACCTTTGAATTCATCAGGACGCACAATGTTTACCGTACCGGGAGAAAGCTTGCTTTCCCAATCAGGACGTTTAGCTTCTACCGTCATAGCATCAAGGCTGAAGTCCATCAATGAGTCATCAGCATCATTGCTTGCTGTCTGCGCAGTATCAGTTGGGGCTGCGTATGCAGCAGGCAGAAATTCTGTAAGAGAGCATCCCAGAGATACAGCAATTGCCGCAGCTAAAATATTTTGGCCATTAATATTTTTCACTAAAATCTCCTCCTTAACCCGGAAATTTATCATAAACTAAAAAAAAGACTTAATTTTAAAATGGGCATAGTAGTCCCATTATAAAATTAAGTCATCAGATTAATTTTATATGTCTTCAGCTGCGATCCGACTTTACGGTCTCCTGTGCAGGTAAGCTAGAGCTATTTGGCGTGCTAAAGTACATGATGTATATTTTTTTATTATATCAAACCATGTGTTTAAAGATCTGTTTTTTAACAGTTAGCACGGGCATCATTAATTTTACCTTGATGCGCTCTGGCTCCATCGCGCCGGCGCAGCCTTAAAAGCTCACCTATAAGCGTCAGCAAATAATCACGCGGTATTGTTACATATGTTTCGTCGCATTTTGAAAAATGATGAAAGCTTACCTTTAACTACTCATACTTCATAATGAATCCTCGTCCCCCTTTTAGGCACACAAAAACAATTGCTCTTATCCGCCTGTAAATCGCAGGTTCAATGGATATCTTAAACAAACAGCGCTTTGACTCAAGATCTTCATGTCTCCATCCCTTTGCGAAAGGTATAAGCTGCGGCAATCAGTTTATATGATGAAGGCACTCCCTAATACAATTGCGGTACAGTGCCGGATTCTCACCATGCTTTCCTATTTGTTTAATATGTTTTTAACTTTTTATTATATGCGGAACAATAAATGATATCAGTTTGTAATCTATTTGCTTTTCATTTATCTCTATTTGCTTATTGATTGTTCGTATCATTTGCCGATTTAATTATAACATGTGAAATATTCTTTAGTCAAGAAAGCTCTTTGGATACTTTTTTTATTTTATTTACAAAACTCTCAGTAAAACAACACCATGAGCTTTTTCTGTTAATTGCATATTCTTGAACATCATCACTTATTTACTAATTTACAACTAAGCAAACTTCTGCAGCAAATCATCTTTTCCTAAAATATCAAAAATGTCAAATAGCAGATAAACCGTAACGGAAAATCTGCTATCCGACATTTTTTGAGAGGAGTTGATGAATTTTTTGAAAATGAGTATGTAAATTCGCCATACCCGCCTTCATCCCCCACCTAAGAGGTGGAGGACTTCTGGCGGATTAGGTTAAATCTTAGAAGCTCCAGCGCAGGCCGGCATCAAGACGATATTTTTGCTCTACATCTCCGCCAAAGCTGCAGCCATAGGTTGCATAGAAGGTGTTGGCAGCACTAAGCTTCGCAGTCACGCCAACCTGTGCTTCATACCAGGTATCGCCAAAGTCAAGGCTTGTTTTACCGCCCTGTTCGCCTACTGCACGGAACGCACTGTCAAAGTCACCGCTGAATTCATGTGCTGCTGCCAGTTTTACAAAGTAGCTTGCATTATCAGTTGTCTGGCCTACACGTACGCCCAAGCGAGCGATGCAGCTGGTGAATGCATCCTGTGCAACATCCATATTCTTATTCTTGCCCCAGGCATTGAGATAGTCGCTTGTTGCAGCATAGTCCTTCGCAGCAATACGGCCTACAGTCAGTTCTAAGCTCGGATCAACATACAAACCGTTTTTGCCTTCAAAACGCTTGCCATATTCTGCGCTCAAAGATGCACCCCATGTTTTATAATCGCCATTCAGCTTATGACCATAAGCATTGCGTACATCGAATTCATTTTCCAGGCGAGTGTATTTAGCAATCAAATCAAGATATTGACCGCTATCACCCTGCCAAGTACCATACAGTCCCAAGCTTGTACCCTTAATGTCGGCACGACCGTTGCCATAGGAAGAATTGCCATCATTGTAGGAAAGAGCCACACCTGCTTTCCAACCGTTTCCTACTTCCTTATCATAGCCAACCTGATAAGCGTTATATTTCAGATTCATATCAGTATTTTGCGCATCCATGCTGTATTTGCCGCCATAATACTTAGCCCAAATACCGCTTTCGTCCTCGCTCAGGCGCAGGTCGCCCATACGCTTCATAAGATCATTGTTTTCCGCACGCCACAGCAAAGCAGCAGAAGCCATTGCAGTTTTAGCACCCTTCATCATAGCGGTTTCTTTATCGCCGTAGATTACTTCAGGGTTCTTTTTGTTTTCCGGATTAATAATAGAGCCTTCCTTCAGACTGTCCTTACCATCTTCCGCAGAGAAGCTGATATCGCCAAGCTTGAGAGCAGCGGAGCTGGCAGTCAAGCCTTCGGCAATCTGTACGTAACCATCAAGATTGTTTTCTGCGCCGTCAATAGCACCTGTATAGGTCAGCTTGTCAGCCAGCTTGTTCATAGCCTTCGTAACCTCTTCAGCGTTGCTGGTATCGATGCCGTCATTGTCGGTGCTCAGAGTGATCACGGAGCCTTCAGCTGCGCTGCCGATGGTGATGTTGCCGCCGAGAACATCATTATTATCATCAACATTATGCTTAAACGACACCAAAGTCTTGCCAGTATAATTGCTTAACGTAATATTTTTATCCCCGTCCATAACTATAGTGCCACGTGCAGCTTCATCTTTACCACCAGTAAAGTAATCAACTGCTATATCATGAGTACCGTTATGATACCAAACAGCACTAGTATCAAGCGTCATGGACATATGATTTATTGCATCACTATCTTTTTCTGCATTAGAACCACCGTGCCAGGTTGCTCCATTATGCATTCGTAACGTCAAGGCGCTTTTAGCGCCACCAGTCCAGTCAGCACCATTGTCCATATAAATATTAACACCATATTTAGTAGTACTATCATATGCACTTTCATTATCTAAAGTTGCATAAGAGCTTTGCGTACCAATAACATTTCCACGTAAGTATGAATCTTCACCATTTAATCCAACATTGACCTGTGCTGCTTTCTGACTACTACTACCTTTAGTCTGTAAGTCACCGTCAATTTGAACTATATTGTCACCAGCGCCAATTATATTACCATCATTATCTTTTTGGGTATTAACATTAATTCTCGTCACATCGCCATAATCATAAGCATGTTTAGCTAAAAATCTGCCCACAAACTTGCCACCGCCAATGTCAATTTGTGCAGAATCAGCCTGAACAGCGTAGCTTAACTTAGTTCCGCCTTTACTCGGTGTATCTCTAGATACAATGTTCACAAGACCATCTATAATGATTTGTGACTCTTCACCACTGTCGGATTTATTAGTTTCTGCATAAAGACCTCGTTTATCTTTAGCTTCATTTAATCCATTAAATGAAAAGATTTTTTGCTCCTGATTTTCTCCGCCGTTATGAATAATCAGCTTTCCGCCACTATATGCTAAAGCACCAGTATGGTTATCACCTCTTCGGTTAGCTAAAGTAACATTAATATTTCCTGCATTATTTATTTCCAACGAACTTCCCTGTCCTGCAGCAAGCCCCACTAATCTTGACACGTTATATTCATTACCAGCAATATGATTTATATTTAATGTATTATTATTCATATTGATAGTAATATCTTTACCGACTGCTGTATATACAGGTGCTACAAATCTATTATAAGTTGTATAACTGAATGATGGCTCAAATACCGCATCCACCTCAGAGTTTATCGTAACATCTTCTTTAAAATTATAGGAGCCATTATCTTGATCAAATACGCCTGCAGTGACATAATCCGTATCTTTACTTGCATCACCAGTAATTGATGTATTAAATTTCAAGCCAAAGTCATCATTCAAAGAAGTTGTGAGGTCTCTAGAAGCATACCTTGCAAATGCTTGCAGCACTTTCATTCTAGCAGCAGTTAAAGTTTTCATTTACCATATTCTTTACACACACATCAATCAATTCATCCATATCATTATATGTGTAAGTTCCATCTGCATAGCACCATTTACAATACTCCTCATTTATTGTGCCATCTTTATCACGTCCCAATATGAAATCATCATCAATTGGCATTCCGCAGCACTGGCAAATCAGCTTTCTGGGTTCTCCCAAAAGCGTATTGATTGAAACATCAAATTCTTTCGATAAGAGCTTAAGTGTATCAGTGTTTGGAACTGTATCACCATTTTCCCAACGTGATACTGCCTGCCTTGTAACCATGATTTTATCTGCCAGCTCGTCCTGTGACATTCCTCTTTCAGTACGAAGTTTCAAAATAATATTTTTTGTTTCCATAGTCGTCACCTCCATAACCATATTATATGGACAAATTCATGTTCTGAAAAGCAACTTGCTGTTGCAATTTACGAGTCTTTTATTTCAATAAATTCCTTGATTTCTTCCAAGCTTTCCGCAAAATATAAACTCTGCTGCTTTTCCGCTGAAGAAAAACCTTTAAGAATCATCTGCTGCAGAAAGTGCTTTACATCATCATAATAACCGTCAAGATTATAATAGATGCACGGCGCATGCAGATGTCCCAGTGACAGCTTGGACATAATCTCGCTAACCTCCTCCAGCGTTCCCACGCCGCCGGGAAAGGCAATAAAGGCATTGCCAAGCTCAATCATTTTCGTCTTGCGCTCTGCCATATCCTTGGTAATTATCAGCTGCGTCAGTCCCTCATATTGATAGTCTTCATCTATAAAAAACTGCGGCTCCACGCCGATAACCTTACCGCCTGCCTGCAGAACGCTTTGCGCCAGCTCTCCCATCAGGCCTGTCTTTGAGCCTCCGTAAACTAATGTATTACCGCTCGCACCAATCCAGCTACCCAACTCTTTAACTGCTTCCTCAAATTTAGAATCATTGCCTGTGGATGAGGCAAGATATACTGTTATATTCATGCTAAGACCTCCGAGTATTGTTTAATTTAGCCTACCACCATAAAAATACCTGTGCAAGCGATATGGAATAATTATATATATAGCTTGATGATGAGTACGTCAGAATCTGTCTATGTGCAAAAGAAGATGTTAGGCATGCCAGATAAACTGTTTAATTAAAGAGAGATTACTGTGAAGTGCAGCATTAAGAAGCTCGATTTTGCCATCAAATTTCTTAATGCTGTTTTTGTTTTCACAGCAATCTCTCATTTCATAATATTCTTTGTCTCTTTCAGGCTTTCCTCTATACTGTTTGCAAGCGGCAGTATTCTGATATACCGAAATTATTCTCTACCCTAACGCAACATCCAGCACCAGCATCACACTGAAGCCTACGGCAAAGAAAATCGTGCCGATATTGGAATGCTCTCCCTGCGACATTTCAGGGATAAGCTCCTCTACAACAACATAAAGCATTGCACCGGCAGCAAAGCTCAAAAGATATGGCAGCACCGGTATTACAAACTGAGCGGCAAGTATCGTCAGCACTGCTCCGATTGGTTCCACAACACCGGACAGCACACCACCCCAAAACGCTCTGCTCTTACTCTCTCCCTCTGCACGAAGCGGCATAGAAATAATCGCGCCCTCAGGGAAGTTCTGAATAGCAATACCGATGGACAGGGCAAGCGCCCCTGCTGCCGTAATTGACGTATTACCCGCCAGAAAGCCGGCATATATTACACCTACTGCTATTCCCTCAGGTATGTTGTGCAGCGTGACAGCCAAAACCATCATCGCAGTACGGCTCAAATTTCTTTTGGGACCTTCCGTCTGCTCACTTCCCACATGCAGATGGGGAATCATGTGGTCAAGCAGGAGCAAAAACAATATTCCAATCCAAAAGCCGATAAACGCAGGGAGGAAGGACAGCCTTCCCATGCTTTCGGATTGCTCGATAGCAGGAATCAGCAGGCTCCAGATAGATGCTGCAACCATAACACCGGCTGCAAAGCCCGCAAGCGAGCGCTGCACCATATTACTCAGCGATTTTTTCATAAAGAACACGCACGCCGAACCGAGTGTTGTTCCGATAAAAGGTATCAGTATTCCGATAAAAGTCTCCATTACTTCACCATCCTTGTATAAAAAATTTGTTTCTTGTCAACTTAATTATACCACAATGATAGGAATTATGATAGCTGAAGCGGAGATTTCTTTGGGGTTATATCACCTACTTTTCTGCGTCGGAGTTTATGCTGCATGTATAATCAGCGTCAGCATCAACCTGCAGAAAGCATATTCGACCTTGAGGACTTAATCTATCCTCCTTATATCGAGCAATAATAAATCAACGCGCAACTTTTTTCCACGATTACCTCGTTATTACATGTTATACTTTGTTCATCGGTTGAACACCGACATGTTCCTTGATCTGAGCATAAAAAACACAGTTATTATCAAGCTTCTTGCATGTGTAATAGCTGCGTTTTTTGTTGGCACGAAAAACTTTAAACAGAATATCATTTGCCAAAGTAACAGGCTGACGCCTTGCGTAAATGCAAAGCGTCAGCTTTTTTGCTATGCTATGAATTATGGATATAAATGCCTAAAAATTTGTAGCTTGTTGATTGGGGATATTAAAAAATGTCCTGCACTGAACCTCTATCAATAAGCTTCTGCAAAGCTACCCCTATATCCTCGTTAATGCAAATTGATTTTGCCTCTATTTCTTCCGGCGCATAGGCTTCGCCTAGATTAATGCAGGCATAAGCAGCATTTTCCCACTCATTTGCCAAATGCCAGAAAGGAAATTTTATAATCGCCGGTGTGTTCATCCCAACGCCAAGTTCCAGAAACAGCACCCTCAAGCCCTTATGCTGCTCAAGGAACTCCTTGTACCGCTGCGACGCACGATACCAGCCATCATCCTGCACAAAGGTAGCATCGCAGTGCAGGTTCATTGTCATAGGCTTGCCACAGATAGGGCAATACGGAATCAGCTCAGTAGAAACTCGCATATCCTTCTGCTCTTCCAGCATTTTCCGAATTCTGATTTCATTATCATACGTTTTCCGGCAGCATGGCTCACTGCACTGAAACAAGCCATAATCTCCCTGCATATAGAAAAGCCGCTTTTTATCAAAGCCAGCTTTCTGAAAACAATGGTCTACATTAGTTGTGATGACAAAGTAATCCTTATCTGCCACCAGGCGCAAAAGCTTTTCATAAACAGGCTTCGGTGCATCCATATAACGGTTGATAAAAATATAACGGCTCCAATAACCCCAAAACTCTTCCTGCGTAGGAAACGGATAAAAGCCACCAGAGTACATGTCACGAATGCCATATTTCTCCGCAAAATCTGCAAAATACTTTTGAAACCGCTCCCCTGTGTAGGTATACCCAGCCGCTGTCGACAAGCCGGAGCCTGCACCGATAACAACAGCCTCACATTCCTGCAGTGCAGCTTGTAAACACTTAATTTGCTCCGAGTAATTTTTAGTAGATGTTTTTGTCCAAATCTTTGAAAACATTGAATATTACTTTCTTTACGCCCGTCTGTAGCCTGAAAAACTTCTTAACACTCTGCACGGCAATCTCTTCCGCCAACTCATTGGGAAAATGGAATTCACCTGTAGAAATACAGCAGAATGCAACACTTTCTAATTTATTCTCCGCCGCCAGCCCCAGGCAAGAGCGGTAGCATGATGCAAGCAGTTCTCTCTCGTGCTTTTTCACCTTACCGCTGATAACAGGACCTACGGTATGCAATACATACCTGCTCGGAAGATTAAAAGCCGGCGTAATTTTAGCACCTCCTGCAGGTTCAGGGTAGCCTTGCTGCTCCATCAAATTATCGCATATAAGGCGCAGCTGCATGCCGGCGAAGGTATGAATTGCGTTGTCAATGCAGCGATGGTTGGGAATATAACAGCCTGTCATACCGCTGTTGGCAGCGTTCACAACAGCATCACATTTCAGAGTAGTAATATCTACTTTCTATAGCATTACAGCAGCCTCGCTTTCGCAAAGGCTGCTGCATTATTTTTTAGAATTCGTAGGGGGGATTTTCTGAGAAGTCAGCAATAATCCCGTGAGCGTTTTCCAGATATAACACCTCAAAGATGGGATTGGTGGCTTCACCATATTGACCTTTTACAATGGGATTCTGCAGGCACATTTCCTTGGCTGGCATATTGTTTTCAAAAACAGCCTTGCCATGCAAACGAATCCATGCATACTCCGGACTGGACACGGGAAAGCTCAACTTCCGGATTTTTCAGCATATCCTTGTAGACATCCTTTTGGCTATTAGTGCAAAACCACAGCTTCCCGTCAAGCAAGCCAGCAAACATAAAGGGGCGGCATTTTGCCTTGCCATCGCGACCAACGGTGGCCAGATATTGCACAGGGTTAGCATTCAGAAATTCTACTACTTTTTTCATTATAAGTACCTCCAAGCTATAGTATGTTTCGTGATGCTTTTATTGTAATACGCATTGAGCAGCTGCGTGCCATGGAGGAAAGTGGCCTTGTCCATCGCCAGGTCTACACTGAAGTGCCGCCGAAGGTAGAGTATTCGCTGACTGAGCTCGGCCTAAGCTTGAAGCCAATCCTTGACTGCATGTGCACATGGGGCGAAGCATATAAGGCTAAACATTAAAGTGTTTTTGTGCAAAAAGGCTGACGCCTTGCGTAAATGCGAAGCGTCAGCCTTTTCTTATTGTAAACTTATTTATCCTACCTTTCTTTCACATCTATAATAAAAATCATAATCAGGGAGCAAAAGTTTCTGCGCACGCAGCATAAGAAAAGTCAATCTTGCAGCAGTCATGTCCTGACTACGCAGCGCAATTCTCTGTCCCATTCGGTACGGATTTTCTTCAAGCTTCCGCGCACCGATATTGATAACCGGTTTAATCAGCTTAGCCTTACGCATTACACCGAATAAATTGGGTACTGTCAATAGTTTTGCGCAAATTTCTTCAGACATCCTAGCAGAAGTTTAGT
>OGKG01002684.1_pt1 | contig 18003 bp, 18 predicted proteins | sample 1572201 | NCBI WGS metagenome assembly OGKG01 (sample SAMEA2582146, study PRJEB24529) | metagenome | biome: Human gut stool | place: China | collected 2011 | reverse complement strand
CGCTGGCGGCATGAATTAGTTCCGGCTTGAGTTTGGCAAGATCATAACGACGATGTCCGCCAGCCGTGTGCTCAGCCTTTAACTTACCCGATGCCTCCCAGCGACGCAGAGTTGTGATTGACACTCCCAGTGCTGAAGCGGCTTCACCTATACCTACTAATCTTTTCATTTTGTAGATATTAGCATAGATACGTAAAGATTTAAAGCAATCTGTTTGAGCCCTCTCCTAGCTTTGCACTCAAAGAATCTGTGGACCTGTAAATGGATTTTTGCAGATCCTAGTCTGCAGACACTTCCTTTTTTTACTTAGATTGTCGCCTTGAGCGTTGTTGCCGGAGAACTTTACTTTGCCGCCTGTCGTTCTTTTCACTTTTGAGTTCTTACAAACTTTGTTACCGTTAATTAAGGAGGCCTTCACTAATAGTAATTAGTACTTTCTTCTCTTTACAGAAAATCCTTTGACTCACTAACTTCTCTGAAGGTAAAGGTTGTTAAAGAGCTATTTTTGATGTAAAATCCGCAACTTTCGTATGGGCGAAAAAGGTTTTCTTTACTCGCTTAAAAATTATTTTTAATTCGTGGGGTTTAACCATGGCTGTTCAGCAAAATAAAAAGTCAACAAACAAGCGCGGAAATCATCGTGCACATGATTTCCTTACAAATCCTCCACTGGCTGTCGAACCGACAACTGGTGAAGTTCATCGTCGTCATCATATCTCTGCCACAGGTTTCTACCGTGGTAAGAAAGTAGTTGCAACTAAGGCTGGCGACGAAGAATAAGTTTCTTAATTAGCACTCGCTCGGCCCCACGTCGGAGAGTTTGAGACTCATTGAGTTAAGCTAATTAACCGAAAAAATGGCAGTAGTGGAACATCTTCTACTACTGCCATTAGTTTATTTCGGCTTTCCTGAGTACTATGGTCTTTGACGAAAAATGTCTAGAAGTGGAAATGAGTTAAACAAGTGACTCCAATTGCTTTACCAAATGAAAGCAATGTTCGCCGTGGGCTCTCGTTGCAGAACTAAGACTATTTCATCAATACTTTTGAAGTGGGACTAATGCAACGAAACGAGTTTGTCATATAAAGATTTAAGAAAATTAAGGTATCCCGGCCAATTCATTCGCGCGTTTCTTGGTCCACTCCTTCAAGCAAGATACATGATTGAGCAATCCGGCTTGTCCGCTGTCTTCTTCTAACTTGCATGCCTTATCTCGAGCTTTAATCCACGCTCTTTGCCTGGTTCTCAATTCTTTTTTGGCCGAGGAGTCAAGATTTTTCATCACTCGTTTGTATTCTGTATTCAAACGCTTATCCTCTGTTTGAAGTTCTTCCTGTGCGCACTCCGTCATGCCGGGCATATTGCCGATTTCAAATGCTTGACGGCAGTAGTCGGCATCACTGTTTTGTGCTTGAACGGGGTTGCTGAGGCTAAAAGTAAGAGAAAAAAAGCTGAGGCTAGAAGAAGTGTATTTGCTTTGTTCATTATTCCTCCCGAGAAAATAAAATATTTTGGAAAGAATAAAACAACGAAAAGAAAGATCTTGGAAGTAAAAGAAAAATCTCGTCTCAGATCAATAATTCAGTCTTTTAATCGGTTTTGTTACTTTATTTAGCAATTTAAATTTCGCGACTTTTAAGCCGTTTTGCGAAGTTATAGCCAAGTTAACAACAGCTGCACTAATTTAACGCTAACTTCTCTCAATTGTTTGAGTGCAATGACAAATTGGGTTTTTTGAGCTTCTTTTCAAGCCAAAGATTGTTGTAACCTTACGGCCAACGATTTAATAGGATTTCCAAATTGGAACAAACAGTTTTTTCAAGAATTCTTTCTACCGGCAGCGCTCTGCCTAAGCAATGCGTGTCTAATAAAGAACTCGCTGAAAGATTAAGTGTCGAAGGTGTCGAAACAAGCGACGAGTGGATTAAAACTCGTACCGGAATTGAACAGCGCTATCTCGTCTCTGAGGGAGAAACGACGGTAACTCTTGCGGTCGAAGCCGCAAAGTCGGCGTTGTCTAAAACAAATCTTTCTCCTGAAGATATCGATTTAATCATAGTCGCTACAACAACCCCTGATAATATCTTTCCGAGTTGTGCTTGTCAGGTTCAAGCTGCTCTCGGATGTTCTAATGCAGCTGCTTTTGATTTGCAGGCCGTCTGCTCCGGGTTCGCTTATTCTCTCTGCACTGCAGACTCCATGATTAAAAGCGGAAACTTCAAAAAAGTCTTGGTAATCGGTTCCGAATCTTTATCGCGTATCTTGGATTGGCAGGACCGTACTACTTGCGTGCTCTTCGGTGACGGAGCAGGAGCCGTTATTTTGGAAGCCTCCTCTGAACCGGGAATCCTTTCTTACACAATGAAGGCCGACGGTGCCCTCGGAGAAAAAGTTCTCCGTGCAGATGGAAGAATTGAAAACGGAAAACTTGTTGGAAATCCGTACATTTTCATGAACGGTAAAGCCGTCTTTAAGGCTGCCGTCGAAAAAATGACCGAAAGCGGTAGGGAAGTTCTGGAAAAAGCCGGTTTGAAGCCCGCTGATGTCTCTTTGTTCGTCCCTCACCAGGCTAACTTGAGAATCATGAGCATGGTCACCGATAAGCTCGGAATCAACCCTGAGAATATGATGGTGAGCGTCAACTCTCATGGAAACACTTCAGCAGCCAGTATCCCGTTAGCATTAGATAAAGCTGCTTCCTCAGGCAGAATCAAAAGAGGCGACATACTGTTGCTTCAAGGCGTTGGCGGCGGATTTACTTGGGCCAGCGTTCTGTTGAAATACTAAGGAGAATAACTTGAGTACAAAATTTGCATTTGTATTCCCGGGACAGGGAAGTCAGGCAGTAGGAATGTTGGATTCCTTAAAGGACGAACCTGTCGTCCAAGAAACTATGCAGGAAGCTAACGAAGCCCTCGGATTTGATTTAAATAAATTAATCGCAGAGGGACCTGCTGAAGATTTAAATCTAACTGTCAATACTCAGCCCGCTCTTTTAGCCGCAAGTATTGCAATGTACCGTTATTACTTGTCGTTGGGCGGCAAAAAGCCTGAAGTAATGGCCGGACACAGCCTCGGCGAATACACTGCTCTTGTTGCGGCCGGTGCTTTGGATTTCAAAGAAGCTCTGAAATTGGTCCGCTACCGTGCAGAACAAATGCAAAAAGCCGTTCCGGTTGGACAAGGTTCTATGGCTGCCGTTCTCGGATTGGCCGATGATGTAGTTAAAGATATCTGTGCTAAAGCTTCCGACCTCGGCGTTGTCGAAGCAGTCAACTTCAATACCCCGGGTCAGGTTGTAATCGCAGGCGAAGTTGAAGCTCTTAAAAAAGCCATGCAGCTTGCAACTGAAGCCGGTGCAAGACGCGCTCTTCAATTAAAAGTTTCCGGTCCTTTCCATTCCAGCTTAATGAAGCCGGCTGCCGATGCGCTCAAAGTCCGCTTGGAAGAAGTAGAAGTGAAAGCTCCGAGCATTCCGGTTTTGCACAATATTGACGTTAAAACAAGAACTGACGCAAAAGACATTAAAGAAGCTTTGGCAGCGCAGGCCGCCAGTGCCGTTCTCTGGGCAGAAACCGTCAGAGAAATGGCTAAATTGGGCGTTACTATGATTTATGAGTGTGGCCCTGGAGCTGCTTTGAGCGGCATGGTCAAGAGAATTACTCCTGACGTCAAGGCAATGGCTCTAAACAGCCAAAAGGCCTTGGCTGAAGCAGCAGAACAAACAAAGGAACAAAACTAAAATGACAAAATCTATTTTTACACCCAATGCATTAGAAGGGGAAACTATCGTAGTTACCGGTGCTTCCAGAGGTATTGGAGCTGCGATTTTTGAAGCTTGCCTGAAGGCGGGAGCTACCGTTATTGGGACTGCGACATCCCAATCCGGAGCTGAAAAAATTACAGCTAAGGCCAAAGAACTTGGATTAAAGGGCTGCGGCAAGGTTTTAAATATTGCCGACAGAGCCCAAACCGATGCATTTGCTGCCGAAGTCGAAAAAGAATTCGGTGCAGTCAGTGTTCTTATCAATAATGCCGGTATTACCAGAGACACTCTTGCTCTCAGAATGAAAGACGAACAGTGGGATGCCGTCATCGAAACGAATCTCACCGGCACTTTCCGTTTGACCCGCTGCTTCTTGAAAGGCATGATGAAGGCTCGTAAAGGCAAGATTATTAACCTCTCTTCTATCGTCGGTATGATGGGCAACGCCGGACAGGCTAACTATGCCGCTGCAAAAGCCGGCTTGATAGCGATGAGTAAGTCTATCGCTCGTGAGCTCGGCGCCCGCGGCATTACCGTTAATTGCATTGCTCCGGGATTTATCGCCACAGATATGACCGACGCTCTTTCTGACGATCAGAAGAAAGCTTTGTCTGCACAGATTCCTTTGGGTCGACTCGGAGCGGTCGAAGACATCGCTAATACAGCCGTTTTCCTTGCTTCTGATGCCGCTTCCTATATCACCGGACAAGTGATTGAAGTTAACGGCGGAATGCGCATGTAAAAAATTAAAGAATCCTGAGCCTGAAGTCGGCCGTACCCGATTTCGTAAATGGACGGTTGTAATTGCGGAAAGGCCGATCAGTTTATAAACAAGAATGGCCTTTTTGAGTAGTACAAAGCTAAATAGGCTCTGGTAAAATAGCAAAATTAGGCCTTATGAAGGCAAACCATATTTTTTTATAAACCAATAGAGGTAAAAAATGGACAATATCGAACAACAAGTCAAAAAAGTCGTTGCAGAACAGTTGAGCATTAACGAAGCAGACATCAAAGATGACAGCGCTTTCATCGCAGACCTCGGTGCTGACTCTCTCGACACAGTTGAACTCGTTATGGCTTTGGAAGACAACTTCGGTATCGAAATCCCTGACGAACAACAAGAAAAAATCCAGACAGTTCAAGACGCTATTGACTTCATCAAGGCCAACAAGAAGGCCTAATTATTAGAAGCACCTCAAGGAGAGTTGAATGCGTAGAGTTGTCGTAACCGGCATCGGCATGGTCAGCCCGCTGGGAAATGATGCAAAAACCAGCTGGGAAAATGCTCTTGCCGGAAAATCCGGCGTTTCAAAGATCACTCAATTTGATGCCTCCGCTTTCGGCTCTCAGATTGCCGGTGAAGTTAAAGGCTTTGAAGTAGAAAAATACCTTCCCGCAAAGGAAGCAAGACGTTTCGACAGATTCATTCATTTCGGTGTTGCTGCCGGTTTGATGGCTCTGGAAGACAGCGGACTTGTTATCGACGACGAGTTGGCTTTGCGGGCTGGATGTGCCATTGGCAGCGGAATCGGTGGTTTGCCGGAAATCTGCCGCAACTATCAGATGTACATTGATAGAGGTGCCAGAAGAATTTCCCCATTCCTGATTACCGGCAGTATCGCCAATATGGTCTCCGGACAGCTTTCCATCATGAAGAACTTGAAGGGCCCGAGCGTAGCTTACTCTACAGCTTGCACCACAGGTCTTCATAGTATCGGAGAAGCAGCCTGGATGATTAAGCGCGGAGATGCCGATGTCATGATCGCCGGCGGCGCAGAATCTACCGTTTGCGTATTAGGCGTTGGCGGTTTTGACTCCATGCATGCCTTATCCAGAAGAAATGACAGCCCAGAAACGGCTTCCAGACCTTTTGATAAGGATAGAGACGGTTTTGTCCTCGGTGAAGGTGCCGGTGTCGTGGTTCTTGAAGATTACGAATCTGCTAAGAAACGCGGTGCAACTATCTACGGTGAAATTTTAGGCTACGGCCTCACTGCTGATGCTCACCATATCACCACGCCAAGTTCCGACGGTCCTCGCCGCTGCATGCTCAACGCCATTAAACAAGCCGGTATTAATCCCGATGAAATTGATTACTTGAACGCTCACGGTACTTCTACCGTGGTGGGAGATATCAACGAAACAAAGGCGATTAAGGAAGCTTTCGGCGACCACGCTAAGAACATGGTTGTCAATTCGACAAAATCCATGACCGGACACCTTCTCGGAGGTGCCGGCGGTATTGAAACCGTATTTTCTTTGCTCGCACTGAAAAATCAGGTTTCTCCTCCGACAATTAATATTTTTGAGCAGGATCCTGAGTGCGATTTGGATTATTGCGCTAATACGGCTCGAGATATGAAGATCCGTTATGCCATGAAAAATTCTTTCGGATTTGGTGGAACGAATGGTTCTTTGGTGCTCGGCTCCGTATAACTTAATTACAAAAATGTAGTTTGTTGGGGTACGTTTTTAGGACGTACCCTTTCGCATTTTTTCGAACAACTTGTCCATATGGATTCAATCTGTTTTGGATCCATCCGGACAAGTGGCTCAACCGAATAGAGAGATATGCAAAATATTAGAAATTTTTCCATCATTGCTCATATCGACCATGGGAAATCTACACTGGCTGACCGCTTAATCCAGCGATGCGGCGGACTCTCAGACAGAGAGATGGAATCTCAGGTTCTCGACTCGATGGACCTGGAAAAAGAACGTGGAATTACGATTAAAGCCCAAACGGCTTCTTTAAATTACAAAGCCAAAGACGGCAAAACCTATCAGCTCAACCTGATTGATACCCCGGGACACGTTGACTTCAGCTATGAAGTCAGCAGATCTTTGTCTGCATGCGAAGGCGCCTTATTGGTGGTGGATGCTACTCAAGGCGTGGAAGCACAGACCGTGGCTAACTGCTACACCGCAATTGAACTCGGTGTCGAAGTTCTGCCGATCCTCAACAAGATGGATTTGCAAAGTGCAAATCCTGACGAGGCAAAAGAAGAAATCGAAGAGGTGATCGGCCTCGATGCTACCGATGCCGTTGAAGCCTCGGCTAAAACCGGCATGGGTATCGATGAAATCTTAGAAAGAATTGTCGAGAGAGTCCCGGCTCCTAAGGGCGATCCGGATGCACCTTTGCAAGCATTGATTATCGACTCCTGGTATGACAGCTACGTTGGTGTGGTGATGCTCGTAAGAGTCGTTAACGGCACAATCAAGCCTAAAGATAAAATCAACTTGATGGCCACAAACGCTAATCACTTGGTTGAGCAGGTTGGTGTATTTACTCCGAAATCTCAGACAAGAAATGAATTGACGGCAGGGCAGGTAGGCTTTGTTATTGCGGGCATCAAAGAGCTCAAAGACGCTCGCGTGGGAGATACCGTTACTTTGGCTCAAAAACCGGCCTCGGCGCCTCTTCTGGGCTTCAAAGAAGTCAAGAGCCAGGTGTTTGCCGGTCTCTATCCTGTTGAATCCAATCAATACGAAGCTTTGCGCGATGCATTGACAAAACTCCAGCTCAACGATGCGGCTTTGCATTTTGAGCCTGAAGTTTCTCAGGCATTGGGATTCGGCTTCCGCGCAGGTTTCTTGGGCTTGTTGCACATGGATATTGTGCAGGAGAGATTGGAACGTGAATACAATATGGACCTTATTACGACGGCGCCTAGCGTAGTCTACGAAGTGCTGATGAGAAACGGCGACGTTATCCACGTTGAAAACCCGTCCAAGCTTCCTCCCGTCGAAAAAATCGCTGAAATCCGCGAACCAATCGATGCTGTCACGATTTTTGTGCCGGATGAATACGTTGGTCCGGTTATGACGCTCTGCAACCAAAAGAGAGGCGTTCAGCTCGATTTGGCCTACCACGGCAGACAAGTTCATCTTCATTACGACTTGCCTTTGGCGGAAATCGTCCTTGATTTCTTCGACAAGCTCAAGTCCTTGACCCGCGGTTACGCTTCCATGGACTACGAGTTCAAGGAGTACCGTGCAGCTGACGTTGTGAAGATAGATATTTTGATTAACGGAGACAAAGTCGACGCGTTGTCCTCCATCGTTCACCGAGCCAACTCGGTGGCCAGAGGCCGTGAAATTGTCTCCAAGATGCGCAGCATTATTCCTCGTCAAATGTATGACGTAGCAATTCAAGCTGTTATCGGCGTTAACGTCATTGCCCGTGAGAATGTTAAGGCTTTGAGAAAGAATGTGTTGGCTAAGTGCTACGGCGGCGATATTACCCGTAAGCGTAAATTGCTCGAAAAGCAGAAAGCCGGTAAGAAACGTATGAAGCAGGTCGGTACGGTGGAAATTCCGCAGGAAGCCTTCCTTGCCATCCTTCAACAAGACGACAAATAGTAAGAGTTAGAAATGAATTTTGCACTGATTTTATTTATTTTGACAGTGGTCACCGGCTGCTTCTGGCTGCTGGATGTATTCGTACTGGCTCCGACCAGAAAAAAGGAAGCTCAGGACGAATTGAGAGCTTTTGATGCTGATAACGCTGAAGCTTTAAGAAGAGGCGAAAAAACGGTTGAAGCTGCTAGAAATGCCATTTTGATTCGCGCCAAGGAACGTCCTCGCTGGTTGGAATACACAGCAGGATTTTTCCCGATTATTTTCTTTATTTTCGTTCTCCGTTCTTTCCTCTTTGAACCGTTCAGAATCCCGAGCGGCTCCATGATGCCGACCCTGGAAACAGGAGATATGATTCTGGTCAACAAATACACCTATGGTCTGCGCGTTCCTGTCTTGAATACCAAGATTTTGGACGTTGGTGAACCTCAGAGAGGCGATGTTGTCGTGTTCAAGTATCCGCCTAACCCGGATATTGACTACATCAAGCGTGTAGTCGGCTTGCCCGGCGATAAAATTTCTTATATCAACAAGAAATTAGAAGTCAACGGCGTCCCTGTCCCATTGAAAGATGACGGTACATATTTTGACGAACACAAGATGCAGGAACTTCTTCAGAGCGAAGAAAAGCTCGGAGAAACAACTCATAAGATTCTGACAGACAAATACACACCGTCAGGAGCCTATGCTCTTCCGACCCATACTGATCCGAAGGCTTGCCAGTACGTTCCGGGCGGATTGGTCTGTACCGTACCTAAGGACAAGTACTTTGTTTTAGGCGATAACCGTGATAATTCTGAGGACAGCCGTTATTGGGGCTTTGTACCGGAAAAGAATCTCGTAGGAAAAGCCTTTATGGTTTGGCTCAACGTCTCTAAACCAAGCAGAATCGGTTTCTTTGACTAAGGAGGAAGAAAATGCTTCCATTAGAAGAATTGGAAAAAAGAATCGGGTACACCTTCAAGAATAAAAAATACTTGAAACGGGCTGTTACCCATCGTTCTTTTTCCTCCGAGCACAATGAAAGACTGGAGTTTTTAGGTGACTCAGTCTTGGGATGTGTCATTGGCTATGCGCTTTTTCAGAAAGAGGATCACTTTAATGAAGGTTCTCTCTCAAGGGTTAGAGCCAATTTAGTCAAAATGCAGACATTAGCTGAAATCGGAGAGAAAATCGGCGTCTGGGAATTCCTCTGCGTAGGCGAGGGTGAAATGCACCAAGGAGGAAACAGACGTCCGTCAACGATGTCTGATGCAGTTGAGGCCATATTTGGGGCGATATTCATCGACGGAGGCTTCGAACAGGCGCAAACTGTCATTATTCGATTGTATGAGCCGATGTTAAGCCAATTAACTGCAGCCACTCTCGGTAAAGACGCCAAGACAATGCTTCAGGAAGTCTTGCAAAGCAAGCATCTTGGGCTTCCGTCTTACGAGGTCGTTGATGTCAGAGGCGCAGCCCACGAACAAGAATTTGTTGTCGAGGCTGTGATTTCCAAGCTTGGCGTGGTTACTACCGGCGTGGGAAGATCCCGTCGCCAAGCAGAACAGGAGGCCGCTCAGAAAGCTCTAACGACCGAAGCCATTAAGAATTTATAAAGGCTTTAAGTTATGACAGAAAAAATTGAAGACTTTCGCAGTGGATATGTTGCAGTAATCGGACGCCCGAATGTCGGTAAGAGCACTTTAATTAATGCTCTTGTCGGCGAGAAGGTCAGCATTACAAGCAAGAAACCTCAGACCACCAGAGACAGAATCATGGGCGTCCTGACCACGGAAGATGCACAGTACATCTTCGTGGATACGCCGGGATTTCAGACAAAACACTCCTCCGAACTTCTCAACAGAATGAATAAGTCTGTCAAGAGCAGCTTGTCTGATGTCGATGTTGTCGTCATGGTTATAGAATCCACCGGCTGGAAACCGGAAGATGAAGAAGTCTTGAAGCTGCTTCCTCACGATGCCAAGAATGTAATTCTTGCTATTAATAAGACAGATGAAGTCAAGGAAAGCGAAGTGATTTTGCCGTTGATCCAAGAATCAATGAAGAAATTCCCATTCGCTGACGTTGTTCCGGTTAGTGCTGAAAAGAACCGCCAGCTTGATGTTCTTCTTCAAGTCATCAGAAAATTCCTTCCTGAAGGCGATAAGCTCTTCGAAGACGATATCTATACCGATAAGTCCCCGCGCTTCTTGGCAGCGGAAATTATTCGTGAAAAGGCTTTCCGTTTGCTCGGTGATGAACTTCCTTACGGCGTTGCCGTCATGATTGACAAATGGGAAGAAAACGATCAAGGAGCAAGAATCTTCGCTACGTTGATTGTTAACCGCGAAAGCCACAAAGGCATTGTCATCGGAGAAAAGGGTTCAAAACTCAGGGAAATCTCCAGACTTGCCAGAGAAGATATTTCTGCAATGTTAGGCAAAAAGGTATATCTTGAAGTATGGGTTCGCGTCCGCAAAGGTTGGGGTGACGACGCAGCCGTACTGAAATCACTGGGATATGAATAATCAAAGAGAGCCGGATAATCGAGTCAGCCATCAGCCTGCATTTGTTCTCCACACTTATCCGTGGAAGGAGACCAGTTTAATTGTTGAGGTTCTGACCAGAGACTACGGCCGGCTTTCTTTAGTAGCCAAAGGGGCAAAAAGACCCATGTCGCAATACCGCGGTATGTTGTGTCCTTTTTGCCCTCTTGCTGTTTCTTTCAGCGGAAAAGGCGATATCAAAACATTGACAAAGTGCGAGTGGCACGGGACGCTTATGCTTCCGGACACTGTTTTGATGTCGGCTTTTTACATGAATGAAATTCTGGTGCGTCTTCTGCCCAAGAGGGAACCGGTTCCGAAGCTGTTTCATTCTTATTTCACAACCTTAAGGAACTTAGCTGACAACAACAAGCCGCACGTGAGTCTGCGATTTTTTGAGCTGGATTTGTTGGAAACTCTTGGCTACGGAGTACCCGAGCCTAGGGAAGGCACTAATTACCAGTTTGTCCGCGGCGACTGGATTCAAAGTGCGCAAACCCCTGAATCTACGGGGGTTGCGTGGTATACGCTGGCAGCAATGCGGGAACGCAGAATTCAAGAAGGAGCCCAGGAAAAAGAAGTTAAGGGTATTATTCGGGACGTGATTTCTTTTTACTTAGACGATAAACCTGTGAATACTCGCAAAATATTAAGCGAGCTGAAGAAGTTTTAAATTTATGCGTAACCCGACTCCCGGAAAAAATCCATTTGAACTTGGTTCTTACATTGACCGTTTCCCTTTAGTTTTTCAATGGCTCTACATCGATCTCAACCGTGATTTCTTTAAATTAAAAGGACGCACCGGTGTCTCCCGCTTCTGGGCGATGTATATCTTTTCGTTTATTTTCCTCGGCATTGTTTACTGGATTTGCGAAAAACTTGCCACGACAGTTATCGTGTATTTTTCGCTTCTCCTTATCGGATGGCTTTACGTAGCGATTCCCTGTGCCTCTATTGGCGTCAGACGTCTTCACGATATGGGCAAGCCCGGCTTTTTGTCCGTATTTCCGCAGTTCGGTACTTTCTTTATGACCATTTGCGTGGCATTCCAAGAAATTCCGGCGCTTCCAATTACTTTGGCCGTGGTGGCAATGTCCGTGATTCCGTTGATCTTTATGTCGTTGCCGGGCGAGAAAAAAGCAAATAAATACGGTAATCCATGCAATGACAACGTGGATGTGCTGAAGGAGCTCAATTGATAACCGGCATTGGATGTGATGTTGTGGAACTTGAAAGGATTGAGAAAGTTCTGCAAAGACACGAAAAGGCTTTCTTAGAAAAGGTCCTTAGCTCTTCCGAGCTTGAGACCTACCATAAAAGAAAGGCCGGAAATTCCAAGAGAGGTTTGGCTTTTGCGGCTTCCCGCTGGGCAGCAAAAGAGGCATTCTCCAAAGCTTTAGGTACGGGAATACGTGACCAGGTTAGGCTCACGGACATTTCTGTAAAGAATAACGAACTCGGCGCTCCTTATTTAGTTTTCTCAGGAGAGCTTAAAGAGTTAGTGCAGAAAATGGGGCTCGACTGCTTCATTTCGCTCAGCGATACTGATAAAGTCTGCATGGCTGTTGCCGTGTGTGAAAGGAAAAATAATGGATAAAGTTGAAAGACCGTTAGGTCCGTTAGTGGTCGATATCAGCGGAACGACGCTGACCAACGAAGAAATTAAAACCCTTCAGCATCCTCTTGTCGGGATGGTCATTCTATTTACCCGAAACTTTGAAAATATCGAGCAGCTTCGAACTTTAACCCATGATATTCATGCTTTAAGGAATCCGCCGCTGTTGATAGGAGTGGATCATGAAGGCGGAAGAATCCAACGATTCCGTCAAGGATTTACTCAGATTCCGTCCATGAAGTCTTTAGGTGAGCTGTATGACACCGATCCGCAAAGAGCCCATGCCTTGACAGGCGCCTGTGGTCTGGTTATGGCAGCTGAGCTTCGTGCATGCGAAGTTGACTTTACTTTTGCTCCATGTTTGGATTTGGACTACGGACAAAGCACCGTTATCGGCAACCGTTCTTTCCACAGAAATCCGAAGGTTGTCTCCATTCTTTCCACGGCTTTAATTTGCGGTATGGCAGAAGCCGGGATGGCCAATTGCGGCAAGCATTTCCCCGGTCACGGCTATGCCAAGGCAGATTCTCACATTGAATTGCCTGAAGACGACAGACCTCTTTCTGATATCAGAAGCAACGACGAAGCTCCTTATCAGTCTTTAGGTACGCTGCTGACTTCCGTTATGCCTGCACACGTGGTGTATCCGCAAGTAGATTCTTCGCCAGCGGGCTTCTCTAAGAAGTGGCTCAAAGACGAGTTAAGAGGAAGGTTAGGCTTTAACGGCTTGATTTTTAGCGATGACCTTTCCATGAAGGGCGCTGCAGAAGTCGGAGATATTACGGCGCGCTGCGAGGCAGCTTTGTCTGCCGGATGCGATATGGTTCTAATCTGCAACGATCCGGAAGGAGTTTCAAAAGTACTGAGCAACCAGCGTTGGATTAGAACTAAACTCTTTGATGAAAGACTCGGACGCCTGCAGCCTAAAGGCAAATTCCCAAGCAGAGAAGGGTTGGTGTTGAGTTCAAATTATCAGGCTTGCGTAAAGCTTATCAATGACTTTAACGCTGAATTAGCCAAGAAGGATTCGAATCAATCAATCTGACAGCTTACAGAAAGTTGTGAATTCATCCGGCCTCCTAAACTTCATTCTGAGTTTGGAGGCTTTTCTTCGAAGTCTCAGAATATCTTTGTCTTTGCTGATGAGATAACTCGGAGCAAGCGAGCCTGCTAAGTCAATGAACTTTTGATCTAAAGGATCACGGCACTTTAATGTAGATGGCGAGGGAGACTCAAAATTGATGCTGGCGGCAGACCAATTGTCCAAGATTTCAGCCCGAGACGCGTTTCCTTTAGAAAACTCTTCTCTATCCAAGACGTGTCTGAGTTCGTCAAAAGTAGCAGAGGTTCTGTAGAAACTGGCTCCTGCTTTTTCCAGCTGGTGAAACAAGCTGACAGCAGTTTTGTTCTTAAAGAAGTAAACATCCAGAATAAAGTTCGAGTCTAAAACTACATTCATTTTGTTCCTTCCTTTATTTATTTCCCGCTCAACAATAAAGCCCGGGCTAAGCCGGGCTTCGTAGCTGTGAATTAATTACGCTTTGGCGATAAGCTCATCTACAACAGCTCTTTCTGCCTCCAGAGCTTTAACGTTCTGAAGGATATGTTCGCGTTCGAAGTCTGTCAATTGAAGACCTTTAACAACTTCGTAGTCGCCGTTGTTGCAAGTTACCGGCATTCCGAAGCACAAACCTTCAGGAATACCGTATTCGCCATTGGAGGGAACTGCCATCGTCTGCCATTTGTCGCCTGTGCCTAAAACCCAGTCATGGATATGGTCGACAGCGGCATTGGCGGCAGATGCTGCGGAAGAGTGACCGCGAGCTTCGATAATTGCGCTTCCTCTGGAAGCTACTGTCGGAATGAAGTAGTCGAGATACCAATCAGTCGGGATCAAGTCTTCAGCTTTCTTGCCGGCGATCAATGTGTTAGTGATATCCGGATACATGGTATTGCCGTGGTTGCCCCAAACACAGAATTTTTCAATATCTGTAACTTTGCAGCCGGTCTTTTGAGCCAACTGAGTCAAAGAACGGTTGTGGTCCAATCTCATCATGGCTGTGAAGTTCTTCGGATTGATGTCCGGAGCGCACTTGCGGGCGATGTAGGCATTGGTATTAGCAGGATTTCCGACAACTAAAACTTTAATGTTTCTGTCAGCATAGTTATTGATGGCTCGGCCTTGTTCAATGAAAATCTGAGCGTTGGCATTGAGGAGGTCGGAACGGTTCATATCCTTAGTTCTGGGACGGGCGCCGACTAACAAAGCGATTTGTGCGTCTTTGAATGCTTCTTTAAGGTCAGGAGTTGAAGTAATGCTGTTAAGCAATGGGAAAGCACAGTCATCTAATTCCATCTTGACGCCCTTGGCGGCTTTCATAGAGCTTTCTGTATTTCTTTCAAGCATGCACAAATCAACAGGCTGATCCATACCGAGCATATCTCCGGCGCCGATTCTAAATAAAAGAGAATAGCCAATTTGGCCGGCTGCACCGGTCACAACAACTTTGACAGGTTTTTTCATTTGTGAAGCATCCTTTTTCTTAAATTCGTTGGATAATCTATTAATAATAAAACGCAATCCGATCAAAAAAGAATGTTGAGATAAATTAATTAATGTGCTCTCCAGGACGAGTGAATCGACCGTGTCCTATCCAATAAAACAAAACAGCCTGAAGAAAATTACACCTCCTCTGTCTTGCATTATTTAATTTTCTATTTTTCAATGATGTGCACCTTCTTGGTAATAAATCGTATTTTTCAGATATTGAGAAAACGCGAGGAAGCACCGTCTTTGAAGAACGCATTTTGCTCGTTTTTGCTCCAAAGAAGAAAGATAGGAACGAAGTAAAACTTTCGAAGGATTTTTAAATTTCGTTCCAAAGTTCATCTGCTGAAATGAAGGAAAGTTACGAAAGTATTTCCTCTTTTCTGATGGTTAAAACACGCTGGACACTGCTTTTTAATAAACGGTTTTATGTTTGATTTGAGAGCCTTAGTGATGTTTTTCAAAAAGATCTGCATGACTTCCGGTACGCACTGCAATGATTCCCTCGGGGGTCTTTCTGTATATCAGAAGCCAGTCAGCTTGAATGTGAAGTTCTCGATCATTGGTCCAATTACCAATAACTGCAGGATCTTTAAACAAAGAGGCATCTTCCTCTTGAAGAAGTTTTTGAAAAATATAGTCAAGCTTTTGAATACCTAAAATTCGTCGTCGGCAAGTTTTCAAATCTTCTTGAAAGAATTGGTGATTCCCTGGTTCAGCATTTATCGTTTTCTAGTTTTTGGTCAACTTCCTTAACTAAATCAGTGAACGAAGCGTATCGAGTCGTTCTTCCTTCCTCAGCGTCTTTCAATGCTTTAATCGTTTTTTTGTTAGGTTTTTCTATATCAAAAGGAATTTTTTGCTCTTTTACAAAAGTGACTAGGAACATTCTGACTGCCTCGGAAATTGTAAGCCCCATGCTCTTTGAGAGGTCGCTTGCCTCTTTTTTCAAATCTTCATCAAGACGCACTTTTAGAAAACTAGAAGACATTATTTATCCTTCGATGGTCAGTTTGCGTACACAATCATAAAGGAGAAAGGAAGGAAGAATATTAGTGAAACCATATGAAGCATAATCCGAGGATGATTCACTAGAGAAGGGCACTTAAAAGAGGCAGGAGAACTAAAACATTAATCAAACATCTGTTCAACTAGCATTAATAGGCAGAAACCGACCATAATGCCGAAGGTGGCTGACAGTTGCTGTCCGCTCTTATGTGTTTCCGGAATAACTTCGTGAGAAACTACAAAAATCATGGCTCCTGCGGATAGAGCTAAACCAAGCGGATAAACATAACCGAGCTGAGAAGTAAGACTCACTCCCAATAATGCTCCGATAGGTTCCATAAGTCCGGAGAGAACACCGACGCTGACTGCCTTGAGTCTGGAAATGCCTGTGCGGCATAACGCAAGAACTACGGCAAGTCCTTCCGGCATATCTTGAAGGGCAATAGCCGCTGTAAATGGAATCCCGATGTCGGTATCCTCAGCCGCAAAAGAAATACCTAAGGCCAGACCTTCCGGAACATTGTGAATAATGATGGCAAGTACGAAAAGCCAGATCCCGGCATTGACATTCATTTCCGGGCCTTCTTTACCGGTAGTGAGATGCTCGTGCGGTGTGATTGCATGAATGCCTAAAAGCATAAAGACGCCCAGGAACATGCCGAAGATGACCCAAAGCATGGCAATCGTATGGTTTTGAAATAGCTTGTCGCTGGCTTCAATACTTGGAAGGAGAAGAGAAAAGATAGCCGCAGCCAGCATCATGCCTGCGGAAGTTCCGAGCATGACATTTTCAGTTTTTAGATTCAGTTTATTCAAAAAGAATCCGGGCAAGGAGCCGATGGATGTAGCAAGGAACCCTACCATTCCTGCAGTAAACGCATAAAGAACAGGTTTGGAATGTAGAAAAACCATCTGGTACAGTCCTTGAAGACAGAAAAACATCACAAGAACGGTCAAAAATATGATGGTTGCCGCCCAAATTTTATGCTTTTGTGCATACTCTCGGACTGTGAGCTGCTGAGACATTCCAAACTCCTCCTATCTTTAGAAATCATAATTTCACACGCCTATTGTGCGAACGGCAAATCCATATTCTGGGAATAAACTTGAAGAAAGAGAAATACCAGAATGTTCTAATAAATTTATTCTTAAAGTGTAAGGTTACTTGGAGTGAGATAGCTCAGGTATTAAGTCATGAATAGAAAGAAACTATCCTGCAAAAGAGAGAAGACATGGGCAAAGGCAGTTCATAAAAATGTTTTCTCTAAATTACCTGACGTCTATAATTGATCGAATTTAGCAGGCCTTATTTCTCGTACCCAATGCACTTTGCGAAGTGCCTAAAAGGTGAAAAAATTGATAAAAGATTTACAAGAAACCTCGTATCTCTTTGGAAGCAACGCGCCGTATGTTGAAGAGCTCTATGAGAACTATCTCGAAGATCCTTCCTCTGTTGACGATAAATGGCGTCAATTCTTTGATAACTTGCAAAATTCTCCTGCTTCTGACGGCAAACTCGGGACTCATGATGTGGCCCATACGCCCATCATCGCCGCATTGGCTCAGAAACGAGTTTCCGGTGTTGTGGGCCATTCCGACGGTGAATTGGAAATCGCCCGTAAACAGGTTGCGGTTCAGTCTTTAATCAGTGCATATCGCTTTTTAGGTTCCAGAAGAGCCGTATTGGATCCGCTAAGAAGAAAAGAATTGCCGAAAGTGCCGGAATTGGAACCGGCTTTTTACGGATTGACCGAAGCCGATATGAACGTCACTTTCTCCGCCGCTAATACTTTCTTCGGCTCCGAAAAGATGACGCTTCGCGAGATCTTAGATGCTCTGCGTCAAACCTACTGCGGTACGGTGGGTTATGAATTCATGTACGTTTCAGACCCGGCTATAAGACAATGGTGGGAAGAAAGGATTGAAAGTACTCGTTCAACTCCTAACTATCAGGCCCCCGAAAAGAAAAAGATTCTTGAAAAACTGACAGCCGCCGAAGGGTTGGAAAGATATCTCCATACTAAGTACGTCGGTCAGAAGCGCTTCTCCTTGGAAGGCGGTGAAAGCTTCATCGTGTCGATGGATGCTGTCGTAGAACAAGCCGCAGAATACGGTATAGAAGAAATGGTTATCGGTATGGCTCACCGCGGTCGTCTCAATGTGCTCGTCAATACGC
>OGKG01002680.1_pt1 | contig 18048 bp, 12 predicted proteins | sample 1572201 | NCBI WGS metagenome assembly OGKG01 (sample SAMEA2582146, study PRJEB24529) | metagenome | biome: Human gut stool | place: China | collected 2011 | reverse complement strand
CCAGGCTCAGGTTCAGGCCAGCGCCAGCATAGAAGCTGTACAGGTACCAGCCGTTCGCAACGTCCATAGAGACTTTCTTGCCTGCGGCGGCTGCCTTGTCCATCATCGTGTCAAGGCTCTTGACGTCGTCCTCGGTGAAGAAGCTCTTGTCGTAGAACATGAAGTAGCCGTTGTCAGCGGTCAGGGGGTAAGCATAGATCTTGCCATCGACCGTGGCAGCATCGACAGACGCGGGAGTGTTGCGGTTCTTGACGTCGTCAGCGTTCAGCTGCACTTCCTGCAGAGCGCCGGCCTTGACCAACTCGTTCAGCTGGTCATCGGCAAAAGCATAAACATCAGCAGCGGCGGTGGGGTCGGTCAGGACGGTATCCTTGGCCGTGGACTCGGACTGAGTTCCCAGATTGATGGTGATCTTGCCGCCGTAGTTGCCGTACTTCTCGATGAACTTGTCGCTGATCTCACGCAGCAGATCCTGATCCTCTTCAGCGCCCCACATGGTCAAGGTAACGTCCTGAGCGAAGGCAGCGGCAGCGGCCTGATCGAGGACATCGCCGGCAGCAGCGGCCTCGGTGGAAGCTGCGCTGGAAGCCTCGGTGGACTCAGCAGTGGAAGCTGCTTCGGAAGTGGAGGTGGCGGTGCTGGCAGAGCCGCCGCAAGCGGCGAGGGACAAAGCCATTACACCGGCCAGAGCCAGGCTGATTTGCTTTTTCATAGTGTGTTCTCCTTCTTTAAAAAAAATATTCTCTGACGAACAACTTGGGCGGCGCTGCGCAACTAGTTTGCGCAGCCGCCTTACGTTTTTTAGGATACAGGATTTTCCGCTTGGTGTCAATGTGCAGATTATACGTGTTTCGCAGTGCGTTTTTGGCGGTTTTGCCACTAAAAACGGCTTATTCGACGAAAAATACGCGCAACTTGCGCAACTTCTGGGCTGCGCACGGCTATTTTAGACAAATTTTCCCTGCTTTGTACAGCAATTTGACGTTGCTGTAACTATTTTGTAATTTGATTCGATGATGTCATAAAATAGGAAGTTGCGCAGAGCCGGAAACCATGACACCGCCAGAATAGCAAAACCACCCCGGAAGGCATTCCTCCGGGGCGGCATGATAAACGCTATTCACTTTGTCGAATCCCGTAAAATAACCTGATACCCTTGCAGCTGGCGCTTCGGCACGTCCTTCCCGGCCAGAATGTCCAGCAGCATCCGGCAGGCAGTGGAGCCGATGCGCTCGGCGTCAAACTGCACTGCAGAGATAGAAGGTGTTATGTCTACGAGCAATTCACTATCATACAGGCTTGCCACGCGGATGTCCTGGGGCACATGGATATGCCGTGCCCGCAGTTCCCGCACAACATCAAAGGCCAGCCGGTCGTCACAGCAGAGCAGGCAGTCGGGGCGGCGCTCCAGCACAGCTTCCAGCGCGTCGGTGCGCTGTTCGTTGCTCTCCAATCCCGTGCGGATCAGCGATTGGTCGGCCTGCACACCGAACTCGGCCAGACCTCGCAGATAGCCACGCAGCCGGTCAGCGTTGACGGTATAAGTGCCGCTGCCGCCCAGGTAGGCGATGCGCCGGGTGCCCAGCTGCAGCAGCACGCGGGTCATTTCACACGCCGCACCGAGCTGGTCGTTGTCGGCCTGGGGAATCTCCGGGTCTTCGATGCGGCCGATGGCCACAAAAGGCACACCGTACTGCTTCAACAAGTCGATGCAGGGGTCATCCGACATGGTGCGGGAAAGAATGACGCCATCAACTTTATGGCTTGCCAGCTGGCGTTCCAGCTGGTCGGTGTCGGTCTCGCTGACATAGCAGAGCAGCAGGTCATACCCGCGCTGCGCAGCCATGGTGCAGATGCCGCCCATACATTTGCGCAGGAAGGGCAAATCCAGGCGGATGAAGTGTTTCGGGATGACGAGTGACAGATTATGTGTTGCGCCCTGTGTCACCGGATGGGGCGGCGCGACCTCACGCCCGGTCAGCCCGGCGTAGGCAAACACCCGGGCGCGGGTCTCCTCCCCCACGCGTCCTTTGCCGGAAAGCGCACGTGATACCGTGGTTTTCGAGATTCCGAGCGCGTCTGCGATCTCTGCAATTTTCATGGGTGTAGTGTTATTCGCCATGGTGCGCACGTTCCCTCCCTTGCTGAAAATGTTGCGCATGATAGTTGCGCACAGTTCAAGGATACCGTTGCATTCAAAAAGTGTCAATCCGCAAACCGCACAAAAAAACAGACGAAAATTTGGCAAGGGTGGCGGACATGTTCTTGTTTTATATGGTATGTACACACTCGTGCAGGGGCTGCGCATATTGATCACTACATAAAACCACGTATTATCGCTGCATTTCAAAACTTATTACATATTTTATGAACAATCATTACACAACTTGTAAACATTAGCACTCTACTATTGACAGTGCTAATTCATGGTGCTATTATAGAGGCGTTCCAAGGGGAACAGGGACGAAAGAACCAGAACCCCAAAGAAACAGCAAAGCTTAATTCAAAAGTCAACTGTACGCACAGTCTACGTTCAGCCGATGAAAATTGGAGGAATGACTTATGATGATGGTTCCGTATATGTTCAATGATGGTTTGATGGATGATTTGTTCAGCGATGCCTGGGCGCATGATTTTGACCGTGCAATGCGCGCTGCCGAACCCCGCAGTATGTTTGGCAAACGCGCCGCCAATGTGATGAAGACCGACGTCCGCGAGAACAAGGACAGTTACGATGTGTTTGTCGATCTGCCCGGCTTCAAGAAGGAGGATGTCAAGCTCGACCTTGACAACGGCTATCTGACCATCAGCGCCCAGCGCAATGAGGAGCTGGACGAGAAGGACAACGAGGGCCGCTACATTCGTCAGGAGCGTGCCACCGGCAGTTGTGCCCGCAGCTTCTACGTTGGCAAGGAGTTGGAACCCAAGGATATCAGCGCCAAATTTGAGAACGGTATCCTGAGCCTGCACCTGCCCAAGGCCGACGCCAAGAAATTGGAGCCGAAGCAGACGTTGATTGAGATCGAGTAATCGCTCATCTTCCGGGACGCCGTAGAGGCGGATGCAAGCATCGACCCCTGCAAGACATACTCTTCCGGGCCGCAACCCTAAATTCTTAGGGCTGCGGCCCTTTTGTTTTGCCCAAAAGTGTGTTACAATTCCATATAGATGAAATAAAAGTACAGGGAGGTCCTGCCCGTGCCATATTCCGACGAGCATCTGCGCTATCTGCGCCTGCTTTCCCAGAAATACCAGACCGTGGCCGCCGCAGCCAGCGAGATCATCCGCATTGAGGCACTGCTGCGCCTACCCAAGGGCACCGAGCATTTTATGAGCGACCTGCACGGTGAGCATGAAGCGTTTGTACATATTTTAAACAGCGCGTCGGGCGTTATCCGGGAAAAGATCGACACGGTGTTAGGCCCCGGCGTCCCCGCCGACGAACGCGCCGATTTGGCAACATTGGTCTATTATCCCAATCAAAAATTACCCGAGCTGAAAGCCCGCCAAAAAGACCTGCACGCCTGGTATCGGCTGACACTGCTGCGGCTCATCGATCTGTGCCGGTTCGTGTCCAGCAAGCACACCCGCGACCATGTGCGCCGCTGCCTGCCCCAGAATTGCGGCTACATCCTCGACGAACTGCTTCACGCCCACTTTGAGGACCACGACAAGGACCAGTATTACGGCGAAATCATCGAGAGCATCATCCGCTACGACCGCGCCGACGCCTACATCATTCGCTTCTGCGAGGTCATCAAGCGGCTGGCCGTGGACCGCCTGCACATCGTGGGCGACCTGTTCGACCGCGGCCCGCGCCCTGACCGCATTCTGGATAGCCTGATGGCACACCACCAGGTGGATATCCAGTGGGGCAACCACGATGTCGTCTGGATGGGCGCGGCGGCGGGCAGTCCGCTCTGCATCATGACGGTGCTGAAAACGACACTGGCTTACAACAATCTCGACACCCTCGAGGGCGGCTACGGTATCAGCCTGCGGCAGCTCGAGCGCTTTGCCCAGCATACCTACGCCGATTCCGATGTGTCGCGCTGGCTGCCCCACGCAGACCCGCGCACCGCTGCGGGCGATTTGACCGCCGCCGCGCGGATGCACAAAGCCGTGACCGTCATGATGCTCAAGCTCGAAGCCCAGGTCATTGCCCGCAACCCGGATTTTGATTTGCAGGGCCGCGACTTCTTAAATCGCATCGACTTTGACGCGGGCACAGTGGATTATTTTGGCACGACCTATCCCCTGCTGGACTGCGACTTTCCCACCGTGGATCCGGCGCACCCCACCGTGCTGACCGCCGACGAGGGCAAGGTCATTGCCGGGCTGGTGCGCAGCTTTGCCGAGAGCGAGCGTCTGCAGCGCCATGTGCAATTTTTGTACGCTCACGGCGCATTTTATAAAATGTGCAACGGCAATCTGCTCTACCACGGCGCTGTGCCCATGACCGAAAACGGCGCGTTTGCGGCCATCACCTTTGAGGGCGTTGCCCGCAGCGGCAAGGCGCTGTTCGACTACTGCGACCGCCGCGCCCGCCAGGGTTACAGTGCGCCGCAGGGCAGCCCTGCGCGGCTGGCTGGGCAGGACTTTTTGTGGTATCTGTGGTGCGGGGCAAAATCGCCGTTGTTTGGCCGCAGCGCCATGACGACGTTTGAACGGCTGTACATTGCCGACCCCGCCGCCCACGTTGAGGTAAAGGACCCCTACTACAAGCACATTGCCAACCCGCGCACCGCCGAACATATTTTGCGCGAATTTGGCCTGGAAGGCGAGGGCAGCCATATCGTCAACGGCCATGTGCCGGTCCGCGCTATTGAAGGCGAAAGCCCCATCAAGGGCGGCGGGCGGCTCATCATCATCGACGGCGGCTTCTGCCGCGCCTACCACCAGCGCACCGGCATTGCGGGCTACACACTGGTCTACAATTCCCGCGGGTTGATTCTTCGCACCCACCAGCCGTTTGAAAACACTGACAAGGCCATCCACGAGGACGAGGATATCACGTCCAAGAGCGAGTACATCTACACCGCACCGCAGCGTATCCTGGTGCGCGATACTGACGAGGGCGGCCGCAAGCAGACGCTCATCCGCGATTTGACCGCCTTGGTGGAGGCCTACCAGACCGGCGTTATCCCCCAGGGCGTGGCACAGGAATTGTGATTGAAATTTGGGAAAACAGGTTTATAATAGGGTTATATAATACATAAGGAGATGTTCAAACATGGCTTGCACTACCATTCTGGTCGGCAAAAATGCGTCGTATGACGGCTCCACGATGATCGCCCGCAACGACGATTCCGGCTCCGGCCATTTTACCGCGAAAAAATTTACCGTGTTTCAGCCGCAGGACTACCCGGCTGTCTACAAATCCGTGATTTCGGGCGTCGAGATTCCCCTGCCCGGCGACGGCCTGCGGATGACCGCCGTGCCCAACGCCGTGGAGGGCAAGGGCCTGTGGGCGGCCAGCGGTGTGAACGCCGCCAACGTCGGCATGACCGCGACCGAGACCATCACCTCCAACCCGCGCGTGCTGGGCGCTGACCCGCTGGTCAAGGGCGGCATCGGCGAGGAAGATATCGTCTACCTTGTGCTGCCCTACGTGCGCACCGCCCGCGAGGGTGCCCGCCGCCTGGGCAGCCTGCTGGAACAGTACGGCACCTATGAGATGAACGGCATTGCCTTCCAGGATGTGGACGAGATTTGGTGGCTGGAGACCATCGGTGGCCACCATTGGATGGCCCGCCGCGTACCCGACGATGTCTATGTCGTCATGCCGAACCAGCTGGGCCTGGACACGCTGGACCTGGACGACGCTTTGGGCGAGCAGAAGGACTTCATGTGCTCGGCTGACCTGCGTGACCTTATCAAAAAGTATCACCTCGACCTGTCCCAGGACGGTGCGCTGAACCCGCGGGATACCTTCGGCAGCCACGACGACGCCGACCACGTCTACAACACGCCCCGCGCGTGGTATATGCTGCGGTATTTCAATCCCAACACCTTCGTATGGGACGGCCCCGACGCCGACTTTACGCCGCGCTCCGACGATCTGCCCTGGTGCATGGTGCCCGAGAAGAAGGTCACGCCCGAGGATGTAAAGTACGTGCTGTCGTCCCATTATCAGGGCACGCCCTACGATCCCTATGCGGCCGCAGCCGCCGAGAAGGGTATCTACCGCCCCATCGGCGTGAACCGCAACGACTTTATGGCGCTTTTGCAGATGCGCCCCGACGTGCCGGAGGATTTCCGCGCCGTGGAGTGGCTGGCCTTTGCGTCCAATGCCTTCAACACGATGCTGCCCTTCTATGCCAATGTGGACACGACACCGGAGTATCTGTCCAACACGACCGGCGATGTCTCCACAGACAACTTCTACTGGGCCAGCCGCCTGCTGGCCGCCATGGCCGATGCGTCCTACGCAAAGTCGGTGTTCCACATCGAGCGCTACACCCTGAGCGTCGGCGCAAAGTCCAACGGCTTCATCAACCGGTACGACGACGCCCAGCACGCCGAGGCTGACCCCGCCGCCCGCGCCGCCCTGCGCGAAAAGGCCAACGAGGAGATTGCCGCCATGGCCAAGGCCGAGACGACCGACGCGCTGAACAAGGTGCTGTTTGAGCTGAGCAGCGGCATGAAGAATGCCTATTCGCGTTCGGATGCGTAAATAATTCCTACATAATTCATACGAAAGCGAGGGACGCACCCATTGCGGTGCGTCCCTCGCTTTTTATAGTTCTTTCACTACGTACAAAATGCCCTTGTCCGTTTCCTGCGCCGCCGTGGTTCTGCCGGGCGCAAGGCAGGCCGCAGGGTCAAACCCGACAAACCGCCCGCCCTCTACGGTGATGGCCCCATCCCCTACGCTGTACAGCAGGTGGTCGGCGCTGTCGCCCTTTACGGCGTACAGGCCGCCGTGCAAAACCACCTGCCCCGCCGCCGCACAGACGGCACAGGATCCGGCGCCGCCCAGATAGCGGCCGCCATACAGGTCCACGCGGCAGCCCTGCCCGCGGGCGTAAATGGGGCAGCCTGCGCGGCTGTGACTGCGGGCGGTAGCCTGTATCATGCCTTTGCCATGTACTGTCAGGGCCGCACCGTCAGCCAGCTGTATCGTGCCTTTCAGGCGGTGGCCGTTCAGGTGCAGGGCGGCGGCCTTGCCGGGGGCGATCACACAGTCTATGCAATGGCCGTCGGCGTCGGTAAAGGCGGTGTCGGCCTGCAAGGTGACATCTTCCCCCGCCGCCAGCCGTGCGGCGATCTCGGCCCCGCTCTGCGGCTCCGGCAGGGCAAAGGCATCGCTGTCCCCGGACCCGGCCCGTTCGCGGCGGTAGGCCCTGAACAGCCGTACCGTCTGCACCGCCTGCGAGAGGATCAGCAGGGCAAAGGGCAAAAAGATACACAGCAGATACCCGGGCGTCGTTTTCAAAAAGTTAAAGAACAGCCCCACCTTCGGCAGATGCCCGGCATACCGGCCAATCACATCGCTGTACGGCACAACGGCTTCATCGTCGGTGTCGGTGGTCGTGCCGTAGGTGGTAAACCCCGGTGCGCCGTCGGCAGTGGTGGTCAGGGCGCGTATTTTGTGGGTGACGGTATCGCCGTAGTTGCTGTCGTTGCGGCTGGTAAAAGCAATGATATCCCCCGGCTGCAGGGTGCTGGGGTCCACATGGCGCACAAAAACCAAATCGCCCGCGCTGAAATCCGTTGCCGACATCGAATCGGACAGGACGATGAACGCCTTGTAGCCGAACCACTCTTTATCCGTGCGGTTCAAAAACAGGGTGGATACCAAAGTAAACAGCAAAATGCTGACGGATAAAACCGCCAGCACTGCTGCAAAGATACGGACAAATTTGTCCGCCGCTTTTTTCATAAAGATTCCTCGTGTTATCAATCAAAAAGTCCGGTCGGGTTGTTCTTGGTCTGCACAGCGTCGGCGCACAGCACAAAGCTCATGCGGGTCTGCTGGGCGGCGTTGCCGGTGTTTTCCGGGCAGTGGAACGACGCTTGCAGGGTCCTGGCCTGGCCCACGGCCAGCACAGCGGGGGCCGTGGCGGCGGTGCTGCGGGTCAGCCCGGCCAGCGTGCCGGTGTACAAAACGTCGCTGCCGTCGGTCAGCGTCACTTCCAGCACATCGGCCAACTCGCCGCTCACGTCGCGGAAATAGAGCTTATAGTACACATCCGCCGTGCCGGTGTTGGACAGGGTGAAATCCTTGTTGACCGTCATGCCCGGCTCAAACAAATATTCATCCTCGGTCAAAATCGGCTTGCCGCCGTTCAGGTCAATGGCGACGGTGCCGGTGGTAAAGCGGTTTTGGGGCACCTGCACCTGGGTCAGGCCCACAGCGCAGGTCACGACCGCCAGCACGGCGGCCAGCAGCAGCGTCAGCAGCGCGGCGCGGCGGTAAGCGCGGGGATCACTTGCGTTCATGGTCATCCCCCTTTCGCTTGGCAATGACCAGTGCGGCCAGTGCAATGGCAGAAACGGCCATAATGACCACCACGACCGCCAGCGGGAAGCTGTCGGAGGTCTGGGGCATTGCGGTCAGCGCTTTTACAAAACCGGGTTTGCCGGTCAGCTGCCCGGTGGCGCCGCCCGACGTGGCGGTGCTGTCAGACGCTGCCGGGTCCGTGCCCGGCGCAGGCGCAAGCTCGTCCACCCACCAATTCAAATCGGCAGTCATGGTCAGGTTCTGGTACTCGTTGCCCGCGCTGGTCGGCAGGGCGACGGTGACGCGGTAGGTCATGGCATCGGTGGTATCGGCGGCTGTGCCGGGCACATCCACCGGCAAAACGGCGGGCACATCGGCAAAGGTACCGCTGTACAGCTGGGTGTTGTTGCAGGTCACAGTCAGCTGCAAGCCGCCCGCAAGGGGCGCGGTAACATCGTCCGGCCCGGCGGAGAAGTAGAGCGTCACCTCGCCCCGGTGGGAGACGTTGACGGTGAACTCTTTCTCGGCAGTGTCGCCGGGCAGCATATTGGGCAGGGCGAAGGCCTGTGCCGCACTGGCATTGCCGCGGTACAGCTCCAGCGTGGCCTGCTTTTGCGGGGCGCGGTGGGCTGTGCGGGCGGGTGCGGCAAAGGCAACCGGACCAGCCTGGGTGTTTTTTTCACTTTGTGCGGGTTTGGTTTCGGGCGCGGCGGTGGCCTCGGGAGTCACGGTGGGTTCCGGGGTTGGTTCAGCCGTCGGTTCCGGTGTCGGTTCGGCGGTGGCCGCCGGGGTAGGTGTCGGCTCGGCGGTAGGTTCCGGCGTAGCCGTGGGCGTAGGTTCCGGCGTGGCAGTCGGTTCTGCCGTGGGGGACGGCGTGGCGGCCAACAGGGTGTCGGGGGCTATGGTTTCCTCGTCGAGGAACATGGGGGCGTCCGCCTCGGGGTCGTCAGATTTCCCGGCGTTATTGCTCCAAGTGGCGGCGGCCTGGATATCGGCGACCTGCACGGTGGCGGTGCTGGTGAAATAGGCCGACGTACTGCCCACATACAGCGATACAAACAGCGCCGAACCCGCCGCCGTCAGGCAGAGCGCCCGCAATAGGGTCTTTCGATTGGGATTTGGCATAAAAAGCATCCTTTTAAGGTTGTAATTTACAGCAAGCAAAGGGCGTAAACGATACAGTTTGCGCCCTTTGCTTGCCGCCCCTCCGGGGAGGGGACGGCAAATTTAGAAAGGATAAGATGAGAAAAGCAAATCAGGATGTAAATGCAAACGCAGACTTTCCGCGTTTGCATCATAGCAATCTAAAGACATATGCCCTCGCCTATGCCCTTTGATTGCCTCTCACTCCGAGGAGTGAGAGGACTTGGAAAGGGGTTTGGACTTATACAATAATCAATCCTTGCTTACGACAACCATACCGCCTTGAAGCTTAGCTGTATAGCCTTTAGGACAACAACGCTGCATAAAATCCACTGTCTCGTTCTGATAGCTACCGCCTTTTACGACTGTATCCTGCGCATAATCCTGCACATAAAGGCTTCCCTGAGGGCCGGTAAATGTACCACCGTTGATCTCCATCTTTGCACCGCCGTCGGAAATGGCAATGTATTTGTCAGAAATGATTTTGCCGCCGTTAATCGTTGCAACACCGGTTGAGTCATTGGACAATCCCCAGTAACCGGTACAATGTAATGTGCCATCGTTCATTGTCAGAGTGCCACCAGCGCAGTTTTTAAAACCGTTTGGACCGGCCTTCATTTCGATGTTGTTGATCGTCATGGTAGCTTTTTGTTCGCCGGGATCTATATAATTCCAACCGTTGACAATAGCAAATGATTTACCGTCATCAGCAATCACTTTACCGCCGTTGAAGGTCATGGTACCAAAGTTTTCCACAGTGTGCCATGTATTTCCATTGGCCCCGTCACGAGAAATTGTTCCGCTCTCGACTACACAGACTGCATTATCTCCGTTGCGAAGTGCTGCAGTGTCGGCCTTGCAGGAGATGATTTGACCGCTTTTATCTGCGCTTGAATCTGTCAGAGTAAGATGGCCTTTATTCAGAATGGTATGCGATTCATCATTCTTTACAGTGCGACCATTCAAATCCAGGGTTACATCCTTATCCGCAGGGATGACGAAGTTGTTGGTCGTAATGTCTTTCGTCAGCACGATATTGACAGGAGCTGTTGCCTTGTTCACAATGGCCTGCAGTTCGTCTCCCGTTGTAACTGAAATAGGATATTCAGCATCTTTATCATAGTCATTGCCGTTGCTGTCATACTCGACAGTATCCTGCGTTGCAACTACTGTAATAGAAATGCCATCAATGGTCTTGCCTTGGTAGTTATCGTCTGCGTTTTCCTGCATATGGCCGGAAATCGTCAGCTCGTTGCTCGCCCCCACAGCAAGCGGATGGTCAGCATCAAGCTCGGTATCATTAACAGTCCAATCAATAACTTTGTTTAAATCAGCGTCGCCTTTGATGCCAGTAATAACAATTTTATATTTCAGTGCCAAAGAACCAGTATTCTTAATTGTGATAGGCTCAAGGTTATAGGTGCAACCCGGTTCCCACAGTGCTGTACCGGTTTGACCTTCGGCCTTTTGCCAAGTCAGAACATCTGTACTGCTTAACTCTTTGTTGCCGTTTAGCAGAGTGACCGTTAATTTGCCCGCTTCTACTTTGGATACACCAGTAGATGCCGTGCTCGTAAACCACGCAAAGGTTGACCCAATCAGCAGCGCAGCGGTCAGCGTCAGGGCAATGGCGCTGACAAACAGGCTGCGCTTGACCGATGTTCGGTTGTCTTTCATTTAAATTCCTCCTAATTTTTTCAAAACTGTCAAATACAGTTTCAACAAACACCCATATTTTACCACCCGGGGGGGGTAAGGCTATTCGCAATTTCACAAAATATACATAAATATTCTTGTGGATTTTTTACAAAAAGGGGAATTTTTGGGGGAAAGCGGCGGTAAAGGGGATGCAAAAGCCCCTCCCCCTTCGCTCCGCTCGCCCGGCACAGTCCGCGGGGCATCGGGGACGCCGCCCTACAACGTGTATTTTTTAAAATTCAAACTATTTTACAATAATGTCACAATCTTTGAAAGAATTTGGCCTTGCTTTTGCGGCAAAATCTTTGTATAATAAATGTCAGGATGGGGCACTAGGAGGCTGACTTAGACCCCTGTTGTCCCATTCAGCCAAAAGTATAGAGAAAGAGGTATATGTAAGCATGGCAAATCTGGATTTGACTAAGTATGGCATTACCGGCACGACCGAGATCGTGCATAACCCCTCTTACGAGATGCTGTTCGAGGAAGAGACCAAACCCGAGCTGACCGGCTATGAGAAGGGCCAGGTCACCGAGTTGGGCGCTGTCAACGTTATGACCGGCGTTTACACCGGCCGTTCCCCCAAGGACAAGTACATCGTTGTTGACGAGAACTCCAAGAACACCGTTTGGTGGACCAGCGACGAGTACAAGAACGACAACCACCCCGCTTCTGAGGAAGCCTGGGCTGCCGTGAAGGAGATCGCAAAGAAGGAGCTGTCCAACAAGCGCCTGTACGTTGTGGATGCTTTCTGCGGCGCAAACAAGGACACCCGCATGGCTGTCCGTTTCATCATGGAAGTGGCCTGGCAGGCACACTTCGTCACCAACATGTTCATCAAGCCCACCGCTGAGGAGCTGGAGAACTTTGAGCCTGATTTCGTTGTTTACAACGCTTCCAAGGCCAAGGTCGAGAACTACAAGGAGCTGGGCCTGAACTCTGAGACTGCTGTTGTGTTCAACATCACCAGCAAGGAGCAGGTCATCGTCAACACCTGGTACGGCGGCGAGATGAAGAAGGGCATGTTCTCCATGATGAACTACTTCCTGCCGCTGAAGGGCATTGCTTCCATGCACTGCTCCGCCAACACCGACCTGAACGGCGAGAACACCGCCATCTTCTTCGGTCTGTCCGGCACCGGCAAGACCACCCTGTCCACCGATCCCAAGCGTCTGCTGATCGGCGATGACGAGCACGGCTGGGACGACAACGGCGTGTTCAACTTCGAGGGCGGCTGCTACGCAAAGGTCATCAACCTGGATAAGGACTCCGAGCCCGATATCTACAACGCCATCAAGCGCAACGCTCTGCTGGAGAACGTCACTCTGGATGCTGAGGGCCACATCGACTTCGCTGACAAGTCTGTCACCGAGAACACCCGTGTGTCCTACCCCATCAACCACATCCAGAACATCGTCCGCCCCGTCTCTTCTGCACCTGCTGCAAAGAATGTCATCTTCCTGTCTGCTGACGCATTCGGCGTTCTGCCTCCCGTCTCTATCCTGAGCCCCGAGCAGACCCAGTACTACTTCCTGTCCGGCTTCACCGCCAAGCTGGCTGGCACCGAGCGCGGCATCACCGAGCCCACCCCCACCTTCTCCGCTTGCTTCGGCCAGGCTTTCCTGGAGCTGCACCCCACCAAGTACGCTGAGGAGCTGGTCAAGAAGATGAAGATGAGCGGCGCTAAGGCTTACCTGGTCAACACCGGCTGGAACGGCACCGGCAAGCGCATCTCCATCAAGGACACCCGTGGCATCATCGATGCTATCCTGAACGGCGATATCAACAACGTGCCCACCAAGAAGATCCCCTACTTCGACTTCGAGGTTCCCACCGTCCTGAACGGTGTTGACACCGGCATCCTGGATCCCCGCGATACCTACGCCGACGCTTCCCAGTGGGAGGAGAAGGCCAAGGATCTGGCTGGCCGCTTCATCAAGAACTTCAAGAAGTACGAGGGTAACGAGCACGGCAAGGCTCTGGTCTCTGCCGGCCCCCAGCTGTAAGCTCTGATCCCAGCATTTTTCTTCTGAACTCCATATAAAGAAGCTCCCCACCCTGTGCTCATTGACCGAGCACAGGGTGGGGAGTTTTTGCGTTTCAGCGTCTGTAAACGAAGCGTCGATTGCCTTTTGGTGCGTGGTATGCTATCCTTTTTCCAAAGGATGTGAGCACAATGGATGCGAAAACGTTCGGGGCATTTCTCGCCCGGATGCGCAAGTCACAAGGATTAACACAGGCAGAGCTGGCCCAGCAGCTGCATGTAACAGATAAGGCTGTCAGCCGATGGGAACGCGGGGTCGGCCTGCCGGACATCAACACGCTGGAACCACTGGCCGACGCGCTGGGGCTGACCCTTGCCGACCTGATGCACTGCCGCGACCCGCAGGAAGCAGATATTGCACCGGAAGTCCCGCTGGAAGATTTCTTTACCCTGCTGCGCCGTCAACAATCCATTGACTGGCGCTCGGTACGGGCAGTTTTGTTTTGGCTCAGTGCCGCACTGGCCATCTGGGGCATCCTCGCCTGCCCGGGCCGGATGGCCGTCCACTGGCGTACCCTGAGCAATGGGGACCTGCAGGCAGACGGCTGGCTTCCCTCCTGGGTGTTTTTCCCATTGTTCGTCGGGATAGAATTTCTCTCGCTGGAGCTCTGGAACAACTTTGAGCAGACCGGCTACTACCGACACTGGGGTGAGATAGGTGCCTCCGTCACCCGCTCCATGAACTTCTGCTCCCCTACTGTCCGGCTCTGGAAGTTTGTGCTCGACCTGCTGTTCTTCTTCGGGTTCGGCTTCGTGATCCCCTGCGCTGAGATGATGGCGATTCTGATCAACTGAAAAAAAGAAAGCCCTCCTGTCGCACTCAGGCGAAAGGAGGGCTTTCTATCATCTTATCAGAAGGTTTCCGTTCTTATATTCCTCTGATTTTAAGATCCTTTACTTTTCGTTCTTTGCACGGCGTTCTTTCAGATCGCTTTCCATCTGCGCCAGCGTCTTTTTATCCAGATTGAACACCACGCCGTACGCAATGATCATCATGATATAGCTTCCCAGATACATGATCGGCACCAGATAGCGCATCCGGGTTGCCACTTCGATCGTCTGTGCAGCCTTCAGAGATGCATCATAGCCCAGTTTGGTTGCCAGAACAAGGCCCAGAGAAGGTCCGATGCCCTGTGCAAGCTTACGGAAGAAGGAGTGCAGTGCATAGGTAGTGCCTTCTTCTCGCACGCCAAATTTCCACTCGTTATAATCGATCGCATCCGCCATCAGAGACCAGCTCAGGCAGCTTCCGACACCGCCGCCCAGCATTGCAATGATCTGACACAGGACATAAAGGCTGAGGCCCCGGCCGTCCGGTGTGATGGGCAGAACCAGCATCAGGACGTAGGCCAGCGCACAGACTACTGAACCAAAGGTCACGGCTTCCTTCTTGCCAAAGCGCTTGACGATACGGCTCACAAAAGGACTGAAAATGAAAACGCCAAAGTAGGAGATCATACCCACAAGGCCGGAGATCTTTGCATTCTTGAAATAAGCCTGGAACAGGATCTGGCCTGCAGTAGAGGCACCATACATACCAATAAACGTTGCGATAGGTGCCAGCGTTGCGCCCACAGCCGGGCGGTTATGGATAAAGTTGTTGAACGCCTTCATGACGTTGAACTTCGGTGCATCCTCTTTCAGAGTGATCGTGGTGTCCACACGCACCTTTGTGTTCGTGACCATAAAGCGGAAGCAGACCAGACCGATCACACCCATGATCAGAGCGATGACAAACATCTGCTCACCGCGCAGGTTGTTCTGGTTATCATAAATGATCACCGGAATCAGCATACCGGTAAGAAGCCCACCGCCCATAGAACCAATGGAGCGGAAAGTCGACAGCTGTGCACGCTGGATCGGGTCATCCGAGATCAGAGACAGCATCGAGCCATACGGCACATTTGCAACGGTGTAGAAAGCATCCCAGATCATATAGCCTGCCACAAACAGAATGTTCTTGACCATACCGGGAGCCTGCGGGAACGGCAGATAGCAAAGTGCACCAGCCACGGTCAGTCCGATCGCACCGAACCAGATATAGGCAAGGAACTTGTTCCGGCGGTATTTATGCGTATCCGCATCTACCATTGCTCCGATAATAGGATCGTTGATTGCGTCCCAGATCTGCACGATCAGCAGAAGGGATGCCATCAGGTAGTTGTCGATCCCCATAAACTGCGTCCAATAAATCGTCAGGTAGCCTTTGAGTGCAAAACTCATATTGCAGCCAAAGTCACCCGCTGCGTATGCAAGTTTATCACGCAATCCAAACTTTGCAGACGCATCCACTGTTGATTTTCCCATGAAAATACTCCTTCCTGAACTTTCCGGACAATTTTGGCACACCGCCCGCAAGCCGTATGCTCATTTATAAATCCATGATACGGCATCTCCTTCCAAAATGTTAGTATTTTTTTATGGTATATCCTTACAATTTTACGGTTTTAAAGCATTTCTTGTTGTATACTTTAATTTATGCAGCATTTTCGTAATTCTGCACAAGCAATCTTTTTCTTTTTTGTATACAAAATATTTTTTCTTAGCCGAATCTTTTCTTTTTGAAGCCGCAATTAATTTTTCCGTTCCTCATCTTTCGCCGGGTGTCCGGCTTGTCAAACTTGCGCTGAACCTCTTTTTCTTCTTCTGTTGCTTCGTCGTTCCCTTCTGCGAACTCGTGATGATTACTTTCAACTGAAAAAGCTGCTCTTTTCAAAGGTCTTTTGCGCTATTGTGTTCAGTCCAATTTTATGTTACTCTATATTTGCTGCAAAACAGCGGCATCGGGCACTGTGCTGCAAATGCAGGTGGTCAGTCTCCTCCCCGGCCAAGCGTCAGGAATGGCATCTTTTTGAAATTCGTTTCTTACATAAGGAAAGGAGCCTGCTATTCATGAAGCCGACTATCAACGACTATTTCCGGCAACACTGGGCAAAGGTCGTCCTGTTTGTGTGCTTTACCGCCGCTGTTTCCTTTTTTGCACCGCTTAAAAGCTTTCAGCTCAAATGGCTCATTGATTCCAAAAGCAAGCAAGAAGCCCTCGGTTACATGGCGCTGGTATTCCTCATTACCTTTACCAGTTGGTTTTTCGAGCGCCTGAGCCGCCGCTCTTTCACCAAGCTGGCCTGCGGTGCCGTTGAGGAAGTTCGAGACAGGGTCATGGAGCAAGTGCTTCGCCGCCCGGTGGCACAGTATCAGCAGGAGGGCGACAGTACTTACATCTCACTACTGACTACCGATCTGCGCACCCTATACGATGACTACTATATGTCCATCTTCAATATCGTATTCTGGGGCGGTATCATGCTCTGTGCACTGGGGATGTATCTCTATCTCAGCCCGGTCATGCTTATTGCAATCCTTCTGGTAACGATTCCGCCGTTGGTACTGCCCCGGAAAATGAACGAACAGCTTAAAGTTGCCCGGGATGCCTTTTCCCTGCAAATGGCGGACTACACCCAGCAGCTCAAGGAACTTCTTGGCGGTTTTGAAGTTATCCGGAGCTTTCTGCGAGAGGATGCCTATACCGCTCGTCATCGCACTGCCGCCGCACAAGCGTGCGCCAGTGAGCAGAGCTACCAGCAGAGCTTGAATTCCATGGTAGTCAACACATCCCTCATCAGCAATCTAATCTTTCCCGTGGTCATGCTCGTGGGTCTGTTTCTTGCATTTGACGGCCGCCTGACCGTAGGTGCTGTTTCCACTGCCGCCAGCATGGCAAACTTTGTCATCACACCCTGCAACCAAATCGCTCAGTGCTGGGCCAAGGTGAAATCCTCCAAGGGCATCCGTCAGCGTCTGGAAGCTGCCATGTCCGTTCCGGAAGCTCCTTCTTCTGCCGGTCAGCCTGTTGCATCGCTGGAGCGGATCGAATGCCGAAACACCAGTTTTACCTACCCTGGTGCAGCTGCTCCGGTGTTGAAGGATATCTGCCTGACCGTGAGCAGACAAGAAAAGATTGGTCTCACGGGTGAAAGCGGATGCGGAAAATCCACACTGGCCAAGCTGCTCTTCCAATATTATCCGGATTACAGCGGTGATATTCTGTTCAACGGCCAGCAGCTCCGGGACATCGACCGCAGCAGTCTTTACCACCGGACAGGCTATATTGCCCAGACAACGTATCTGTTCAATGATACCCTGCGCAGCAACATCTGTCTGAGTGAGAAGTTCTCCGAACAGCAGATAACCGGTGCCCTTGAAGCTGCCGGTCTGACCGACTGGGTGCAAACCCTACCGGATGGACTGAACACTCTCATCAGCGAAAACGGTAAAAATCTTTCTGGCGGTCAGCGCCAACGCATCGGCATCGCCCGGTTGGTACTTCGTCGGTATGACCTCATCATCGCCGATGAGATTACTGCCAGCCTTGACCCGGAAACCAGCCAGCAGGTGATGCAGAATCTGCTCTCTCTGCCCTGCATAGTCGTTGCTATTACCCATGATGTGTCCGGTGCTTTTATGAAACGTTTTGATAAGATCTACCGTGTTGAGAACGGCGTTGTGCGCCGCATATAAAGCAAGGGCCATTGCACAGATTCCCGTGCAATGGCCCTTGCGATTGTTTCTTATTTCGCCGCCTCAAACTCGGCTTCGATCTCCTTCGAGGGGGCGGGGGTGACCAGGCTGACCACCACGCAGACCAGCAGCGAGGTCAGGAAGGCGGGCAGCAGCTCATAGATGCCGAACACGCCGCCCAGCGGGCTGATGAGGTACT
>OGKG01002679.1_pt1 | contig 18050 bp, 11 predicted proteins | sample 1572201 | NCBI WGS metagenome assembly OGKG01 (sample SAMEA2582146, study PRJEB24529) | metagenome | biome: Human gut stool | place: China | collected 2011 | reverse complement strand
GTAATGGTCAGGGTGCCGTTGTCCTTCTTTTCCACACCGGCGTGGGTATTGCCACTTTGAACCCTATTGGTTCCGTTCAGCTCGATGTTTACGTTTCCTTCACCAGAGGTCGTGATGGCTGCCCCACCTGTTGTCCCGGTGTCAATGTTGACATTCTCCAGGGTCACGTTGGCGGTGGCGTTTTTCTCCGCTGTGATGGTGACGGTGTTGTTTGTCTTCCCGCTACTGGTGATGACGGGATTATTGTCTACTGTTGGGCTGCCTCCCGCCTGGGAAACGGTCTGGCTCTCTGCCGTAGCACTGACGGTAATACTACCCTTATCCAGATCCCAGTCAGCCGCCAGGACGAAGTTGGGGATAAAGGTCCCCAGCAGCACCAGGGACAGCAATCGGGTCATGATCTTTTTCATAGTCGATTCCTCCTTAGGCCGAAAAAAGGTATTGGCTTCTATACCAGTATAGAAAAAATGATTCCGGATTGCAAGGGCTTTTTCAAACTTTGGAAATCCTTACAAATCCGGAATCTTCCTTTTGTGCAATTTGTCAGGGGCGTGGAGGCATCCTTTTACATGGGTTTCAAATGACCGCTGCCGATTTGTTCCAGTCCAGCCGGGAGAGGTAGAACACGAAAAATACGCAGCTCACCGTCCAGGTCAGGGGATAGGCCCAGCAGATCATCCGGAACTGGTGGATGACCTTCAGGATCAGGGTCACATATACGCTTCGCAGCACGCACCAGCAGCCCAGCATGATGACCATGGGCACGGTGGACTTGCCGCAGCCCCGAAGCACGCCCGCCGAGCAGTGGGCCAGGGCCAGCATACAGTAAAAGAGGGTATCGATCCGGGCATGGAGGGTGCCGTAGGCAATGGCCTCCGGGGTGTCGATGAAGAGGGTCAGCAGCTGGGGAATGAAGACGAACATGACAATACCTGTCAGCTCCGCCGCTGCCATGCCGGTGAGGCAGCCGAAGACAGCGCCCTTTTTTGCCCTGGAAATGTTTCCGGCCCCCAGGTTCTGGCTGACAAAGGTGGGCAGGGTCATGCTCATAGCGGTGACGGACAGAAAGGCGAAGCCCTCGATTTTGCTGTAGGCTCCCAGGCCGCTCATGGCGTAGGAGCCGAAGGAATTGACGTTGCTCTGGATCACCACATTTCCCAGGCTGATGACGGCGTTCTGCACGCCGGTGGGCAGGCCCTGGCGAAAGATCCGGCCCATCATGTATTTGTCCCAGCGCAGGAGCCGCCACTGGAGCCGGGTCATTTCCCCGGTGTCCCTGGACATGCGCACCAGGCAGAGGGCGGCGCTGAGGCCCTGGGCGATCACCGTAGCCACGGCGGCGCCGGTGACGCCCCAGTGGAGCCCTGCTACAAACCACAGGTCCAGGATCACATTGATCACGGAGGACACAAACAGGTAGAATAGGGGCCGGATGCTGTCTCCCAGGGCCTGCATGATGGCCATGCACATATTATACAGGATGATGGTGGACACACCGCCGAAATAAACCCGGAAATACTCCAGGGAGTAGGGCAGTACTTCCTCCGGGGTGCCCATGAGCCGCAGCAGGGTGGGGACCAGCAGCAGGCCCACCACCGTGGCGGCCAAAGAGGCCAGAATGCCGAAAAGCAAAGCGGTATGGATGGCTTTTTGGGTGTTTGCCTGGTCCTTGGCTCCGAAATACCGGGAGATGACCACACCGCCGCCTACAGCAATGCCGTTAAAGAAGCCGATGATCAGAAAGGTCAGGCTGCCGCCGCTGGATACGGCGGCGAAGGCGTTGTTGCTGGCGAAGTTGCCGATGACCCAGGCATCGGCCATGTTGTAAAACTGCTGCAGCAGCTGCCCCAGAAACAGGGGCAGGGCAAAAAGCAGGATGCTCCCGGGAATGCTGCCGGAGGTGAGGGATCGATTGCGGATGGTATGAGAACGCATGGTCAGCTCCTTCTTGCCCGGATCTCATCCAGCAATATCCGGGCCACTTGTGCTTTCTCCATGAGGGGCAGCTCCTTGGTTTCCTCCGGGGTGAGGATGGTCACCACGTTGGTATCTACCCCAAAGCCGGCCCCCTCCGTCTTCAGATTGTTGGCAACGATCATGTCCAGGTGCTTGTTTTGCAGCTTTTTTCGGGAGTTTTCCAGCATATCCCGGGTTTCCATGGAGAAGCCGCAGACGAAAAGCCCCGGATGCCGGTTCTGGCTGACCCAGGTGAGTATTCCCGGGGTCCGCTCCAGGGGGATGGACATGTCGCCCTCCCGCTTTTTGATTTTGTCCGCCGCCACGGAAGCGGGGCGGTAATCCGCAACGGCAGCGGACATAACGAGGATATCCGTCTCCGGCAGGGCGGCTTTCACCGCCTCAAACATATCCTGGGCGCTGACGGCGGCCACAGGATGGACCCCGGCGGGAGGGGCCAGGCAGACAGGCCCGGAGATCAGGGTGACCTCCGCCCCCCGCAGCGCGGCCTCCCGGGCAATGGCGTAGCCCATCTTCCCGGTGGAGTGGTTGGTCAGGTACCGCACCGGATCCAGGGCCTCCTGGGTGGGACCGGCGGTGACGGTGACGCGGACACCGGCCAGGTCCTTTTCTCGGGCAATGGTCATAGAGATGGCCTCTACCAGGGCCTCCGGCTCCGGCAGCTTGCCGGGGCCCACATCCTGGCAGGCCAGCAGCCCCACGGCGGGGTCGATGACGGTGAAGCCGTAGCGGCCCAGGGCAGACAGGTTTTCCTGTGTGGCGGGATTTTCCAGCATGGCGGTGTTCATGGCCGGGGCGATGAGCTTGGGGCACCGGGCGGCCAGTACCGTCGTGGTCAGCATATCGTCCGCCAGACCGTGGGCCAATTTCGCAATGACGTTGGCGGTTGCCGGGGCAATGAGGATCACGTCCGCCGCCTTGGCAAGGGACACATGGGCCACATCGTACTGAAAATCCCGGGCGAAGGTGTCTACCACGCAGCGGTTGTTGGTCAGGGTCTCGAAGGTAAGGGGGGTAATGAATTTGGTGGCGTTTTCCGTCATGATCACGTGGGTGTCCGCCCCCATTTTTCGCAGGGCGCTGGCCACGTTGGCCATTTTATAGGCGGCAATGCCTCCGGTGACCCCCAGAAGCACGCATTTTCCGTGTAAGTTGTCCATAAGCTGCCTTCTTTTTTGGTAGGATACTACCAGTATACCGCATCTGCCCAGCTTTTGCAAGAAGCCGAAATTTTTTCGGAAAAACAATTGCCAAGGGCCGGGAAAGTCTGTATAATAAGGCCAGCCATCCACGGCCTCGCCGGGATGAGCCCCAAAAACGAGGAAATGAATATGATTTTGGTCGTTGACATCGGCAATACCACCGTGTCCTTCGGCGGCGTGGAGATTTCTTACCCCAACGCCTACCGGGTCCGGTTCCGAACCAAGCTGGATACCAACAGCACCTGGGATGCGGCGGACTATACCGTCCATCTGCTCAAGCGCCTGAAAACGCTGGGCCGGGAGCTGGAGGATTTCTCCGGCGTGGTCATTTCCAGCGTGGTGCCCAGGGTGCTGGAGGTGATGGTGGAGAGCTGCTACTCCATCTTTGGCGTGGCCCCATTGGTCATCACCCAGGAATGCCGCCTGGGCCTTACCGTGGAAGTGCCTCACCCGGAGAAGGTGGGCCGGGACCGGCTGGTGGACAGCGCCTGGGCCTGCGCCCATTATCCGCTGCCCCTGGTTACGGTGGATCTGGGCACGGCGACGACCTTTAATGTAATCAAAGAAGGAGCCGTCTTCCTTGGGGGCGTGATCTGCCCCGGCATGGAGACAGGGCTGCGGGCCCTGTCCGGCCACACGGCCCAGCTGCCCATGCTGGAGCTGGAGGACCCGGGCCACGTAGTAGGGAAGGACACGGCGGAATGTATGCGTTCCGGCGCGGTCTACGGCTCGGCGGCTCTGGTAGACGGCATCGTCCGCTCCATTGAGGAGGAGCTGGGAAGTCCCGTCAGCCTGGTCATCACCGGCGGCGGCGCTCGGTATATCGATCACCTGGTCCGCCATGCCCACGACTATGACCCGGACATGATCCTCAAGGGCCTGGCCTATCTGTACACCCTGAACCGGTGATTGTCATTGCCGCACCAGTGCTCACACTGGTGCGGCAATCTCCGTTTTTTTTGCTTTCCGCAATTTATTTCTTGCATTTCACCGAAATGCGTGTATACTATATCTGTTTGCCCGGCTGCTCCGGTTGTGTCCTCCGCGCTGTATTCCAGGCTGGAAACGGCAGCGGAATGGGACCCGGAAGCTCCGGCAGATCAATAAAAATGCGCTGTATCCAAAAAAGGAACGGCAGCAGGAGGAATTGAATATGAAAACCACTTCGAAAAAGGTCACCCGTCTGACGACCCTTGCCATGCTTCTTGCCATTGAGCTGGCCATGCGGGCATTGGGCTTGGGAGCGGTGCCGGTAGGGCCGCTGAACATGAGCTTTCTGACCCTGCCTATCGCCATGGCCGCTATTCTCTGCGGGCCTCTGGAGGGGCTGGTACTGGGCGCTGTCTTTGGTCTGCTCAGCCTGTACGATGCCGTTTCCGGCCGGTCTGCCATGACCGGGGCTTTCTTTGCCGTCAGCCCTGTGCACACGGTGATTTTGTGCGTGGGTATGCGGATGCTCATGGGCCTGTGCTGCGCCTGGGTGTACCGCTTCTGTGCCAAGCTGGATAAAAAGAGGATCTGGAGCTTTTTTGTGGGTGCCGTGTCTGCCCCGGTTCTCAACACCCTGTTCTTTATGGGCTATATCGTGCTGGTGTTCTACCGGACGGAGTTCGTCCAGAACCTGGTCGTGAAGAAGGGCGCCGCCAATCCCTTTATGTTTGTGGTGCTGCTGGTTGGCGTTCAGGGCCTGGTAGAGGCCGCGGCCTGCGGCCTGCTGGGAGGCACTCTGGCAAAGACCGTGGATGGCGTTTTGAAGAAAAAAGGATAATGTTTTCCCCTCTCCGATTTTTTCGGAGAGGGGATTTTGCAATCATTCGCCCTTTTCGTAGGTAGCGGCGCTGCCTACGGTCATGATGTCGTAAGGGGTCGTCTGGTAGACGAAATAGTTGAGCCAATTGGAAAAGAGCAGGTTGGCGTGGCTCCGCCAGGTGTCTATGGGCCGCTGGCTGTCGTCGTCATTCGGATAGTAGTGGGCGGGGACGGAAATGGGGAGACCCTGATGTTTGTCCCGCAGGTATTCCTTTTCCAGGGTGTCCGGGTCGTATTCCCCGTGGCCGGTGATGAAGATCTGGCGGCCGTGCTTGGTCATGAGGGCGTAAACCCCTGCTTCCGGAGAGGAGGCCAGGATGCGCAGCTCCGGCCGGTTTTCGATGTCCTCCCGCCTGACGGTGGTGTGCCGGGAGTGGGGGGCGTAGAAGGTGTCGTCAAAGCCCCGCAGCAGGATGGAGCGCTTATAGTCCGCCTGGTGGGGGTAGACCCCGAAGAGCTTCTGGGCCAGGGGATATTTGGGAATGCCGTAGTGATAGTAGAGGCCCGCCTGGGCGGCCCAGCAGATGTGGAAAGTGGAGTGGACGTGGGTCTTGCTCCACTCCATGATCCGGCACAGCTCCTGCCAGTAGTCCACTTCTTCAAAGGGCAGCTGCTCCACGGGAGCCCCGGTGATGACCATTCCGTCGAATTTCCGATGCTTTAGCTCCTCAAAGGTTTTGTAGAAGGACAGCAGATGCTCCTGGGGGGTGTTTTTGGACTGGTGGGAGCTGACGGTCATGAGTTCCAGATGGACCTGGAGGGGGGTATTGCCCAAAAGTCTTGTGAGCTGTGTCTCGGTGACGATTTTGGTGGGCATCAGATTCAAAAGGACGATCTCCAGGGGACGGATGTTCTGGGTTTCCGCCCGGGTGGAGCGCATGACAAAGATGTTTTCCCGCTGCAGCACGTCCGCTGCCGGCAGGTCGTTGGGGATGCAAATGGGCATGGTGTTCCTCCTGCTTATAGGTATCTTCCGGTTATGCTCTCCGGGCAGTTCTTAATTTCCTCCGGGGTGCCGCTGGCCACGATGGTGCCGCCCTGGGTGCCGCCGCCGGGGCCCATATCCACAATATAGTCCGCATTGCGGATCAGGTCCAGGTCGTGCTCAATGACAATTACGGTGGCCCCGCTGTCAATGAGCCGCTGGAAGACCCCCAGAAGGGTCTGCACATCCAGGGGGTGGAGGCCGATGGTGGGCTCGTCGAAGACGAAGATGCTGTCCTCCTGGCCCCGGCCCATTTCGCTGGCCAGCTTCAGCCGCTGGGCTTCGCCGCCGGACAGGCTGGGGGTGGCCTCTCCCAGGGTCAGGTAGCCCAGGCCCAGGCTCTGCAGGGTAGCCAGGCGGCCCCGGACCAGCTTCAGGTCGTCACAGGCCTTCAGAGCCTCCTCTACGCTCATTTCCATGAGCCTGGGCAGGGAGTAGGCCGGGCCCTCCTTGGGAGGACGGGTGACCCGGAAGGCGTCAGCACAGTATCGGGAGCCGCCGCAGGCCGGACAGGTGATTTCCACATCCGGCAGAAACTGGATGTCCAGGCTGATGGAGCCGGTGCCGTCGCAGGTGGGGCAGCGGAGCTTGCCGGTATTGTAGGAGAAATCACCGGCCTTGTAGCCCAGGGCCTTGGCATCCGGGGTCCGGGCATAGATTTTCCGCAGCTCATCGTGGACGTTTGCGTAGGTGGCCACGGTGGAGCGGACGTTGATGCCGATGGGAGTGGCGTCGATGAGCTTGATCTGCCGGATGCCCGGGGCACTGACGGAGCGCACATGGCCGGGAAGGGCTTCCCCCTGGGTAGCGGCGGCGATGCCGGGGATCAGGCTCTCCAGGACCATGGTGGTCTTGCCGGAGCCGGAGACCCCGGTGACGGCGGTGAGGCGGCCTTTGGGCAGCCGGACCGTCAGAGGATGGACCGTATGGATGGGGCCTGTGGTCATCTCGATGGTACCCAGGTCAAAGAGCCGGTTTCTCTCCGGTTTTTGCCGGACCTGCATAGAGGCTTTTCCTGAGAGGAAGGGGCCGATTTTGGAGGCTTCATTCTGGGAAACCTGGTCAATGGTGCCCTGGGCGATGATATGCCCGCCCTTTTCTCCGGCTTCCGGGCCCATTTCGATGAGCCAGTCGGAGTCTTTCAGGATCTCCGTGTCGTGATCCACCAGGACGATGGAGTTGCCGTCGGCAATCAGGTCCTGCATAACGCCCCGGAGACCTTCAATATTAGAGGGGTGCAGGCCGATGGAGGGCTCGTCCAGCACGTAGAGCACCCCGGTAGTCCGGTTGCGGACGGACCGGGCCAACTGGACCCGCTGCCGCTCGCCGGTGGAGAGGGTGGCGGCCTCCCGGTCCAGGGACAGATAGCCCAGGCCCAGCTCCAGAAGCCGCCGGGCCATACCGGAAAAGGAATCGCGGATGCTTTCCGCCATGGCGGCCATCTCACCGGGAAGGGTTTCCGGGACCCCATCTACCCATTGGCACAGCTCCGAAAGGGGCATCCGGCACACATCCACCAGATTTTTTCCGTTGATCCTTGGGGCCCGGGCCCGGTCCGACAGCCGGGAGCCGCCGCACTCCGGGCAGGGGCCCTGCTTCAAAAATTTTTCCACCCGCTTCATGCCCTTCTCGTCGGTAACCTTGGCAAGGGCATTTTCTACGGTGTAGACCGCATTGAAATAGGTAAAGTCCAGCTCACTCATGGCCCCGGTGTTGGGGTTCTGATACAGCAGATGGACCTTGTCTGCGGGGCCGTGGAAGACCGTTTCCCGCTCCTCAGCCGTCAGCTCCCGGAAGGGAACATCTGTCCGGACTCCTTTTTTCCGGGCAATGTCCTTCATAAGGGACCACATCAGGGTCTGCCAGGGGAGCACAGCCCCCTCTTCGATGGACAAGGATTCATCCGGCACCAGGGTAGACTCGTCAACCACCCGGACAATGCCGGTGCCGTCGCAGCATTTGCAGGCCCCGGTGCTGTTGAAGGACAGCTCTTCGGCACCGGGGGGCATAAAGTGGACGCCGCACTCCGGGCATACCAGCTCCAGTCCGGCGGCTACATTCATGCTGGGTGCCAGGTAGTGCCCATTGGGGCAGCGGTGGCTGGCCAGCCGAGAGAACATGAGCCGCAGTACGTTGAGGAGCTCCGTAGAGGTGCCGAAGGTGCTGCGGATGCCGGGGACCCCCGGCCGCTGGTGCAGGGCCAGGGCAGAGGGGACATAGCGCAGGTCCTCTACCTGGGCCTTTTCCGCCTGGGTCATTCTCCGGCGGGTGTAGGTGGATAGGGCCTCTAAGTACCGCCGGGAGCCCTCGGCGTAGAGCACCCCCAGGGCCAGGCTGGATTTGCCGGAGCCGGAGACCCCGGCAATGCCTACGATTTTGTTCAGGGGAATGTCTACATCAATGTTTTTCAGATTGTGGACCCTGGCTCCACGGACCTCAATGGCCTTGGGAATGGGCTTGAATGCATTTGCCATGAAAAAACCTCTTGACTGAAACTATATTTAAGATGTAAATTATTACTATAGGAAACTATAAGACCCAAGTTACCCCTTGTCAAGTCCTTTTAGGAAAGGAAACAAAAACGAACATTTTGTACAAAGAGGGAGCGAACACAATGGACAGAATCAAAAAGAACTTCGGCTTCGGCTGTATGCGTCTGCCTATGAATGGGGAAGAGGTAGACATAGAGCAGACCAAGCGCATGGTAGACACCTTCCTGGACCGGGGCTTCAACTACTTCGACACTGCCCACGGCTACATCCAGGGCAAAAGCGAGACGGCCCTGAAAACGGTCCTCACCAGCCGCTACCCCCGGGAGAAGTACATTCTGACGGACAAGCTCACTGACTGCTTCTTCAAAACCCAGGCAGACATCCGGCCCTTCTTCGAAAGCCAGCTGGAGGCCTGCGGAGTGGATTACTTCGACTTTTACCTGATGCACGCCCAGAACGAGACCAGCTTCGGCCATTTCAAGGCCTGCCGGGCCTACGAGACCGCCTTCCAGCTGAAAGCCGAGGGGAAGGTCCGCCACGTGGGCATTTCCTTCCACGACCGGGCGGAGGTGCTGGAGCAGATCCTCACGGAGTACCCCCAGGTGGAGGCGGTCCAGATCCAGTTCAACTACGTGGATTACGAGGATCTCGCCATCCAGAGTAGAAGGTGCTATGAGGTCTGCCGGAAGTTCGGCAAGCCCGTCATCGTCATGGAGCCTGTCAAGGGCGGCAGCCTGGTGAACCTGCCTGAGGAGGCGAAGAAGGTCCTGGAGGACCTTCACGGCGGCAGCCCCGCCAGCTACGCCATCCGGTTTGTGGCGGGCTTCCCGGGGATCATGATGGTTCTCTCCGGCATGAGCGACATGGAGCAAATGCTGGACAATACCTCCTTCATGGCGGATTTCCACCCTCTGAATGAGAAAGAAATGGCGGCGATCCGGAAGGTCCGGGAGATTTTTCGGGCCAAGGATATGATCCCCTGTACGGCCTGCCGCTACTGCATCGACGGCTGCCCCCAGCACATTTCCATTCCGGACCTGTTCGCCGTGATGAACACCAAGCAGATCCATAAGAACTGGGACGCGGGCCGCTGCTACAATGAGGTCCACACAGCCACCGGCAGCAGAGCTTCCGACTGCCTGGAGTGCGGCAAGTGCGAAAAGGCCTGCCCTCAGCACCTGCCCATCCGGAAGCTGCTGAAGGATGTGGCCAAGGTCTTCGAAAAGGCCTAAAAAAACCCTCTCCTTAGAGAGGGTGGCACGCCGTAGGCGTGACGGGTGAGGCGTAAAAAACCCTCTCCTGGGAGAGGGTGGCACGCCATAGGCGTGACGGGTGTGGGGCGGTACCATAGCTGACATGGTATCGCCCCCCTTTGTCGTACTAGCCCAGGGTCGAGGCGGGGAGACCCAATAGCTTTGCCGTTTCGCCAACGGCGCAGGTCATGAGGGTCCCTCCTTACATAGAGATGAGGCCAAAGGCATTGGCCACGGAGCTGATGAGGATGATGGCGGCGAAGAAGGGGCACAGGAAGCGGATCATGGCGTTGAAGATCTTTTTCCGCTTGAAGGTGCCCTGACCTTCCAGCATTTCCGCCTCAATGCGCTCCACGCCGATGACTCTGGAGACCACAATGCAGATGACGATGGCGGCAATGGGCATCATCACGGAATTGGTGAGGAAATCGAAGAAGTCCAGAAACTGCATTCCCAGGATGGTCACGTTGGCCAGCGGACCGTAGCCCAGGCAGGACAGGGTGCCCAGGGCCAGCATAGAAAGACCCATCATGCTGGTGGCCTTTTTCCGGCTCCAGCCCAGCTCGTCCTGGAGGGTGGACACGGCGCTTTCCGTCAGGGCAATGGAGCTGGTCAGGGCGGCAAAGAGCACCAGCAGGAAGAAGAGGATCCCGATGGCGGTGCCCAGGCCCATGGAGTCGAAGACCTTGGGGATGGTGATGAACATCAGGGAGGGACCGGCTTTCAGGGCCTCCGGGTCCCCGCCGGAGAAGGCGAACACGGCGGGGATGATCATAAGCCCTGCCATGATGGCAATGGCGGTGTCGAAAATCTCCACATTCTCGGTGGACTCTTCAATGTTCACGCTCTTTTTCATATAGGAGCCGAAGGTGATGAGGATGCCCATGGCGATGGACAGGGAGTAGAACATCTGCCCCATGGCGGTGACCACCGTCATCCAGGAGAAATTCCGGAGATTGGGCACCAGGAAGTATTTGACGCCCTCCAGGGCCCCGGGCCGGGTGACGGAATAGGCGGCAATGATCACGGAGAGCACCACGAGAATGGGCATCATGACCTTGGATACCCGCTCGATGCCGTTTTCCACACCGGCGAAGATGATGGCCAGGGTCATGGAGATAAAGACGATGAAGCACAGCTCTACAGACAGACCGCCGGAAATAAAGCTGCCAAAATAGCCGTCGGCGGCCAGCAGGTGTCCCTGACCCAGCAGGTAGCCCAGGAGATACTTGATGACCCAGCCGCCAATGACGGAGTAGTAGGGCACGATCAGGATGGGTATGACGGCGTTGATCCAGCCGCCGAATTTCAGTCCCTTGCCGGAGCCGAAGGAGGCGAAAGCGCCTACGGGGCTCTTGCCCGTCATGCGGCCAATGGTGGTCTCCGCTACGATCATGGTGTAGCCAAAGGTCAGGGCCAGGATGATGTAAATCAGCAGAAAAATACCGCCGCCATATTTGGCGGCCAGATAGGGAAACCGCCAGATATTGCCCAGGCCTACAGAGGCACCGGCGGCGGACAGGACGAACCCGATTTTTCCGGAAAAAGCGCTGCGTTTCTGTTTCTCGTTCATGTTTTTTCTCCTCTCTCTTGCGGGATGACACGCAATGCCCCTAGTCTACCACGTGGACCGGGAAAAGGCAAGCAAAAAAAGCCTTCCCCGCTGTGAGGGAAGGCTTGGATCACCGGAAGCTGGCCTGCTCTTCTTTTCCCAGAGCGGCCTTGATCTGGGCTTTGTTGGCGTACATATTGCTGTCGGCCACTTTTAAGAGGCTGGCCATGGTGCTGTTGGGTACCTGGGCGGAGTGGGCAAAACCGGCGGCGTAGCTCAAAGGGATCACCGGCATAAGCTGAGTGCCGGAGCGGTTGTAATCCACGGTCATGTTCGCCAGTTTTTCCAGGAAGGCGTCTACCTCTCCCGGAGTCACCTCATTCATGATGACGATGAATTCGTCACCGCCGTAGCGGCCTACGAACTCCGTAGGCGGCACGGCCTTGCGCAGCAGCTGGGCAAAGCTCCGGATCATATTGTCGCCTGCCTGGTGGCCCATGGCATCGTTGACTTTTTTCAGGTTGTTCAGGTCAAACATAATGCAGGCGGTGGATAGGTCCAGCTCCCCCGGGGTGTTCAGCAGCTCCTCGCACTTGCTCTTGTTGGGAAGGCCGGTGTGCTTGTCCAGGAAGGCGGTGTGGCTGAGCTCGGAGTTGGCGCTGGAGAGCTTCCGGTTTTGGATGGAGGAGAAGAGCGACAGGATGGTAATGAGCAGGGTGCAGAGGATCATGCCGCTCTCAGTGATGAGGAGGTCTTTGGTGATCTGGTCGGAATAGGCCTGGGAAACGCCCACCGCCCGGTTCGCGATCTCATAGAAGTGGTCGCTGATGTAGAGGATTTCCGTTCCTTCCGGGCCCTGGACCCGGACCGTATCTATCTCCCCCTGGAGTGTGTACCAATAGCGGCTGAGGATGGACAGATCATTCTGGTATTCCACGTTCTGCAGGGGCGTCTTGATGCCGAAGTCCTCGCCGCCCTTTTGGAGATCCTGCAGAAGCTGGGTGACGTCTTCCCGAAGCTGGTCGTTGGGGTGCCCCAGAATCTCCTGCTTCACCAGCTGCTGGCTCATGCCCCGCAGGCTGCCGGTGAGGTTGATGATCTTGGCAATGTCCTTGACCAGATAAAGGTCAATGGTGGAAAGCACAATCATAAAAGCCAGCAGGACGGAAAGGATCTTTGGCAGCGTCTGCAGGGCAAAGTGCTTGAACTTTTCCATGTCCTTCAGGTCTCCTTTGCAAGGTTGTCATTTTGCGTAGGGTAGAAAAAAGCCCTGCCGGATGAACCATAAGGACTAAACATATTATATAGAACTTTCTGCAAAAATCAATAGTTATTTAGTCATAATCAAAAAATAATCTTTCGTTGGCAAACCTTTGCGGCGAACCGGAACAGAAAGCCGCACAACCTACAAAAGGCAGGAAAAGAAAAAATCAGCAGATTTTGTCGAAGACTGCTTGCTATTTCAAAAAAAGTTTTGTATAATCGATTAAGTAATGTTGGATATCGATCCAACTGTTTTTATTTACCAATATGTTGCGCGGGTCCAATGAGTCATATTTGGTAGAAATATGGGAGGCTTCAAAAATGACCTTACGGGAATGCTATGACCAGATGAACGGCAGCTACGATGATGCCAAAGCCAGACTGATGACGGACTCGATGATCGAGCGCTTCCTGCAAAAATTTTTAGAGGATAAGACCATGGAGGACCTTCGCCGGGCTGTGGCCTCCGGCGATGTCCCTCTTTCCTTCCGGCAGGCCCATACCCTCAAGGGTGTAGCGGCCAATCTGGCCTTTACCGGCCTGCAAAAGGCGGCCTCTGACCTGACCGAGCAGCTGCGCCCTCAGGCGGAGCCCGCCGATCCCCGGCTCATGGCCCAGGTGGAGCAGGCTTATCGAGCGGTTGTGGAGGCGATCCACGCCTATCAAACAGGAAAGTAAGAGGAGCACAGAATGGAGCAAAATGTTCTCATTGTAGACGATTCCCTGATCAACCGGGAATTGCTGCAATATATCCTGCAGGACCGCTATCAGGTCTACCAGGCGGAAAACGGCGCCCAGGCCCTTGAGATGATCCAGTCCCAGGAGCGGATCTACCGGCTCATGCTGCTGGACATCCAGATGCCGGTGATGGACGGCTTCGATGTGCTGGAATATCTGGGCAGGAAGCAGCTCCTGAAGGACCTGCCTGTGATCGTCATTTCCGGCGATGCTTCCAACAATGCCGTGCTCCATGCCTACGAGCTGGGAGCCGTGGACTATTTCTCCAAGCCCTTCAGCCCGGAGATCGTCCTGAACAGAGTCCAGAATATTCTGTCTCTGTACAAGCATGAATATCAGGATGCCCTCACCGGCGGCTACAACCGGTGCGGCTTTATCCGCAGGACGGAGAACGTCCTGCATAATGCCGCAAGCGCCAAGGATTACGTCCTTATGTTCTTCGACATCAAGAACTTCAAGGCCGCCAACGAGCTCTTCGGCATCAATGGGGGCGACGGCGTTCTGAAGGAGTTCTATGCCCGTATCAACGCCATTTTTCAGCCGGAGGTTTCCGGCAGACTGGAGGCTGATCACTTCATCTGCCTTGCGAAGCGGGACAGCATCGACCTGGATACCCTGCCCGCCAAGCTGAAGATCAACGTCCAGCTCAATGGCCGGAGCATGAAGCTCTACGGCTACTGCGGCATCTACAGTCTGGAGGAAGGCGATGCCAACGTCAGCGGCATGATCGACCGGGCCAAGCTGGCGGAGGAGAGCATCCTCACTGACCATGTGCAGCCCTACGCGTTCTTTGATGATTCCATGCGCCGGAGCTATATGGACCGGGTGGAGCTTCGGGCCGAATTCGAGACCGCCCTCCAGAATGAGGAATTCAAGGTCTACTATCAGCCTGTGGTGGAGGCCGCCACCGGCAATCTGATATCTGCCGAGGCCCTGGTCCGCTGGATCCACCCCCAGAGGGGCATTGTGTCCCCCGCCGTCTTTATTCCGGCCCTGGAGAGCAGCGGCCAGATATCCAAGCTGGACTGGTATGTGGCGGAGCACGTTTACAAGACCATTCTCCGGTCCTACAGAGAGAACTTCCCCATGGTGCCCGTGTCCGTGAACCTGTCCTGGATGGATTTCTACGACGACAGCCTGATGGACGACCTGATGGACATCTTCCAGGGGGACAGCCTCCGCAGAGGAGACATGCGCCTGGAGATCACCGAGACCTCCTACGCAGCCCTGGAGAGCAACCGGGCGGGGATCCTGGAGCAGCTGAGAGCCGCGGGGGTAAAGATCCTGCTGGATGACTTCGGCTCCGGCTATTCCTCCTTCGGTATGCTGAAACGGTATGATTTCGATATTTTGAAGCTGGATATGACCTTCACCCGCCAGATCGAGGCCAGCCCCAAGGTTCGCACCATTATTTCCGGCATTCTGGAAATGGCCCACCATTTGGGCATCAAGGTCATTGCCGAGGGGGCGGAGACCCGGGAGCAGGTGGACTTCCTGCAAAGCAACGACTGCGACTGTATCCAGGGCTATTATTTCTCCAAGCCCCTGCCGGAGGCGGAGTTCCTGGAGTATGTGCGGCAATGCCGGAATGAGGATCGCCTGGGGGCCGCCGTTGACCCCGTGCGGAGAATGACCTCCCTCTTCCGCCGGAGCGACGGCCTGATGCCGGACAAGCGCCTGACCCGCCGGGAAGTCCAGAACATGCTCCGGGGCTATCAGATGGTCTTCGATGCCGTCCATCTTCTCGACAGCCGCCTGCTGGAGCAGTATGGCTACGACGGAGATCCGGACTCGGAGCTGAACCGGCTTTGCGATTTGCGCACCAATCCCATGGGCGTTTCCAAGGCCCTGGCCCAGCGGGTGCTGAAAACCCGCTCTGAGGAGACCGCCGTCCAGGAGCGGGACGGGATCCCCTGCGAGATCATCGGCAAGTACCTGGAAATCGATGGCGAGCCCTACGTGCTGGAGCTGCTGCACCGGATACCGAATTATTAAAGTGTTAGAAACAAGCTGTCATTGCGAGCCAGTGACCAATGTCACTGGCGTGGCAATCCCCCTGATTTTCGGACTGCCTGGTCCGAGACTTTGGGTTCTCTCCGTTCAACGGGGAGATTGCCACACCAGTCTGTGGACTGGTTCGCAATGACAGCGTTTTTTGCGTGTTCCAGTTTAGATTCGGTTGAGAAAAAGGAAATAAAATACCAGGGTATAAACTGCGATATCTGTATAAAGAAATCGTGTAAAACACTACATACCATGGAGAAAGCACACAGATGAAAACATATCGTGCAGGAATTGATATCGGCTCCACCACCGTAAAGCTGGCGGTACTGGACGAAGAGAATAAACTGGTTTACGGAAACTACACCCGCCACCAGGCCAACACCCAGGGGGCCCTGGCGGGGCTATTGAAGGATGCCCGGGAGAAGCTGGGAGACTGCTGCCTGGCGGTAAAGATCACAGGCTCCGGTGCCATCACCCTGGCCAAGGCCATGGACATTGGCTTTGTTCAGGAGGTGGTGGCCGTGGCCACTGCCCTGAAGACCTTTTATCCCCAGACGGATGTGGCCATTGAGCTGGGGGGCGAGGATGCCAAGATTATTTACTTTACCGGCGGCCTGGAGGAGCGGATGAATGGTGTCTGCGCCGGCGGAACTGGCTCCTTCATCGACCAGATGGCGGCGCTGCTGCAGATCGATGCCGGGGAGCTGAACAAAGAGGCGGAAAACTACAAGCAGGTTTATCCCATCGCCGCCCGCTGCGGCGTATTCGCCAAGACGGACATCCAGCCCCTGATCAACGAGGGTGCCACCAAGGCAGACCTGGCGGCCTCCATTTTCCAGGCCGTGGTGAACCAGACCATTTCCGGCCTGGCCTGCGGCAAGCCCATCCGGGGCTGTGTGGCCTTTTTGGGCGGACCTCTGCACTTCCTGCCGGAGCTGAAAAAGGCCTTTATCCGGACCCTGAAGCTGACCCCGGATAAGATCGTGGACCCGGAGAATTCCCATCTGTTTGCTGCCATGGGTTCCGCCCTGGAAAGCGGGGATGCCCAGGCCGTGGCTCTGGGAGAGCTCATTACGCGGCTGGAAAAGGGTGTCCGGGTCTCTTTCGAGATGCCCAGGCTTCCGGCGCTTTTCCGGGACCAGGCGGATTATGAGGCCTTCCGCCAGCGGCACAGCCAGGCCGTGGTGAAAAAGGCCAATCTGGAAACCTATTGCGGCGACTGCTACTTAGGCATCGATGCCGGATCCACCACCACCAAGCTGGCCCTCATCGGCCAGGAAGGGCAGTTGCTGTATTCCTTCTACGCCAACAACAAGGGAAATCCCATCGAGACGGCCAAGTCCGCCATCTGGAACCTGAAAACCATGCTTCCCGGCTCCGCCCGGATCGCCCGGACCTGCTCCACGGGCTACGGCGAGGCCCTCCTGAAGTCCGCCTTCTCTCTGGACGAGGGAGAGGTGGAGACCATCGCCCACTGCACCGCCGCCAGCTTCTTTGACCCCAAGGTAGACTGCGTGCTGGACATCGGCGGCCAGGACATGAAGTGCATCCGCCTGAAAAACGGGGCGGTGGACACCATCATGCTCAACGAGGCCTGCTCCTCCGGCTGCGGCTCCTTTATTGAAAACTTCGCCAATTCCCTGGGCTACACGGCGGAGGGCTTTGCCAAAGAGGCCCTGTTTGCCCAGGATCCCGTGGACCTGGGCACCCGCTGCACCGTATTCATGAATTCCAACGTGAAGCAGGCTCAGAAGGAAGGAGCCAAGGTCTCCGATATTTCCGCGGGGCTTGCCTATTCCGTCATCAAAAACGCCCTGTTTAAGGTCATCAAGCTGAGCTCCGCCAAGGAGCTGGGCAGCCATATTGTGGTCCAGGGCGGCACCTTCCACAATCAGGCGGTGCTCCGGGCCTTTGAAACCATTGCCGGAGCGGAGGTCATCTGCCCGGATATCGCGGGGCTCATGGGCGCTTTCGGCGCGGCCCTCATTGCCCGCAGCCACGACAAGGGGGAGGGCACCTCCATGCTGCCCCTGGAGGACATCGTCAACCTGACCTATACCACGCAGACCGTCCGCTGCGGCGGCTGCGCCAACAACTGCATGCTCACCGTCAATGTCTTCCCCGGAGGCCGGCGGCACATCACCGGCAACCGCTGCGAGAAGGGCGGGGGAGGAGCCAACAAGGGGGAGAAGGCCCCCAACATGGTGGCCTTCAAGCAGAAGCGGATGTTCGCCTACGAGCCCCTGCCTGAGGAGGAGGCCCCCCGGGGCACCGTGGGACTCCCCAGAGTGCTGAATATGTATGAGAACTATCCCTTCTGGGCTACCCTCTTCCGGAATCTGGGTATCCGGGCGGTGCTGTCCCCCTTCTCAAGCCGAAAGATTTACGAAAAGGGCATGGAGTCCATTCCCTCGGAGTCCGAGTGCTACCCGGCCAAGCTGGCCCACGGCCACGTCCAGTGGCTCATCGACCAGGGGATCACCACCATTTTTCATCCCTGTGTGTTCTACGAATATCAGGAGCACAAGGATGCCCAGAATCACTACAGCTGCCCCATTGTGGCCTCCTACGCCGAGAACCTGAAAAACAACGTGGAGGCGGTGACGGAAGGGAAGATCCACTATATCCGTCCCTTTGTGGCCTTTACCAGTGAAAAAACCGCTGCGGACCGGCTGGTGAAGGTCTGCAAGGAGGAGTGGGGCATCCCCGCCGCCGAGACCCGGAAGGCCGTCCACCTGGCCTGGGAGGAGCAGCGGAAAACCAAGCGGGAAATTG